>Ga0193747_1000059_pt1 | contig 69791 bp, 67 predicted proteins | sample L1m2metaG_FD_143048 | JGI IMG/M metagenome (GOLD analysis project Ga0193747, IMG submission 143048) | Soil microbial communities from a riparian zone of the East river system, Colorado, United States - L1m2 | ecosystem: Environmental > Terrestrial > Soil > Riparian zone | place: USA: East River... | reverse complement strand
CCAGTGTGTGGCTGTATCAAATCATTTTCTTGTGCAACTATCGGCAAGGCCGAGCAGTAGCGCATATCAAAGAGCAACTAGAGTTAGCACGATGGCGTATCGCTATCTGATTTATGCACAGGCTTCACTTAGCTTGGTGATCTCTGGCGGTAAGCTCGTTAGTTGATTTCTGCTGAGATCGAGGCTGGTCAGGTTAGTCAGCTTGGCGATTTCCGGCGGCAAGCTAGTCAGTTGATTGTCGCTGAGGTTGAGGTCCTGCCACCCTTCCTTTGCTGCCTGTTCGATGAGTGTGAGAATTGTTAGCTTATCGGCCATCGCATCCTCTTTAGCCGACGTTTCGGCGGATACTACTTCGACGGGCTGCTGCCTGATGATAATCTTTTCTGCAGTAAAAACAAGATCGGGAATGGCCGGAGCTTTGCTCCTCCTAGAGAGGCATTGTTATTCAAATCGTGGAAGGTTCAATGCCACGCCGCGCCGAGTACTAATTTAACTGGACGCATTGCTTATCTGGCAAAGCCAAGCCCCAATTGAAAAGCGCCGATTCTTTAACCTCTTACCGTAAACGGGCGTTCCACCATTTCCAGCGTCTCAGTGCTAACAGTTTGGCTACACGAATTGTTGCGAATTACCAAGCATTGTTCTACGGCCCCATCGCTGCGAACCGATCTTGTGAATGTGTGTGGGCCGATGTCCAGTGAAGTATTTTCGTCCCGTCCGTCATCGAAGGTGTGGAACATAACGGCGCGAAAAAGCTTCGAGTACTTCTCGGCTTCTTCCGCTAAAGCTGCTGTAATACCTCTCACGTCGTAGACGAAGAAGATAAGGTTCTCGCTTGCCAGTATGACGACAATACCTGGCATATTCTCCGGCAGTTGTTTGACTTTAACCCGGAGCTTACTTTTGGCGCGCGACAACTCATCCTGGAGGATGTTCGGGCCTTCAACGAATGATGTCTCTCGTATGCCCCTTGCGGCCGCCCACTCACGTGCCAAGTGGTGATCATCATAGGATGCGATTCCCACCTCAATAGTGCCCGGTATGATCATCTCACTGAATTTTCCGCCGGCGCGGACCTGGTTGATGAGTGCTCTTATTTTATCCACTATGCCTTTCAGATCGGGGTCTTCAATGCCCCTATGGATCAGGGCGTAAGGGAGGATGTATCTCGGATGAAGAATGTCTTTCAAAGCCTCCGGGTCCGAATGCATGCCTTCACTCACAAGCACATTCCAGATTACCTCATAGGTACGACTTGTTAATCTTTGGTGGTCGCCGGCGCGCATGCGAGAAACTTCAACAATAATCTCTTCTCCCGTCTTCTTATTTGTGATCTTCATATCCGGCAACTTGGGACCCGCTCTACCCAGATGATTAGGGACAACGACATCAGGCTCGAATTCAATGTCGAAGCCGGATTGAAAAAACTTGTGCGCTACCTCTACAACCGACAACCCTTCTCCAATGTCGCTGAGGTCCTCGTCCCTTTTTATTCGCTTCTTTATGCGCCTGAGAACTGTTACGAAGTTGGGCGCATTTTCCAGAGCCCTAAGTGCGTCAACAAGCCTTATCAGTGACAGGCGTGCCCTCGGCGCGGAATTGACGAAGTACCAAGTGAAAATTGGGTGGCGCTCTCTAGCTGCCCGCTTCAAAAAGCCTTTGCCAAATACTTCCTTTAGGTATCGGAACGAATCTTTAGCTCGCTCGCTGTCGACTTTACTTAATTCGATCAGGTCGCATTGCTGGATATACTTATCCCAGTCCCAGTAATCTTCCTCGCTAGTGAATATCTCGTGTGGATTACGGCTCATAACCATGACATTAATGACTACTGCAATCAACTGTTGCTCAACTTAAAATCTTTCCTTCCTTGTCAAAAATCCTCTCCGAACCATCAATCACATTTTTGAGGATGAAGCCGACAATGTCGTCCGCTGTGAGCCTGATCTCTTGATCCACCTTATTCACAGCGATGGTGGCTTCCACGGCGTTTACCTTTAGTCTGGGGAATTCAGCTACTCCGGTTTCGATGAACGTCGGCTCTTCAAATTCGTGTCTTATCCTGGTCGGTGGCACTTCCATAAAGCGAGGTAGGTAGAGAGAATCTATCAGCTTCTTCATAGTTATCCCGCGCCCGCTTTCGTCAAAGAGAATGACTTCCTCAAGCTCTTTTCCAAATCTTATTCTTGGGACCTCGTTGAGCTGTAGTCTGACAGCCTCCTCAGACACCCAATGATCATCGTGAATAAGCTGGGCCTGCGTCGTATGAGATAAATATGCAGACAGATCGACGTTAATAGTTAGCATCCTGCTCTTTCTATCCGAATCGGTAGGCTCTCTTAGTTCGTATAAAAGAATGCCCTGCGCGCGGGCGTAGTTTAAGGCGCCCTCCTGGTAGCCGGTGCGGGTGACGAACACACCCCGTGGCTGAGTAGGCAAGTCCTCCAGCACGCCGTAAAACTTCAGTAACTCGCCTTGGTCAACGGCGCTCATCCAGTCCTTCGCCTGGACTATAGTGACGTACCTTATTCCCCCAACCTCGAATTCCCAATAGACATCAATCTGGTGAGTTGTTTTTATGCCTGTTAAGGTAACGTCATGCTTCACCTCTATGTTATTGACGCCTTCCCAGTCTTGATTAAGGATCGCATCAAATATCATCCGGGTTAATAACTCGTATGGAACACCTGTGTTCTTTCGCATACTATTTTTTACTTACCAAAAGCCATGTACTTAGAGATTGAATCTTTAATTCAGCCGCAGTTTGCCATCGCTCTGTGGAACATTCGCGGCCAAGCGCTCGATCAACCTGCCGCCTTGGTTGTGCGGACTATTGATTGAGAGGCCAACCGGGTAACCTTCCATCTCCGAAGCCGGAAACGGCCTGAGCAGTTCCTCACGTAAGCTCGCCTTACGCACATCGTCATCCAGCCAAAGATCGTATGTCTCAGGGTGTAGGATAACTGGCATCCGGTCATGCACGGGCGTGAGGACCTCGTTGGCCTCGGTGGTTAAAATAGTGCAGGACTCGATTACTTCCCCGTCTTCATTCATCCACCTATCCCACAATCCTGCGAAAACGAATGGTCGGTCGTCCTTCATGTGAAAGAAGAAGGGCTGCTTTCTCCCGCCGGCCCTTTGCCATTCGTAGAAGCCGTCCGCGGGGACTAGCAAGCGCCTGCGCTTGAACGCTTCTCGGAAAGAGGGCTTTTCCGTAACAGTCTCACTTCTGGCGTTTATAAGCTTAGCGCCAATCGAACTATCTTTAGCCCACGAAGGGATGAGTCCCCATTTTAATAAACTCATCTCGCGGCCGTCAGATGTCTGACGAACGCCAAGAATGTTTTGCGTGGGCGCGATGTTATAGCGCGCCTCCGCTTCAGGCACTTCTTCGACACCAAACTCTTTCTTGAGACTCGACACTGGTTGTCTCTGTGTGAATCGTCCGCACATAATCGCCTCCTGAGTAATCACGGCCAAATGTGAATTCTAATCTTCGCTCAGTAATTCTAAAGAAATTTCTTGCCTGAAACAATGTTTTACTGGCAAGATGCCGCCAGCGAGAGAAACTCTACGAGGGAAATGGCCATGACCGAGAAGCAAGTTGAGCTTCGTGTCGCCTCCGTCTCTAAGCTTGAGGTGGGCGCAGTCACAAGGATCCCCCTCTACCTTTGTCGAGTCTCGGCGGGTTTCCCTTCCCCCGCCGGCGATTACGTCGAGAGCAACATTGATCTCAACGACTGGCTCATCAGGAATAAGCTCGCTACCTACATCGTGCGCGTCGAAGGCGACTCAATGGTCGGAGAGATTCACCCCGAAGATAGACTCATCGTCGACCGCTCGCTGGAGCCTCGGCATAAAGATGTGGTGATCGCCTGCGTTGACGGAGAGATGTTGGTCAAGCGCTTGGTTGTTGAAGAAGGCCGCTACTACCTGATCGCGGAGAATCCTCAGTACCCGGCGATAGAGCTGAATGGCGATCGCGAATTGATCGTCTGGGGCGTGGCGACCCACAGTATTCACAAGTTGAGGTGACGAAGGAAATGTTCGGACTCATCGACGCCGACGCCTTTTACGTTTCCTGTGAGCGCGCGTTTCAGCCCGCGCTCGAAGGCAAGCCCGTCGTGGTGCTCTCGAATAACGATGGAAATATCGTCGCGCGAAGTCACGAGAGCAAGGCGCTGGGGATCACGATGGGCATGCCCTTCTTCAAAGCGAAGCCGATCCTAGAAAAGCACAACGTGACCTGGTTCTCTTCGAACTACACTTTGTACGGCGACGTCTCGCGCAGGATGTTCGACACTATTGACCAGTTCGTTCCGGCCCTGGAGCACTACTCCATCGACGAAGCCTTCGTCCACTTCGATCGCGGTCACGTGGAGGAGGACGCGCACCAGATCAGGCAGACGGTCCGAAAGTGGACCGGCATTCCAGTCTCCATCGGAATCGGCCCAACCAAGGTCCTGGCGAAGGTCGCCAGACACATCGCGAAGAAGCGTCCAGAGTATGGTGGGATAGTTGACCTCTCGGGGTGCGATCCAGACGAGTACCTTAAGGAGTTCGACGTAGGGGACCTCTGGGGCATTGGACCGCGCTACTCCAAGTTTCTCAAGTCCGGCGGCGAAGAGAACATTGAGCAACCAGACCTCTGGGAAGCTTCAGGCCTGCCGCCGGTCCTGCGCAGGCAGAAGATAGAGACAGCATATGAGCTCAAGCGGTGCTCAGACTCGTGGGTGAGAAAACATCTGACCATCAAAGGCCTCAGGCTCGTGTGGGAGTTGCGTGGCATCTCGTGCCTGCCTCTGGAGGCATTCGAGAAGCCGCGCAAAGGTATCTGTTGCTCGCGCTCATTCGGGAGGTCTGTGGCTATCCTAGAAGAGCTGGGCGAGGCCGTGGCCATGCACGTCACGCGCGGAGGAGAGAAACTGCGCCGGCAGCGCCTAGCCGCTTCTCACCTGACCGTGTTCATCTCCACTTCTAGATTCAGGCAGGACCCGCGAGAGATCTACTCGGCAGCGTCCAGCTTGAGACTCCCCTACCCGACCAGTTACACGCCGGCGCTCATGACCGCCACCCAGTCCCTGTTAAGGCGCGTTTACAAGCCAGGATTCTCATACCACAAGGCGGGAATTTTTCTGAGCGACATCGTCGCGGACACGGAGAGGCAGCAGAGCATCCTCGCAGAAATCGATGACGAGCGCCGGGCGCGAGTCATGCGGGTGGTGGACCAGATCAATAGAAGGCACGGGAGTCGTACGATGCGCCCGCTCTCCGTAAGGCCTGAGGGGGCGTGGGAGATGAGGCGGGATCACCTGTCGCCGCGCTACACTACCCGACTGGATGAGGTACTCAGGGTGAAGGCCTGTTAGGCTGTGGCAAACCTGAAAAGACTGACGCCGTCTTTAGTGTTTGATCGGAAAGTGCAATATGGAAAACGAAAAGAGCGACTCCACGAAGAATCAGGAGACTAATCAATCTACCAGTCTTACGTGGGCTGCCGGCGCAGAAGTTTTTGAGGATCTGCTCATCCATCGCTTACGCGCAAATGATAAAATTTCCGCCATCGTGGCTTTGGACGAGATGAGTTGCGACGCCGCGCGCCTCCTTGCATCCGGCGACGAGAATGCGGAGGAAAAGACTTTCCATCTCCTCGACATGCTCGCCTTGGCAACTGCCGCTTCCGTTCGCTTTCAAGAATGGTTCCTATTCGAGAGGTGCATTAGGACCGCTTTTACCATCTTCATGTCAGGTTTTGACGAACAGGGTCGGCTGAGGAACACGCGCGATTCGGTAAACTCGATGAGTTCGGCACTGTTCTGGGTCGAGATGGCTAAACGCATTGTCGCCATCGGCGGTTTTGCCGTGCGGCGCGGCGACTGGAGGGCCGTGCGGCGATTGGCACTACAGAGGATTGATGATCGCCGCCTTGTTTCCTTTGGCATGAGCCAATACTGGCTGCGCCACGCTACAAGAGAGGCAGACAATGCCAATCTTATTTACACTACTAGCGTTCGTCACAAACAGAAAGGACAGCTTATCGCCGGGGCACTGGAGATGGTAAAGAGCATGCCTTACCTGCGCCCTGACCTTCCTTCGGACGATCACAGGCTGTTAAAGTCCCTGCTTGGTTTCGACCTGCTCGCAGTCCTTATTGTCACGGCCGACGCCGGCGGGTTCAGCACCTCATACGTTGATCCTGGCTTCATCTACTGGAACATAGACGAAGTCGGCCCGCTGCTCTCCCGACTGCTGAATGAAGAAGAAATGCGGGGGGAGCTTTTCACGGGAAGCCTGACCAACGAATTTCTCGCCCAGATGTTGCGGGAACTCGCCAATGCGGCAGATAGTGACAGTTCTGTTTGGTCCGGCTGGACCATCCGGGCCGTGATCGATTTTTTGAATAAACATCCTGCCCCAAGCTCCAGCGGGTAGGCCGGTTCATCTTCTCCGATCTATAGAGTGGGAGGGCGTTGAATTGCAATTTCCATAACCGTTTTCTCGTTGGTTAAAGGAGTCGTATCATGATGAGCTATATCTACCCGTATTCAAGAATCAAGTTGTCTGGTGATTGTGGAGTTTGCAGGGGCGAGCCTGGGCGTTATCAAGAGCGTGGTGTCGTAACTCTTCCCCGTGTAGGAGGTACAGAGGTGAAACTGCTACAGCTCTCGTGTAACTACTGTGGCCATACTATGCTTTTTGATTTGAGGTCCGTGAAGACCAGTCGCTATCGGGGTGACGGCCAAGAGACGATCCCGGATTTTGAAGCCAGGCGGTAGAGAGGTTTACGGCACGCCTGACCACGAAGTATATAGGTAATCGCGCGCGAGTGATTTATAAATGCTGGCGCCAACATTATGCACGCGGCTGCCTTTAGAATTTCATCGCGCGTGTGGCAGAAAATGACCGGATTCTTATTTCAGGACTGCTCCCTCTTGAGCAACTCACACACGCCCTCCACCTTAATGACCTGGGCTGGTTGATTTGAGTAGCGGGGTGACCGCTCCCCTTCAAATTTTACAGACAGATTATCCTTACCTTGTATACTCAGGTCCAAGCGGTGGATGCTTTCGATTGTATTGGTTAAAAGTAGCTGCAGCACTGCATATAATTTCGCCGCGGCGGTGAAGTCTGAAAGGTTGCCCTTGAAGGCTGAAAAGAGAGCCGGGAATGGGGATGCTTTGACCTGAAGGCGTGAGCCGTAGCCGCCCTCAATGGCGTGATCGAGCAGACCTGTATCCAGACTGCTCATGCGCGCCCTGTTCAGACCTGACGTGACGGGAAACTTTTCGTCCAGCAGTATCCTCCGCGCTCTTAGTTCGGCTATTTCGTCCGCCGTGTAGTTGTTGAAGTTCATCTCCATGATGCCATAGCCCCGGCTGTTGGCTTGTTCGTCCGGCTGCAGCTCTAAGTTCCACACCTCGCGGCCCTGCTCAACGAGTTGATTCACGTCGACGACCCGTACCCAGAGAGCAGTCGTCCTGTATGCTATAGCGATAGGCTGTCCTCTGACGGCCCTTTTCAGAGCGCCAATTGCGGCAGACTGCTTGGGGTCTTCAGGCAATAATGACACCTTGATCATCCTCTCGCCAGATTCGATCCGCATCGCCTCGGCAAACAGTGGTTGGCCCTCAGGCGAGACGAGCAGTACCAAAGTTCGCGGTGAGCGTTGTCCTTTTTTAGAAGAGGCCGACCTGCCAGACCTTAGGTTGGCTGATGGCGCTTTGGCCTTCGTTTTCTTGGTTACTTTCTCGACTGGTTGGCGGCCTACAGCGCCGGAGAAGTCTTGCTTGCGCTCAAGCGCGGGTAATGACCTTAGTTTTCCAAGTTCGCCCTTTAGGGCGAATGGTTGCCCTGTTAGTTGGCGGTAAAGTCCCTCATACCCTTCCTCAGTATCCAAGATGTGAAAAGTCGCACTGCGGAGTTCTATAGGAATGTATCTTGTGTCTTGTGGGGAGAAAACTACGGGGATGAATTTTGTGTTTCGACCCTCTGCCTCGTATAGCTCCTGTGTGATGATGCCGCCCTCCCACTTCGCGCCCGCGCCCCTACCTGCGCCTTCTGTGCCTTCGTATCTTTTCTGGTAGCTCTCGGTGCAGACGACGAGCACGTAGTCGGCACGCCTGATCTGATTGCGCATCCACTTGGGCCAGCCCTCCGGCGGTGACAATTCGTACTGGTCAATGTGGCAGTCCACACCCTCGGAACGCAGCTTCTCTGACAGTTCGAAGACGCGATTCTTATGCGCCTGAGAGTCATGACTATAACTGATAAATACTTTGGGCTGTCTCATGCCTGTATTTGCCATTTTGAATCATTTAATCGACGAAGAGCTATTAACTACCTTTCGGGTTTATCTCTCCTTCCATTTTCCGTTCTCGTCAAAATTGGGCGAGCGGGCTATGCCCGAAGCATTCCAAACTCTATTGAGTGCCGGAAGCAGCAACTGATCGACATCGCTTTCATAGCTTTCGAGAACTCTAGCGGGAACGAGAAGATTGTCCCTGTCTATTAGATCACGCGCTCGATAACTAAACTGATTCACGGCCATGAAATAACCTTTAACACGCAGAAGGCTGAGCATGACGTGCAGAGGCGCTTCGACACCTTGCTCTTGTAGAAGAGTTATAGATCTCTTTACGATCTTCCTGGCCCCCTCATCGAAGAGTCGGCTTGCAATCATAAGATTCTCTGAGTGCTTTTCGAGGAGGGAAGAGTCAACTGCCTCTACAGTTCCGTTGTGAAAGAGTTGTAGGTAAGAATTCGCGTACTCGTTTCCCGTGGATACGCTCAAGAGGCCGTCGAAGTTGTATCTCATGGAGCCGCCCCAATCACTAATGGGCGCAGGGAAGTTATTCCCCTGACGGATTGCATACAGGTCTAGACTTGCAGGCGATTCAAAGGCGCTTTGCGGGACGATATGTAGCACGATACGCCCCTCCCCTTCCATCTTAACCGGAACCTCGCCGGCAAGGATCATTTCGATTCTCTCGGCGCGAAATTCCTTGAGCCTATCACTAATCTCTACCTGTTTTACGGCAACTATCATAACAACCATCCAGCCCTAAGACCCGTAACTATCATGCACATCATCTTACGACCAATATCACATTCTTAAACCTTAACTGCTTCTATATAGATAACCGTCAAGATGAAGGCCGCCCGAGTCTCAGGAATATAAAGCGACTGACTAGAGCAGTCGAAGACCGAATAATTATAGCCATTCATTGTATTTTGACAACGACCCTATATCTACATCTTGTGGTGCAACAGACCTTACCATCACTCCCATTCAAGGGGTGAAAGCGAGCGGCTCCCTATTTAATTGACTTACGTTTGAAAATTTTTCGTTATGGGCTAATTTTACAGGCGTCCGATAATCTTATGTAACATCTCTTGACATATAAGATTATTTTGTTACATAAGAAAACTTGTACACAAAGAAACCGTTATCTTTATCAGACGCAGCCTTTTTGGTATCAGCTCAGTGAACTTGAATCAGCTCAAACGTGCTATTCGCAAGCTCTCGGTAAGCCAATTAAGAAAGCTCGATGAATGGCTCCACCAACTGATCAGTAGGGCAGAGGGAGTTGAGCGTGTAAAATCAGCTCCTACAAAGAAGGATCCTATTGGAGCACAAACTCTTGATAACAAGACTTACCGCTTAGAGAGCGTTCGTTGCGGCAAAGAAAAATGTAGATGTACTAGGGGTAGGCTACATGGGCCATACTGGTACAGCTATACCAGGGAGAAGGATAAAGTCACGTCGCAATATATTGGGAAAAAATTGCCGAAAAATATTGAGAAGAAGTTAAGGAGGCAATCTGAAAGGTGATCAAGTTAATGCGCTCGGCTGAGCCTGCCGAAGGGCTATTAGCAAACCTAAAATTCAATCATTTTGTATTCCTCATCCCGCTAATAAGTTACGATTAACAAATACTACACCGCTCGGGTCCACGTTAGGGGCAAGCAACTGCGGCACATCCGATTGATTAAGTTTTTCCATGTCAATCTGGATACATCCTAAATTAAACGCATCCTGTACACTTCTGCCATAAGCTAAAGCCTGATAAAAAGCTGCGGCGAAACTGATGGCTGATAGGTCCTTAACTGCCTTAGACATTCCCACTACACAATCAATATGTTGGGCGATAGCCTCGGCCTGCGCTTTAGAGAAGCAGGCGTTGAGGACCACACATCGAATGTTATCTTTTAACGTCGAGAACAGACCACCCAAAGCTCGCAGTGGCACCGGCTGACTATTGCCATTACTATCTTCCAATATGATTTCGCTCGCGGCGCTTCCATGGCCACTAAAATGAACGATGTCCGGCTGGTAACGCATCAAGTGCCCTTGTAAATCGGAAACCCTCACGGCCCATTGCTGTTCCAGCACGAATTTGTCTCTAAACGCTGCCTGCTGCAACTTCGTGTCAATCTCACGGACTTCTTGACTCAGCCTTAATCGCACTTCGTTGACTGGATCTGCAGCGAGAAACAGTATCTTTATCTTTTTTGATTCCATCTGAATTATCTGCGAATTCTCTTCCGTTGCTGATGGTGTAGTCGAAAGTTCAATCACATTGCTTATAGCATTATATGCAGCAAGGCTAAGTGCGGCACGCGTCTGCTCCACCTCAGCGATGCTTCTATGTTTTAAGTTGAGGAGAGCCTGCTGTTCTTCGCGTTCTCTATCAGCGCCTTCCCTTTTCTCCAGAAGTCCTTTGGCAGATAGCGCGATTGAGACATCCGCACAAGAGGCATCATCCGGCGCGGGTAATTCAGGCGAACTTCCAGCAGCTCTTTGGGCCGCGGCAAATAAGCATTGGTGCCAGCTTTCGACACCGCGCATTTGATAACTTTCCTGAATGAAGCCTGACATCCATTCCGAAATTTTTTTACTCGTTTCGCATTCGCCGAGAAAGCGCGCTCCGAGAGCAACTCCTAAAATGGCGATCGCGTCTACGCTTATTCCAGTCGGAGTTTCATTAACTACAGAGGGACGGCCGGCAAGCCACAGCAATCCATTCTCTAGTGCTTCTACTTCCGCATCATCAACCAAGCCTGTGTCAGCATGAAATCCTAGTATAGCCACATCCTGATAAACCCGCGCCGCACCTTCGTGCCCCATAGCGTTTCTCGCTGTGGCTTTAAGATCGAGGCCGATATTTTCTGTCGGCAATAACCACGCGGCGAAGGCTTCATCAAGGTTGTGTTGTCCTGCCAAGTCGCTGAGCCGCCTCAACAGAGAGGCGCAGGCATCAGCTAATAAAATTTCATTTACGCCCCTCATAAGAACCACCTTGTTTTGCCGATTCGCCCGAGCATCGCATCCGGATTCCAAAACGAGACGTTCGCTAAGTTGCCGAGCAAGTTAGCGATTAAATCGGAGTAAAGAATCGTGACCGGCATTGGAGATGGGAAGAAGCTACGCCAGGAGTGACAGGCGAAAGCAAAAACCTGCCGAGCTAGATAAGTGGTATCATTGAAAGTCGAATTACGGTGTAGCTTCAGCAGTATCGGGCGCGGCATCCCGTGTTCCGGTTGCTTTATGTCCCTTGCTCCGGTAGTCGTCATTAGAACTTCATACTTTGACAAACGGAGGAAGTAACCACGCTCAGGCGCGTACACGCCTTTTATCTTGCGGGTCTTGTAGTCTTGCACGCCCTGCTGGCTCTCGTCGAAAAGACGATACGGATGCGTGTCAGCGATGTGAATAAAGGCTAAATCAACGTCATAGTCGCTGAGATCCTTCATAGCCTCCTTGACAGCATCTGCCTCAATGTCTTTGAACGGCTTGAATGAGTGAAATACCAACCTCACATGATCGTGTTTCTGCCAATTAAGCTCCTGCCTGACCCTGCTGATCGTAGCTTTCAGCGATTTCAGAATGGCCTCCTTATACTCTGCCATCGGAACCGCTTCCGACACGTTTGACAGGTGATAATTCCCGTCCCCCGTGAAAACAGTGGTGATGCCCACGATGCGTTCCCTTTTACCGAGCCGACCTTCTCCGATATTCGCGCTTCCGAGCCCAAAAACCATCTCATGCGCGATGGCAGGATTTGCCTTCATCAGCCACGGGACGCCGCCCAGTTTCGCGTAGGTCGCGAGGGCCATATTGTTAAGTACATATCCGAGTTGATTGTCCTGCAGACTCGCAGTCTCGGTCTCGAACTCCTGGACAGGAATTTGCTGGGCGAGGAAAGCAGCCTTGGTGACGAAGTATGGATTTCTATCACCGTGTAGTTTGTGGAAACGCTCCTCAATTTGGACTAGCGCCAGGTCCCATTTAATGTCCCGGTCGCGCTCTTGCGCTAATGCTTGACGGGCTGCTTTCAAGTACGACTCGGCCCTATCATCGTCTGTAGTAAAGAATTCAAAAGTGATGTCATCGAGCTTGTACTTACGCACTAACCCCTGCTCAAAGGGAGGTTTCTTCTTAGGTTGATTTGCTTGCGCTGCCCGAAATGAATTTGATGGAGCTTGCAGTTGAATCCCATTCTTGAATTTATACAGAAATTGCTCGATCCGTCCCTTTTGAGAGGCCTGGCAAATCACACAAACTTTGGGCTGGGTAGGCGTATGGTTTTGATAAGCGTACGGCCCGTGGACTTCTAAACCCCTGTCATGCCACGTGTCCGTGCGCCTGCCCGCCGGATCGAAAACATATGTGGGTTTATCAGCAATCTGAATATCTGGAAATACCTTAGATACCCCTTCGGCAAAAAACGGGTTAAAGGAAAATTGGTGGCCGGGGAGCATCTCCAGATTCAGACCACCAAGAAAAGAGATAACCTTTTTAAGATTATCTAGTCGAATTTTTCCATTACGAAACTCCGCGAGCTTGAGGTGAAGGGTATCCTCAAGCGCTGCTGCCTGCCGACCGAAAACATGAACGAGACAGCGATCGATAGCTTCGTGATCCCGGACTAATACAACTTCCCCGGCATCTACCGATTCAAGGTCGTCACGCGAATCGTCGAGCAGTAGAGTATCGCCTCGCACGTCTTTAACTCTTCCGACTCTTTGCAGCTTCGGTATCACTCGGTCGTCTGTGCTTGGCAAGTATTTGCCGATATATAACCCGATTATCGGAAAGTCTTCTTCGAGAAACTCTTTACACGAGCGACTGATGATCCATGCCGCTTGCACGTTTAATGCAAGTCCTACGAATGGTGCATAGCGGTCAATAGTGATCACTCTTATGTCGGCTTCGTATAAAGGCTTGAGCGAGAGCCAGTCTGGGCAAGTCAGCCCACTCGGTAAGGATGAAGCGATGAAGTTCGCCTGATTGTCAGTAAGGAACTTAACGGGAGCATAGTCACGTACCTGCCGGCCAATGCTGTGTAGATAGTTGATAAGCGCGTCCCGGATCAGCGCCGCGCACAGTGCAGGATTTTTCTTCAACTCAACGGTTCGGGAGGAATCTCCAATTATAGGCGCGTCTGCCACAACTGGGACACAGAGAATCTCGTCGCCATCCCGACGCAGCACATGTGTTCTGAAGTGCGCGCCTCTTAAAGCACGCAAATGGTCTTTATCTTTGAATTCAAAAACGCCGACCTTCACCTCAGAGTTCGAATATCTGATCGGTGAAAGATTCAGTACTAGCTTTCTTCTGTTAAACGTCGTCATTTTTGGTCTATTCAATTGCCCGCGATATATTTCCCTTCCTCAACCTCCCGCGCCTGCCCAAGTAATACTAGCGTCTGCAATAATTCTTCGACACGCTCTGCTCGCGCTCGTTGGAAACTCTTTGCTATTTGCGAAGAGGTCACGACTCCAGATGATGTCGCGAGCGCGTTACGTACGGCCCGAGCCTGTTCAGCCAGATTAGCTGGAAACGGTAACTTCTTCGCAGCTTTCGTGGCTACTTGTTTTGCCTCCTGCTCTCCGACATCGAGAGTACGTTGCGTCATGCCCTGCGGGTGCTGATATTCAGGACGCAGCCAGCGCACAAGTCCACGCTCTTCCTCGGCCGCGCGTTCATGGTTGAGCGCGACAAGACGCTCTAAAATCTCTTCGTCAGAGATATCATGAGACAAGCCATAAGCGTCGCAGACGGCTCTGTCTAAATCGTCATGCAATTCTTTGAGGACGGAGACAAGGCCCTGTTCGTGAATAACGCGCTCGCCTTCACTTAACGGTTCACCGGCGCGTAAGGAAGCAAGGACGTTATACATGTCGGTGATGGTGAGACGCGGATGCTGCACTTGCTGTCGTTTTCGGTGTGCATCGAGCGATCCGGCCAGTTCGCGGATACGCTGCGCTTGTTCTCCACTTGAATCGGGAAAGGGGAAGGGATCAAAACAATCACTATGGTTATATGTTGAATCGTTTCCGACGCCTAACCAGCCACCAGCTTTGTTTGCGAATACAACGTGGATTCGGCTCGACATAACACCTAAAAAGAACGGATCATCAAGCGCAAAAATTAAAACCTTTGTTTCTGGAAGAAAGCTTGCGTCAAGTAAGTGAAACACCCTGTGCCTCGCTGTGCGCGAGGTTACAATAAAGCGCGGCAGGTCTGTGAGTGCTTTGCGAAAGCGCGCACGCGCTTCAGAATGCAACCACCATTCGCGAGCATACTTCTCCCTTGGGTTTTGTTCTCGATCTGGCTTAACGCGAGTGAGCAGCCACTGATAAATGTTAGGATACCGTTCTCGCAAGTTGGCTTCTGTATGGCCAAAGGTGTCAATAACGAATTGCGTTCTCTGAAGTTGTGTAAGATCGCGTCCCGTAATGTATCTCTTAATTAGGTGCGCTCTAGCCTCTTCATCGAAAGAAGAAACAATATCGCTCCCGATTATGAATCCTTGCCCTGAGAGCTGTACTCCAGGGCAAGCTAACCCCCGATTTGATTTGAGTCGAACAACATCTGCGATGTTCACTCCAATACTTAAATCCGGATTAATCTCTCCCTGCACCGACTGCAATTCAACTTTTGTTTCGCCCTCCTCACTTTTGCTTTCCTCCGTAACTCTCGCCAGCAATCCTTCATGACTTCCTTTCTCAGAAACGGTCATCGCAATTCTTACATCTGCTCCGTCTGTTGAAATAACCCAAGGATGGTCTGGAACAGCGAACACGAGAGATATTCCATCTTTCATTTCTAAGTGTTCTTGCAACACCTTGCGATTGAAGGTTTGCGTAATACTGTTCGTTGTCACAAAACCGAATCGGCGCAGTTTGCCATCACTCAGCAGACTGGCGGCTTGATTCCACCAATACATCACATAATCGGAAGTCTCCGGCACGTCATTATGCGCTTCTCTCAACGCTTCAACATAACCGTCGCCCAACACAACGCGCATTCTCTTGTTTCCGATAAATGGCGGATTGCCGACGATAAAATCAGCCGCTTGCCATTCGGCTTTGCGCGGATTTATGTAGCTCAGCAGCGATACTCGTGCCGTCTCATCGGGTACATTATCTCCCGTCACTAAGTGTTTCTTAACCGTGCGCCCATCCCAACGTGTGACAGGCTCGCCGCGCTCGTCCATCACTACTTCGACTGCGTCATATGCTAATACTGCATCACGGTTTTCAATGTTGTGGAATTTCTTTAGTACAGGTTCTTGCGGCAGTGCGTCCCCGCGCGTGCGAAAGTGCCATTGCAAATAACCAATCCACAATACGAGATCAGCAATCGCCGCCGCGCGCGGATTGACCTCTAGCCCCAATAATTGGTGTGGGTCAACCGTCAGCAACACCGCTTGCTGCTCTCCGAAGTCCGCCAGCGCATTCAGAACTTCACCTTCAAGACGCTTCATGTGTTCGAGCGTTACGTAGAGGAAGTTGCCTGTTCCGCATGCCGGATCAAGCACACGCGTTTGACACAAGCGCTCGTGAAAGCTTCTGATTTCTGCAACCGCATCTTTTAGATTACCTTGTTTGGCAAGCGTGACAGCCGCAGCTTGCGTCGCTTTCCACTCTTCGCGGAGCGGTTCAATTACTGTTGGCATCACAAGCCGTTCAACGTAAGCGCGTGGCGTGTAGTGCGCGCCCAGGCGGTGTCGCTCTATGGGATCCAGAGCCTGTTCGAGAAGCGTGCCGAAGATGGCCGGTTCGACATCGCGCCAGTCAGCGCGGCTCGCTTCGATAAGTAGCTCTAGCTGCTCCTCGTTGACTGGCAAAGCCTCTGCACTCTCGAACAGCCCGCCGTTAAATCGCAGAAGCTTTTGTCTTAGCGTCGGAGAAAAACTCCCCTCAGCCATAGCACGCCATACTGATTCAACCATGTCCGGGAAGATCGAAACCTGGTTGCGCAAAGATTCCAGAAGCTCTGCGAAGCTATTTTTAGGGATGAGGCGCACGTCTTCAGCGAACATCGTGAAGATGGCGCGCATCAGGAACGCTGCCACGCGCTCAGCCTTGTGGCCTGATGCCTCTAAAGATTTGGCGAGGCGAGCCAGGCGCTCAGCTATATCGCGGGTAATGCGTGTGCTACGACTGCTCGGATCGAGGGCAAGCGGGTTAGTCCAGGCCGTTCTGAGTAGTTCGCGTACTTCTTCGCGCTCAAGGTCGCGTAAGGGGATGCGAAACTTGACGGAATCAGGAAACGGAACGTAGGCACCGCCGGTGCGCGAGAACTCGGCGTAGAGCGCGATGGAGTGTCCAACATCTACGACGATAAGGAAGGGTGGACGGCTTTCCGAAACAGGAAGGGCGCGCGCATATTGTTCTGCCTGTCCACGGGCCGCGAGCATCGCTTCGTCCCAGCCCTGTGTGCCGCGCACAGCAGTTCCTCTTCGTCTTGTCCGCCTTGTTCTCGGAATCAACTCAGCTTGTGCTTGCTCACCATTAGGCTGTTCGCTTCCCTGCTTTGCTTCGAGGACGAATGAGCCACGTTTGTAAAGGTCAATGCGTCCGGTGCTAGTAGAGCCATCGCCGTGATGGAATGTCACCGTCTTTTCAAAAACGTAGGCATTCTCATCTTCATCAGGTCTGGTAGGTTCGGGTCTTGGGACTTGTAGAACATCACAGAGTTCGGTGAGGAAGATTTGATAATTAGCGCGTTCAGCCGCTCCGGATGCCGCCCAGCGCTCGATGAAATTGCTAATGTGAGAAGGCGAGGTTAAGGCTTCAGTCACAATGAATTCCTTTACGATAGTATATGAGCTTCAGCATCGAATTTCCGCCTGAAGTCTTCACCTTCCATTATAACTGTTTTACACATCTCATACAGACGACTTCTCAACCGCACACCGATTCTATCTTCGAGCACCTCGTCTTTATGGCCGCGGCGCTCGTCTATGTAGTTGGTCGTAAAAATAATCAACTTCCTGTCGTTATAACGCGTGTTGATGATTTGCATCATCGTATCATGTACCCAATCCGTCGGCTTCGCAGCACCCAGTTCGTCAAGCACCAACACCTCGATCTCAAAGACAGGTGCCAGGACTTTCAATTCCGACGTTTGTGAGACTGGATTGTAAGACTCCTGAATCTCTTTTAGGAGCGCACCAAATTCGTAAAACAAGCAAGAGATTCCTTTCTCAATGAGGCCGCGCAAGATCGCGGCTGCGAGGTGAGTCTTCCCTATACCGCACGGCCCCATCAGGAGAAGTCCACGATCAACTGACGGATACTCTCGTACGAGCCGGTAGGCGTAGTTGAAGGCACGGAGTTGAGAGCCGTTATCACTTGCCGGTTGATAGTTCGATAGCGAGCACTGGCTATAGCGGCGAGGGATGCGTGCCGCCTCGAGCAGCTTAGCCTGCACGTCACGCGCTCGACAGCGACAGCGGCGCGCACCTTTTCCTGCCACAACTTCCATCCCAGTACCAAAGCAGAAAGCACAGACCACTGGCTCTGCTGTTGACGAGGCACGCGATTCAGAGTTGAGCTCTTCTGCTTCGGGAACGATAGTTAATCGTTGTGCATTCGAATGCGATGGCATTAAATGAATCCTCCCCTCAATTCCCTTCCTTGCTTCGTTCGGATAACAGAGAGTTCGCCTTCTCTCGCACTCGGGGCGCGTCCTCCGGTAGCAAGAATCCACCTGCCTCCGTGCTTATCTCGGATAGCGTGAGATCAATCGACTGTCCTCTTGTCTCGAGCATTGCGACGCAGACCCCGGCCATGTCAGTGACCTCCTCTGGCGAGAGCAGATGTGGTTCGGGTGCCGTGTAGTTGCTGCGGCCCACCTCAGAATGTTGGCTTGAGTTGCGCGCCGATTCGTTAATCACGCCGTACTTCCTCAACACGTTGTAGGCCTCGTGCTGGGCCACTCGCGCTGCCTTCGGCAAACCGCGGTTTTCTAACCATTCTCGCGTGCGCTCGTGTTCTTGCGACGCAGCCTGCCTGGCGGCCGTGCGCATCGTCGGCTCAAGCTCTGCCTTCAACCGGGCAACCACATCATCCAGTGTGATCAGACCATGAGTCTGTGATGATGCAACGCTTGGCTCCGTGTATGAGCTGGAATTGGCCGGAGAGGGTGCAGCGGGTTCGGGCGGTTTTTTATCTGATCGCTTGCTATCCGCGCCGTTTTTTGGCGCGCCGGGATTTATATCTGAGTCTGAAACTTCTCTAACAGCGAAGCTGTCATTAAAGGCTGGTTCATTCGCTGAACCATGACCCACTTCAGACGAAGCAGGAGGAAAGGCCAAAATTTTTTTATTGCCCGGGGCCTGCCTCACGCCGATAGAGGATGCTGCCCGGTTGAGGAATATCCTCAGCCCTACCCCATTCTTCCCTGAGAAATAGCCGATGATTCCCTGCTCGTGCATCCAGCGCATGGCCTTGCTGGCCGTCGCCGACGCCACTCCGACCAGATCGCAGAGCACCGCCCAAGCTTTCACCAGCTTTCCATCCCTCACCTCAGCTTCGATCCGCAGAACGCCCTCGCGTTCCCAGTAACTTTCGGGCGCGTTCACCATGCGCAGGTAGATTTTGCTCATAAGCGGCGTGATCTGGTCGGCCTCCGCCGAGGTGATGACGGTCAGGATTTCTCGGTCTATCTGCTGAAAATTCTTGCGGTATTCGTTCGGCGAGAGCTGCGTCTTGCGAATAAAGCGCTGGCTTGGTAAAGGTTGGAGGCTCATGGTCAAGTCCCTGTAAATAAAAGGCTTGATTGCGATGGCCGGCGCGTGTATAATGCCTTTCGGGTTAGACACACAAATCCCGGCTCGCCATCAAAGCGAGTTTTCAGTTTGACCTGGAGCGCGCGGTCGCCAAACTCAAGCGCTTCAGGTCATTTGCTTTTTGCGCCTTTGAGAGGCGCCTCTTACGATCCTGTGCTACTACCTACACTATTCTTAAATCCTTGTGAAGCCCGCATTTTTTAAGACACCCCGTCATAAATACTGCGGGGTGTACTATTTATGACGGGGCGCAGTAATTCCTGCGGGGCGCAGTAAAAATGACGGGGTGTAGTAATAATGACACCCCGTCATTTTTATCACGGGGTGTCTTAAATTTGACGGGGCGTATAGTCTACGGCGGGGTGTCTTAAAAATGACACCCCGTCGTTTTCAGGGCGGGGCGTCTTAAAAATGACGGGGTGTAACGATAATGACGGGGCGTCATGAATAATGCGGGGTGTCCTAGCCATGACGCCCCGTCATATTCCAAGCTGGCGGATCCACAGAGAGCAGACTACTCCTGTTATTCCAAGCGATTTATTTTGAAGGATTTAACCGTGAAAGGGAATGACCCTATATTTGATGCCCAGACGATCTGCGTTCGAATATTCGGCCAACCTCTCGATCAGTTGTAATTCCGAAAGGCTCTTTAGCACTCGCTGAGTCTGGCGGTCTTTGAGGCCTGTAATTGCCATTAAATTAGGAATTTTGATGTAGCAAATGTCAGAGTCACGCTCTTGGCACAGGCGGACCATGACCCTCAGAATGCTAGCTTCGCCCTTGGAAAGCCGATGAAGCTTGACCAGCTTTTGTACAAGCTCCTCACCATCGCCTGTCACCACGGCGGCTGTTTCAGGGGCCTGGGATATGGGCTTTTCAATAACCGGCGTGAGCTCAATATGTTGCGGCGCGCCGGATTGCGGAGCCGAAATACCCGGCTCCTGGCTTTCGGGCCGTTTCTGCTCTTCCTCAGAGAAGGGAACTGGCCGAGGCGCAGCGGCTGGCGGGGAAGCTTCGACGACGGGCGCGGCGGTCGCCGTTTCTTTTGAAATCTCCGGTTCTTGATGTTCGACTACTACCTGCGGAGGACTTTCTGGCTGGGCGGTTTCAACGGAACCTGCTTCTATCTCTTTGGTCTGCTGCTCGTAATCGGCAAAGAGCCTGTCGAGATAGCTCCCGTCGATCGGCGGGGCCTCTTTCCTGGGGATGGAGAACTTGGACTTGCCCGGGCTCCTCTTCGTCCCTTCAGGTACAGGTTTTTGCTTGGAATTAGCCACTTATAAAGGTTTCTCCTACCCGGCCGCCGATACTCCACCTTTATCCTTGATCAGGTGAATGTTCTTGGAGCCCGACATCGCTTTCAGCCGGGAGAGGATTTCATCAGTCAGATCGGAATAGAGCACCGCCGCGCGCGAATTCGGCGCGTAAAGCTGCACGGGACGGTTGTAAGATGGTGATTCCGCGAGCTTTACGTTCGTGTGAATCATCGTGTCGAAAACCATATCGCCGAACTTTTCCTGGAGCATTTTATGCGATTCGGCGGAAACGGTCGTGCGCGTGTCGAACATAGTCGAGACTATCCCGAGCAGCTTCAATCGCGGATTGAGACCGCACACCTGCTTGAAAGTGTGCATCAGGTATTGAAGACCGTCCTGCGCCAGCGGGTGGGTCGAGACCGGGATAAGCATGTGTGTGGAGGCCAGCAATGACGTGGTCAATATTTGCCCGAGCGTCGGCGGCGTATCGATGATCACATACTCATACTCGTCCTTCAGCGCGTCTATATGAGTGCGCAGGCGGCTGATGGCGATCGAAGGCTCCTTCTCGAAATTGGAGAACTTGATCGAAGACGGGACGAGATCAAGATGCTCAAGCTCAGTCTCGACGATGGCTGCCTTGAAGGGGACGGTCTCGGTGGTTCCGAGCTCCACCATAACGTCGCCGATGGAGACCGTAACCTTCTCATAAGGAAGGAAATGGGCGGTCGCGTTGGCCTGAGGATCGGCGTCCACGAGGAGCGTCTGGTGTCCTCGCTGCGCCAGTTCGGCGGCCAGTGAGGCGGACGTGACGCTCTTGCCCACGCCCCCTTTCTGATTAGCGACCGCGATGACCGCTTCCATTCGTCGATCCCTCCTTCAGGTGTTTCAGTGCGCCCAAATCGAAGAGCACAACGCGCTCGTCGAGATCGAATTTTTCGCCCTTGAGTGTGCCTTTCTTTACCAGCCGCGCGACCTTGTGGCGGGACACGCCTAAGTATTCGGCGGCCCCCTGCAAAGAGACTTTGCCCTGTGGAATCTCTGGTTCTTTTCTCGGTCTATTACGTACCATTGCGCCTCAAAATGGAATATTATGCTCGCACCCGGGCGATTATCCTTGTTTCCCTGTTTTTGTCAACCACAATATCTTGTGCTTTTGGAATTTAATGCTCAGACCGTAAGCTTCTGCGCAGCCTGATTGCGAGCATGACGCCGCTTTTCTATCCTGTAGAGCACGTTCGAAATCTGGTCCATCGCCTGGAGGAACTCGTCCATCGTCTCCTCGTCCAGGTCCTCGGGCTCTATCTCTCGCATGGCGAAAAAGAGGCGCTTCATCTCCTCCCAGAACATGTGACGAGTGTCCGCAGGGTCGACCTCCAGCAGCTCATCCACCTTGGTCACGACCGTCGTCAAACCTTCGGAGATCTCTGGCTGCTTCGATTCACCAAGCAGTTCTTTGACCCGTGCCCGCAGCCGCGTCTGTGATCCCTGCACGGCCAGATGAGACTGGAGAACTTCCGCCCGTCGCTCGCGCGCTGCTCGTGGGGAGCAGTTCAGCCGCTCAGGCGTGAGTCTGGCGAGCTGCGCAGCCTCCTGCAAATTGATCTGGCCCGACGAGAGCGCGTCCGTGACGTCTGAAGGAAACTCGAGGATAGAAAGATACTGCCCGGTAAAGCTGTTCAGGGAGACCCGACCGGATGTTTCACGCTCGAGGAGGCCTCGGAGCTGGCTGGCCGCTCTCATCAGCTCTTCGCGTGGCCACCGGCCGGGCCTGCCCCTCTGCGTGTCGCTGGCCGGACGGCGCTCGACGTGCCGGATCGCATAGAGGAAGCGTATTAACTGCTTCTCGGATGTGGGAATAAGTTCGGGTAGACGTTCTCGTAATTTTTCACAGAGCGCTCGAACTGCTGAAGGGTCAGCCAGTGGGTCATGGGTGCGAGAGCGGCGCCTGGTAGCACGCATGGATGAACTGGAGCCTCCCGAGGCGGGGATGTTTCACGAGCAGGCCATCATACAGCAGAATTGCCAATCAGAAGGGTAATATTATCGTCTTTCCCTAAATAAGGTTACACAATTGGATGAGAAGTGTAACCTTATGGTAGAATCCTGGAATGGATGCTCAAGGCTCACAAACCGCACTTGTGCCCGGAAGAGGGGATTACCTGCCCGCCCTTAGGGGTGCAATTCATCTCTGGGCTGAGAGTTCTACAGCGGCCGATTCGGACCGCCATGACGATCTTGTCCGCGACAAGCGGTCGGCCGTCGAAGGATTTTTCGAGTTCGCTGGCAAACATCCGGCAGATGTCGTTCCCTCTGATGCCTACGCCTGGCGTGAAGCCTTGGAAGCCAGAAAGCTGAAGCCGAACACCGTTTACTCCCAGGTATCGCGGCTCTCCTCCTTCTACCGCTGGATGATGAGAGACCCTGTACTCGGCCAGTACGTGAGAATTAACCCGGCTCTGCTTGCCAGGCCCAAGTGCCCGAGGCCCTACCAAACTGGCTCGAGCAAGTCCCTGACCGATGAGGAGATGAACCGCCTACTTGCTGGCGTCAAAGCGAAGGCCGACGATGGCTCTGTGGCGGCCAAGCGCGACTACGCGCTGCTCCTGCTCTACTTTCTCACAGGCCTGCGCCGGCGTGAGCTGATTTCTCTGAGGGGCACGGATGTCGAGCTGAAAGGGAACGGGATGATTCTTAAGTACTGCCGTAAGGGCGGGAAGTACGGAGCTCGAGAAGTTCTCGACGCTGAGGCTGTCGACGCATTACTTGAATACCTAAGAGCGTCCGACAGGATTAATGTGTTGCAGTCAAACCGGCCAATGTGGACGAGGCACGATAGGGCCGGTCGGGCAGGTGCGCCGCTCTCTTCCCACTCGTTTGTGAAGAATCTGAAGACTTACGCTGACGAAGTCGGAATTAAACATATCCACCTGCACCAGACCAGGCATACGTTCGCGAGAATCTTTTCTGAGGATTCTGGGAGCATGATCGAGACGCAAGATGCTCTGGATCACGAGCACCTTGGCACGACCAGGGCTTACGTGCAGACCATCGCCGTCAAGAAGGATAAATTCAGCGGCAGTATCAGAAGCAGGATGGAGGCACTCGATAGCACCCGGTCTTAAAGGTAGAGTGCCAGACATTGCTCGATTAAGGAGGCCAGAGGAAATTATGAACAGCGTGAGTGGGGAAACAGTAGTCACTTTAGAAGTCTTTTCCGACTACGTGTGACCGTTCTGCTGGCTGGCGGAGCCAAGCCTTCATGAACTAAAGCGCACACGCCCCGAGGTGAAGATCGTCTGGCGGGCTTTCGAGTTGAGGCCGGATCCGGTGCCGACGCTCCCGCCCGGCGGAAAGTACCTGACGCGCGTGTGGCGCGACTCGGTTTACCCGCTGGCAGAACGACTCGGAGTCATGATGAGGCTGCCGCCCGTGCAGCCGCGCTCGCGCCGCGCGCACGAGGCGGCGAAGTGGGCCGCGAGCGTCGGGCGCTTCGACGAGTACAACGAGGCAGTCTTCCGTGCCTTCTTCGAGCGCGGCGAGGACATAGGGGATACGGAGGTACTCGTTAAACTCGCGGCCACTTCGGGACTTGACGTGGAAGTGTTGCGTGGTGCGCTCGACCAGCGTGATTTCGAGGGACTGGTGCTGGCAGATGAGCATGAGGCGGAAGAGTTGGGCGTGCGCGGCGTCCCAGCCTTCGTTGCCAGTAGGCGTGCGGCCCTCTCGGGCGTCCAATCCGTAGCGGCGCTCGAAGCCCTAGTTGACCGGGCGAGAGCGTTTCCCTAAGACTTGAACCAGTTGAGGATCCGACGCTGACATGCGCCGTCATGGCCTCGGCTCGGGATTAGATTGTTAGGGTTAATAGCGAGCGAAGATCCGATGCTACAGAATTAGGATTCCATAGAGAGGCATAACTGGTTATGACTCCAACGGAGGTATAATTCAAAGTTAGAGCGCATCGAATGCCCCTCGCTGCTCTTCCAGACTTATTGATCTACTACCGCGCGGCGCTTTGCGGTAGGGCTAGAAAGAGTCGATGGTCTCGGTAACATCGGATCCTTGACCCTCTACTTGAAAGAACGACTACAAATGGGAGGATTACGACATGGCTAGATGCACAGCGCCAGTAAGAGGCCATCGCTCAGCGAGCGCCGCAGCGGACTGCCCAGCATGCGGTGGCCGCTATGGCCGTTACAGCGGCTACAGCAGCTACGGGTCGTACTCGTCCCCGTCCTACTCCTCGTCGGGAAGTAGCGTGGGCGGCCGGAGCAGCGGCGGCGGGTCCGGCAGCAGCGCAAGGCCGCGCTGGTCGCCAGCCGGTTCGTCCGTGGCGTACACGCCTGCCGAGGTGCGGGCACTCACGCCGATCCGCGACAGCGTCGAAAAGCGAGCGCCCCTGCCTGACCTTCGGGACGTCTTCCTCTGCCATGCGTGGGACGACCGGCAAGGGGCCGCCAAGGAGCTGCACGATCTGCTCGAATCACGCGGTGTCAAGGTCTGGTTCAGCGAGAAGGACGTCGCTCTCGGCACGCCGTTGCTCCGCGAAATCGACAGGGGACTGGCGAAGTCGCGAGTCGGGATCGTGCTGGTGACCCCTGCGCTGCTGCGCCGCCTGCAGGGAGAGGGCATCGCCGACAAAGAGCTTTCGGCACTCCTAGCGCGTGACCAACTCGTCCCCATTGTGCACAACACGACGTACGAAGCTCTCCGCGATGTCAGCCCCCTGCTCGGCTCGCGAACCGGCCTGAGTACCGCAGAAAATCCGATGGCAGACGTCGCAGCCAAGCTCGCCGAGCTGGTCGCCCTCTAGCTCTATTGCCCACACAGGTTCGCCATTCTGATGCGGCTGCTTGGCGCACTGATGTTTGTGGGTTACTTGGAAACCGTGCTTACGCTGTAACTCTTGAACATTAATGCTGGCGGCAAGCATGATCAGTGAGCAGGCGGTCGTCGTGCGCTCTAACAATTCATCCAAGCCGACGCCGCTTCGCGGCGCGGTTTAACTCAGGTGTTAGGCGGTTTGCTGGCGGCGTGCGACTCGGAGGAGATTATGAATACGCAAAAGTTAATAGCTAGTTTAGAGGCTGCACCCGACATTATCATTGGGCTCGTCCGCGAGGTGCCGCCCCAGAACCTCAAGCGCCGCCCTGCGCCGGACAAGTGGTCAGCTCACGAGCATGCCTGCCACATATCTTCTGGGGACGCGGCCTTCCTCTCACGTCTGGAGTTGATGCTCTCTGACCCGCACCCCCACATCAAGGCTATGGAACAAACACCCGAAGAGGAGGCAGGCTCACTACTGAGCGTTGATCTGGACGAAGCGCTGGACGGGTACGTGCGCGAAAGGACGCTGGTCGTTAAGCGGTTGAAGGAGCTATCCGCAGAGGATTGGCAGCGGACCGCCGAGCACGAGGCGTTCAGCCACTACTCGGTGCATATAATGTTCAGGCACCTGCTGATACATGAGATGCATCACGCCTACAGGATAGACGAGCTGATGCTGAAAAAGGATTGGGAGTAAACAACTGGCTGGACAGGTCACCGCATAACAATTCGTTCTAGCGGACCAATCCTCGCGCCCTCGCTGCGCTCGGCCGCTGCGGTTTGCCGCTCAGATCGGGCGTTAGAGTTTTTTAAGATGACATCAAGAGCTTTCCAAACCTTTGAGCATGCGATTCAGGACGCGGATGACCTCCTGAAGCACTTTGATGCCTTGAACAAACAACCGCCGCCACCTGAAATAGAAGTTCTCAAGCGCGCCAGCCTTGTGATGGCGCTGGCGGCGCTGGAAACCTATGTAGAAGACAGAATTGTGGAGGCCGCCGACGCTGTATCGGGCCTCGGCTCAGAGGAGAACCATCTGGTTAAGTTCTACAAGTCGTCCCTCGAGAGCGACCTGAAGTTCTTTCATACGCCAAGCACTGATAGGGTCAAGGCAATCTTTTTTAAGTACTTAAATATCGATGTGACGGAAGGCTGGACTTGGAACAACTACGATCCAACTAAAGCTCGTAGTGAACTCAACAAGATCGCCAAAAAGCGAGGTGATGTTGCTCACCGATCCTGGAGGCCCGTCGCCGGCCAACCTACTCCTCACGCGGTTACGCGAGAAGATTTGCGAAAGAGTATTCGTTTCATCAAGGATCTCGTGAAGGCAACTGATGCTTTTATCAGCGAACAACTCTAACAACCAATTCAACCGAAGGGCGGATAGGGTTGCTTTCATCGAGAACTTAGATCTATCAGCGTTGAATCCTCGGCCTGTTAATTAGAGAGTTGGGCGGACCATTACCTTGCGCTATTGTTCGCGACCAATCGCGAAATAATCCATCGGAACCATTATGAGAGTACTGCTCGACTCGAACATCTGGCGCTACGTCGCAGATCAGAGTGCCCACGAAGCACTGGATCGCTGCGTGTCGGACGCTGGCATTGAGCTCGTGGTGGTTCCCGCTTTGGTTTCCGAAGCGCGTGATCTTAAGGACGACGCCACACGCAAAGCTATCCTCCGACTGCTGGCAAACCCCGCGCGGACGCGGCTCATGCCGGAGGCCTTTCTTGAAGCACAGGAAATCAAGGATGTGATACGTCGCTTTCGGCAAGAATGGTTGGTCCGAGACCCGGATCTTAGAGAAGTGAACGCCTTGAAGCTGGACTGGCAGCGCACGGATGGTGGGTTCTGGTCTCGCGTGTACGGCGATTTCGATCCACCAATGACCAACGAAACCCTACGTGGGGAACGGGAGCATACCCTCGCGAGACAGACATCAGAGGAGATCCGCAAACGCGTCCTTGCTCGCAAGCAGACCCTCCCGCAGATCAGTCTTCGCGACACCTACGGCGTGCCTCCACCAACGCTTCCTGGCTGGCAGGGAGAACCGGTTGAATACTGGCGCGTGCCCAGTCTCTACCATATTCAGGCCGAACTCGCTGTCTATGAAAGTCCTTATCGAGAGTGGCTTGATAGCGAAGTCGACGTTGCGGCAATCAAAGATTCACAAGAATCTCTGACCGAACTCTGGTACTACGAAATCGCGCCGTGCGACGCGCCTCGGCAATGGGTTCGCGGCGCGTTCGAGTTTCTTCAAGCTTTTCACAAGGTAACGTCGGGCAACCCGGTCGACTCGCAACTCAGCTCCCATCTCGTCGATGTTGACGTTGTGGTCTCTGCGGATCGCAACTTTGTTCGGTTTGCCGAGAAGTGCCGAACGGATGCACCATTCAAATTAGCGCAAGCTCATCTCGTTACCGGCGGCGCTAGCGCAGTGTCAGAGTTGCTAGTTTTCTTAAGCAAGCTGTCCTAGGTGGGCCGCCCAACAACGGCACGAACTCGACCGCCAACACGCCGCCTGTCATCAAATCTAATCTTGCGGGCGGGTAACGCCGAGCGTTAGATCGCTCCGATGAAACCTTGTATTAGAGGAACAATCCACGAACCGGACTCGTAATTAGATGACCTTGTATTGAGGAACAATCCACGCGTCCGCTGCGGCGGGTCTCGACATCTCGGCGACCGGGTCGAAGCCAGGAGAATGATATGAGCAGAATCAACCGACGAGAATTCATCAAACAAGCCGCATTCTGCGGCGCGACTCTGGCGTTGGGCGGAGCGGCGAGAGCGCGTTCCAAGGTAAACTGGCGGGAGCGACGCGACCTGTTCCCTGAAGGCGTCGCATCGGGCGACCCGGACTCCGGCAGCGTGATTCTGTGGACCCGCAGGCCCTTCGGTAAAGGCGAGCGCCAGATACTGACGGTCGAAGTCGCCGAAGACGAGGGGTTCCGCCGGGTCGTCGCGCAGGCGCCGGCCCCGATTTCGCAAGCGTCTGACTGGACCGCCCGGGTCCTGGTCGGCGGGCTCAAGCCGGCGCGGGTCTATTGGTATCGATTCACCGACGCGGACGGCTTCGGCAGCCGCATCGGCCGCACCATCACCGCGCCGCTGCCGAACGACGCGCGGCCTGTGAACTTCGCCTTCGTCAGCTGTCAGGACGTCAACGAAGGCAAACTGAACGCCTATCGCCGGATGATTTACGAAGATGAACGCGCTCCGGCCGCCGAACAGCTCGATTTCGTTCTGCACCTTGGTGATTTCATCTACGAGGTGGTCGAGTACCCCGACGAGGTGAAGACACGCTACGACCGCACTATCTATGAAGTTGCGCGCATCCCAGATGGCCAGAAGGTCGCCAGGTCGTTCCACATACCGCTGACCGTCGATGGCTACCGGGCCGTGTACAAGGGCTATCTCGCTGATCCCGATCTCCAGGATGCCCGCGCGCGCTGGCCGTTCGTCGCCATCTGGGACAATCACGAATTCTCGTGGCAGGGCCGACAAAGCATCGTTCAGGCGGGAGGCCCGCCGCAGCCCGGCCAGACCGTCAAGGTCGCAGCCAACCAGGCATGGTTTGAATATATCCCGGCTCGCGTGTCGCCGCCGAGCGGCTCGCTTGCCGAATTCGGGGCGGTTGCGGTCAAGAACGTCAAGATCGACAAATGGGACGAGAACGGGCTAGGGCTAGAGCCGAACAATCTGACCGCGATCCGCAGCCTGATCGCTTATCGGGCGCTCCGCTACGGCAAGCACCTCGACCTCCTCATTACCGACCAGCACAGCTTCTGCGGCGACGACCCAACTGACGCTGAGGGGGTTGGAAAAATTTATGACCCTGCCTTCAACGGGATGTTCTCCGAGGAGGCGATGATCTCTCTCGACGCCGGGCGCGCCTACGATGGCGGGAAGCCGCCGTCTGAACTCCACTTCCGCGACGTCCGAATTCCCAACCCGAGCAAGGACAGGCCGCCGCGCACCATCCTTGGGACGGATCAGAAAGCGTGGTTCAAGGACCAGCTACGCAAGTCAAAGGCGACGTGGAAAATCTGGGGCAATTCGCTCGGCGCGCTCGACCACCGCGTGGACCTGCAAAACCTGCCCGCTGGAATGGTCAAGAATCCGTGGCCCGCGGACACATACGGCATAGGCAGGAGCGACGATTACGGCGCGGCCTATGCCGAGAGGAAGGATATCTACGACCTCGTGCGCGAAGCGAAGATCACGGGCTTCGCCATTGTGTCTGGCGACCGGCACAGTTTCTGGGCCGGATACGCCGCAGCCGAGCTCCCGCCGCGGAAATTCGAGCCGGTTGGACTAAGCTTCGTCGGTGCGTCACTGGCAAGCCCGGGCACGATGGAAGCCTATGAGCATCGCTTACCCAAGGATCTGCCAATCCGCGCCTTGTTCCTCGCTGACCGGCCGGATGGCCGTAAGCCGGACTGGACCTACAATATGCTGCTACGGCATGGTGTCCGCTCTTGCCTTGAATATGCGAAAAGTTTTGACCTCAAGCGCGCACGCGCGCTCTCGAACCCGCAGCTTGCGCCGCACCTCGAGTTCGTCGACATGGGCGGCCACGGCTACGCGAAGGTGCGCCTCACCGGCGGTGAGATGCGAACCGAGTTCGTGTGCATCCCGCGGCCGATCAGCCGCAGCGCGAGCCCGGATGGCGGGCCGATACGCTACCGCGTCGCGCATGTCGCCAAGCTGTGGGGACCGGGCGAGCGGCCGCGCCTCGAGCAACAGGTTCTGGAAGGCAACGTCGGACTGTCGATCTGACGGTGCCACTGCGGCGACGTGGCGCAATTCTGGTTCCGGGTGAACGCCACGTCGCCGCAGTGGCACGATGCTCCGCACTTGGGCTCGTGATCATCGGTGGGACGGTTGCGGGCGGTCTTGCGGCGTGTCGTGCGGCAGTGTGTCCGGGTGACGGCTTCGTCCTGCCGTTCGTGGAGATACTGTGGTAGCGCGCATTGCAAGTCCGCCGCCGAACAAGCGGTTGCACCGGCGCCGGCGCAGCCATGTTGGTCGGTGCCTTCAGTGCCGTCGCGCCGGCCCGGTGAACCTGAGCGTTATGCGGCATGAAGAACCCGAGATGCGAAAGCAGTATCATTTTCGTCCTTCTGAGCGCGGAGTTCTCGTCTGGGACGTGGACCGGCTGGTTGAACTGACAAAAGACTTCCCTCGGATACAAGTGCCAGTGTCAGCGATTCGTGAGTTGGATGAAGCATACTGGTTTGGCGGAGAAGACGACAACCCTACATGCCGAGTGGTGGCCGAACATGCGCGGCTGATCCAGGAGACGGATCTGAGTTACCCCATCATTCTTTCTGCCGATGGACGTGTGATGGACGGAATGCATCGGGTGGCGCAGGCGTACATTAAGGGAAGCGAAGCGATTGAGGCCGTGCAGTTTGCCGTAGATCCTGAGCCCGACTTCGTCGATGTAGACCCCGATTCGCTGCCCTACGAAGATGCCACATAACAACGCGTTCAAGCGGACGCTGAGCGGCGCCACCTTTTCGCCCTTCACAGCATAAACTGCCCGCTCAGCGCCGCCTAACTTGGCCGTTGGACCATCCACTTTTACATAATTGCCGCTAGAAGACTCTATGAAAAGCGGGCGCGTCTTTGAAGTTGATTGCTCGCCGGTTATTTCGGGCGTTCGGCGTCTTTCGCTGGCAAAAGCTATTGTTTCACCTATGAAATAAAGTATTGCACGTGAATTACATCTGTGTTATAAGCTGATGTTATCTGGTTAGTGCATTCGCGATTGATAATCATCCGCTTGAGCAAAGGAGATCGAAAAGGTCATGAAACGAGTAACCGGCATCGGCGGCATTTTCTTCAAGGCAAAGGATGCACCTGCGTTGCAGGCCTGGTACAAGTATCATCTCGGCATCGATGTCCAGGCATGGGGCGGCGCCACCTTCGACTGGACCGACTCGGATGGCAAGCCCACAGGCGGAACAACCGCCTGGTTGGTTGCGCCGGAGGAGAGCAAGCAGTTTGCCCCAAGCGAAGCCTCGTTCATGGTCAACTACCGCGTTGAAGACCTTGACGCTCTGGTCACGGCGCTCAAAACGGAAGGCTGCAACGTCCTCGATCGTGTCGAGGAATCTGAGTACGGTAAGTTTGCCCATGTCATCGATCCTGAGGGAAACAAGGTCGAGTTGTGGCAACCTCCTGCCGGTCAATAAAGCACATCCACGCCCCCCTATGGCAGTCTGCGGCTAACCCTTCGCTCCAGCCTGCTTGCGCTGGCCTACAGCCGTCACACGCGGCTGAGCTCAACCGTACGGCGGCTCATAACAATGGAGAAGTGACATGGTGAAACCAGCTAAGAACACGATTTGCCTTTGGTACGACAAAGATGCCGAGGACGCGGCGCGATTTTACGCCGAGACCTTTCCCGATTCATCCGTCGAGGCGGTGCACCGTGCCCCGGGAGACTTTCCTTCGGGGAAGGAAGGGGATGTCTTGACGGTCGAGTTTACGGTGATGGGAATTCCCTGCCTCGGGCTCAATGGCGGACCTGCTTTCAAGCACAACGAAGCATTCTCGTTTCAGGTCGCGACCGCTGACCAGGCCGAAACGGATCGTTACTGGAACGCCATCGTCGGCAACGGGGGCCAGGAGAGCGCGTGCGGCTGGTGCAAGGATAAATGGGGATTGTCCTGGCAGATTACGCCCGTTGCTCTGACGAAAGCGATTACCGACCCCGATGGCGCTCGGGCCAAGCGCGCCTTCGATGCAATGATGCTGATGAAAAAGATCGACATCGCTGCAATCGAGGCGGCAAGCGGCGGTTGACGAGAGCCTTGACCAATGCTCTAGTCTCACGGCGCCGAATTAGCGGATGCAGCGTGAGCCCGCACAGAGCTGAGTTCATCCGTCCTTCTCTGCTTCGTCGTGTGGGCCGGGTGATCCTGGTCGTTCGGTCAGCCACTTTTACAGAATTGCCGAACTCCGGACTCTAAAAAGCATAACCCCTGCCTAGAGTCTTCGCGGTCGGCGACGTCCGTTCTGGAAATCTCAAGCAGGTCGCGTCGGTAGTCGGCGAGGGATCGGTTGCGGTCGCTCTTGTGCATCAAGTCTTACAGGAATGATGAGGAGAGGTACGTCGCCGGTTTCGTTCATGACGCTCCGAGCGTGACCATGTCTCGATTCTCCAGCACCCGCTTCGGCGCACCTTCCCGCGTGACACGAAGCATCGCGCGACCTAACTCCTCCGTGCTGATTATTAGTCCCGGCGCGACTGCACGCACCAGCGGCAGAAGCGGCCGAAAGAGAATGTAAGCAACCCGCGTCCAGCGTGTCTTCGATACCTCGCCGTGCATAGGCCGCAGCATGGCCAGACGGAACATGTATGCGTTCGGGAAAAGAGCGAGTAGCGCGTCCTCCGTACGCTTCTTCACCTGTGACCACATCGCCTTCCCACCAGTGCCAGCACCCGAGACGTAGACGAACGTCATTCGGGGATTAACCCGAGCCAGCGCTTTCGCCCAGCCCAGAGTCAGATCAAAAGTCAGGCGGGTGTAGTCTGCCTCGCTCATGCCTGCCGATGAGACGCCCAGGCAGAAGAAGCAGGCGTCATAGCCTTCGAGGTCTGAGCCGACTGCGCCCGAGTCGAACATGTCCTTGAGGACCACCTCACGCAGTTTCGGATGCTTGATGTCAGTGGAATTGCGTCCGACTGCGAGTACAACCTCGACAGAGTCGTCACGCAGGCACTCTCGAAGGACGCCCTGCCCCACCATTCCGGTAGCCCCGAAGAGAATTACATTCATTGGCAACTCCCTAAAGTCGGTAATAGTTCCTATGATAACTCTCTTGACAAATATTCCACATCTGTTATATTCCTTCCGTGGAATGGGAGGTCGAGTACACTGAGGAGTTTGAGGAGTGGTGGGACGGTCTCAGCGAGGCCGAGCAGGAGACGGTCGCCGCCTACGTGATACTCCTCGAAAAGAAGGGTCCGACGCTGCCTTTCCCATACAGCAGCGACATCCGCGGGGCCAGACACACGCACATGCGTGAACTGAGGGTCCAGCACAAAGGGCGGCCGTACCGGGTGCTATACGCCTTTGACCCCAGGCGGGCCGCGATCCTGCTGATAGGGGGCGACAAGACCGGTGACGATAGGTGGTATGAGGTAAACGTCCCCCTGGCCGACGAGATTTACGATCGGCACATCGCTGCGCTCAAAAAGGAGGGTTTGATCGAAGATGGCTAAGTCATTCAAAACACTGATGGCGAAGATGTCACCGGAAGCGCGCGAGCGCTCCAGCAAGAAGGCAGAGCGGCTCATAGAGGAGATGCCTCTCAACGAGCTGCGCGCGGCCCGGAAGCTGACGCAGGAGAAGCTGGCCGAGAACCTGCATGTGAAGCAGGCGGCCGTCTCGAAGCTCGAGCGGCGTGCCGACATGTACGTGAGCACGCTACGCGAATTCATCGCAGCCATGGGCGGGGAGCTTGAGATTACTGCCCGTTTCCCCGATGGCTCGGTGCGCATCAACCAGTTCGAGGAAGACGAGAGCGACACGGTTCTTGCTACAAAGAAGTAGCCACAGGTTTGGAGCAGCATCTAACACTGCGCTTCAGTGGACCGCTTTCCGCTACGATCCCAGCGTGGTCTGATCTTTAACAGTTAGGCCACCCACTTTTACAGAATTGCTGAAATCAGACTCCAGTCAGGACGCAGGGTCGTCCAGTTCAAGCGTCATCTCGATCATCGTTCGCCGGAACCCCACGTTCGCGAAAAGTCGCTGCGCCGCCTCGTTCCGCTCGGCAGTAGACAACACCACTTGTGGCACACCGCGCGATCTGAAGAACTCCAGCGCGGCGTTGAGGAGCAGCCGGCCAACGCCTCGGCCACGATGCTCCGGGTCAACGATGATGTCGTGCAGGATGCCTGCCGGCCCGCGGAGCGCCATGTAGTCATACCCCTCGACGGCAGCGTACGCGTAGCCAATCACGTCCCCATTGTCATCGGCGACGAGGACGGCCTTGTCCGGAGCTTCGAGTTGCGCGCTCAGGAAGGACGCATAGCCCGCTGACGTCTCTGGCTTCGCGGCCAAGAAGCGTCGTGGGTCGAAGTCGTAATGCTCCTCGATGAGAAGCGCGCCGAGGCGTCCGATCAAGGCCAGGTCGGCGGGGGCCGCACGCCGGACGATGGGCTTAGTCTCGGACCCAAACTTAGTATTTTCGCTCTGCAAAGGTTACGCTCGATTCTTCCGAGAGGACGCCCGTGCGGGACGTGGCCCAGTCGCGCGCGGTCATACAACTGCTAACTGGAGCGGTCCTGCTCGTCCTCCTGCTCTCCTCGCGCCTGGACAAAGACGAGATGCGTTACTGTGTCCCAGGCGTTGTGAATACCTGTGAAGAGTAGCACTAACGCCGCAGCGCCGACGAGGAACAGGGCTGTGCGCGCAAAGGCGCGAGCCGCCAATGCCGATCCGGCCAGAATTGCGTATGCCGCGAGAGGGAGCAGAACATAAAATAACCAGTCCTCGAAGACAGGCTTGTAGGCGGTTTGCCGTCGCATACGCCGAGCCACGATGACCGAGTACATTATCCCGCCGAGTCCAACTCCACCCCACAGAGCCGCGACAGCGCTGATCCCATCCCACGGGGCGCTTATTACAGCTGAGAGCAACAGCACGACTCCGAAATGCACGACGCTCGGCGTTGAAAAGGCGGCGCCCGCTTGCGCCTCCCCCCGGACGGTGGGTCTGCCGGCGATAAGTGTGAGGACGACAAACTGCAATCCGATCAACGCGCCCGCACTTGAGCCGACGATGACGTAGAAGTTCTCCCATCCATTAAGTGCTGTCATGTTGCCGTTTAACCTTCTCGTTTATTCGGCCCCTAATGCTGCAAGGTACTGTTCGTCGCTAACCTTTTCCATCCACTCTACCGCCTTGCCATCGAGCGCTTCGGCGATGGCGATGTGCGTCATGGCGGTAGTCGGCGTCGCTCCGTGCCAATGCCTCTCGTTCGGCGGGCACCACACGATGTCGCCCGGTCGAATCTCCACCTTCGGCCCGCCCTCGCTCTGCACCCACCCGCACCCCGAAGTGACGATCAGGGTCTGTCCGAGCGGGTGCCAGTGCCACGCAGTGCGTGCGCCCGGCTCGAAGGTGACGATTGCGCCGCCAGCGCGCGCGGGCGCGCTACCCTGTAACGGCGAATCTATACGCACAGAGCCTGTGAAATACTCCTCCGGCCCTTTGGCAGAAGGCTGTGTGCCATTTTTTTTGACTTCCATTTTTTGAGCCCCGCTTTATCAAGAATTGGGTTTATTGACGCCCAAGTTTTCTCGGGCGTACTTTTCGGGGGATTCTATAATCTTTGTAATCAATGTCGCCAAGCTCTTTTGAGAGATTACGGAGCCTCTTTCCGGCTCGTCTTTTTTAGTAATCTCATAATCCACTTCATTCGCATCCGTAAACCAAGTCGGTCTCAAAATGGTGTATTCGAGGTCTGATGCTTCTATCACATCGGCGGCCTTCCGGTAAGGCTTCAAGACCGGCCTCAGAGGAGTGTCGTAGATGCCTATCGAGCTGATGAAGATCAGTTTCTTAACGCCCGTCTCGTCCATCGCCCTTACGATGTTCTGCGCCATCGCTTCAAGGTCTCCCGCGAGGTTCGCGTACACGACGTCCTGTCCCGCGATGGCGGCTTTTAGTTGATTGATATTTAGAACGTCGCCTTCAATGACTCGGCATTTGGAAACATCCCTGTTCCCTAACCTCCTTCTGTCACGTAAGAACAGAGTTAAGTTGATGTCATCCTTCTTTACCAGAATGTGAATGACGTGCCTTGCGATATTGCCACTTGCGCCTAAGATAATTACGTTTTTCATCTCGCCTCAAAATACTTTTACAGATGCTGTGTTCATTCCTAATCGGTAACTGCTCTCTACTCTGGCATTACATCATTCAGACACCTGATGGCGTTCAAAGCCCGCGGGTATCCCACATAAGGCAAGAGTTGCGTCATCAGACTGAGCATTGTTTCTCTGCCGTTGCCGACATTCACGTTGCCCTGGATGTGCCCTTTTATCTGAGGCTCAGTTCCGCCTAAAGCGATCAGCATAGAGAGCGTTAATAGCTCCCGTGTTTTTATGTCCAGCCCTCGTCTGGTGTAATAATCGCCGAAGCAATTCGCGGACAGATATTTCTGGATGTGAATCTGATCCTTCGGCGACTCCTGATACATCTTATCAATCGCCGCGCCGAAGATTTCCTTCTGCACCTCCAGCCCCTTCTCATGTCGTGTTTCGCGTGTGGTCGTGGATTGACCTTCTAGGGGAAGTTTGATCCCTCGGCTTTGCAACAACTCGTTGGCGGCGTTGATAAAGTCCAGCACTCTTGCGATGCCCACATACGGCACTGACTGATAGACGATCTCTTTGATCTCGACGGGGGTGACACCAACATTCAAAGCGCCGTCAAGCATGACCTTAAATTCACTCAGCGCCTGGCTGGCGATGGTTGACGCAAGGATCATCATCACCCTTGTTCTCGTATCTAAGCCGCCGTGACTAATGACTTCATTGAAGGCGAAGTTGTCAAACACCTCAATCAGCTCAGGATCTGTGACCTGTAGCGTTGACTGGTGGCTGGGGAACAACTCATCGTGATTTCTGACGGCTGCCGCGGTCAGATTCAACTTCGGAGGCTGAGGGCCGTTTTGTTCTTCGTCGATTGCTTGCATAACTTTTTCCACCGCTGGTTTATCAGATGCCTTATCCTTCTTTCAAGGTATCATTTCAAGGCGTAATCATGACCTTGAGCGCCTCGCGCTCGTTCATCGCGCGATAGCCGTTGGGCACGCCGTCGAGGTTCGTGACGCGGTCGAACACGCGGCCCGGCTCAATCCGGCCTTCGAGCACGTCGGGCAGCAACTCCTCTATGTAGGCGCGCACCGGCGCAGGGCCACCCGCGATGGTGACGTTGTTGTAGAACGACGGCTGCGCCGCCGGCATCGTCTCGCCCTGCGGAACGCCGACGCGGCCCACCGCGCCGCCCGGACGCACGATACTCAGCGCCGTGAGCGTCGCCTGTTCATAACCAACACATTCGAGGACGGAGTGGACACCTAAGCCGCCGGTGATTTCCTTGACGCGTTCGATAGCCTCTTCGCCTCGCTCGCTGACAACGTCTGTCGCGCCGAACTCTGTCGCGAGTGCTATGCGGTCTGCGTGTCGTCCAAGGACGATGATCTGCTCTGCACCGAGACGCTTTGCCGCGATCACGCCGCACAAGCCAACTGCGCCGTCGCCGACAACAGCCACGATCTTCCCCGGAGCGACCCTTGCCGCGACCGCTGCGTGATGCCCCGTGCCCATCACGTCCGAGAGCGTGAGGAGCGATGGCAGCAGCGCGTCGTCACGGCCTACCGGCAGGACGAAGAGCGTTCCGTCCGCGAGTGGGACGCGCACCGCTTCCGATTGCGCCCCTGGGATTTCCTCGTTGCCGAAGAACCCGCCGTGGACGCAGGACGTTTGCAGCCCCTCGCAGCAGAACTCGCAGGTGCCGTCCGACCACGCGAACGGCATGACGACCAGATCACCAGGTTTGACAGCGCGAACGTCCGCGCCGACCGACTCGACGACGCCGATGGCCTCGTGCCCCATGACGCGGCCTTTCTCGCTCGGCTCCATAGATTTGTACGGCCAGAGGTCGCTGCCGCAGATGCAGGCGCGTGTGACCGTGACGACTGCATCGGTCGGCTGGATTAGCGTCGCGTCCGGGACGTTCTCGATACGAACGTCTCCGGCTCCATACATGACTGTTGCTCTCATGTTTAAGTTACCCCCGTTCGTCGTGTCAGTTTTGGCCGCGCACTTCTGAGAGTTCGCCGAACCAATAGGCGGCAGTCACTCCGCCGTCCATGAGGATGTCGCTGCCGGTGATGAATGTGCCGTCCTGACCCATCAGGAGCGCGGCGACAGCGCCCACCTCGTCCGGCGTGCCGGCGCGTCCGGCCACGGACCCTTCGATCATGCGCCGGTAGCCTTCGCCGCGCGGCCCCGTCAGTTCATCCTTGGCGAGCGGGGTCATGATGATGCCCGGGCTGATCGTGTTGAGCCGCGCGCCGCGCTTGCCCCAACGCACAGCCTCGGCCATCACGCGCAGCGAGTTCCCGCGCTTCGAGAGCTGGTAGGCATGAAGAGAGTCCTGCACCTGGTCCAGTTGCAGGAAAGGAAGGTTAAGCAGCTCTTCCGTGGGCGTCATAGCCAGGGCCTTGTTCTGCTCGACGGTGAGCGCTGGGAGGCGATGCCCGGACTGCGACGCGATGACGACGCCTGAGCCGCCGCGGGCGATTGTCTTGCCGAATTCCTCCAGTACGAGTGCCGTCCCGTACAAATCTACTGTGAGGACCGTCGCCGGTGTCGCCTGCGAAGGGGAGACGCCGGCGGCATGAATAAGCCCGGTCACATCGCCGAGGTTCGTGGCCTTCTCGACGAGCGCGTGAACGGCCTCACGCGAGGACGCATCGACGGTCGCGACGCTCACCTCGTATCCGGCACTACTCATGACCTCCGCCGCCGCGTCGGCGTTCTCCTGACGCATGTCGGCCAATAAGATGTGCTTACCTACGCCGACCCTCCGCGCGATGGCTTGACCGATTTGACCCGGCCCGATGACGACAATTACTTCTCTCATAGATATTCCTTTCATTGATTGATTTACTAATCCCGCTCAGCGACTGACCCTTCGCTCTAAGTGTTCGGGATAACGCGCTCCCTGCACGGTGATCTTCGAGGCTGCCGTTTCGATCTCACTAAGGTCGTCAGGCGTCAACTCAATTTCAGTTGCGCCGAGGTTCTCCTCCAAGCGGTGCAGCTTCGTAGTGCCCGGAATCGGCACAATCCAGGGCTTCTGCGCGAGCAGCCACGCGAGCGCGATCTGCGCAGGCGTCGCCTGCTTTCGCGCTGCAATCTGGCGCAGCAGTTCAACCAAAGCCTGATTTGCTTTCCGGTTCTCAGCAGTAAAGCGCGGAACGATGTTGCGAAAGTCCGTGCTATCGAACGTAGTGTTCTCGTCAATCTTGCCCGTCAGAAAACCCTTGCCGAGAGGGCTGAACGGGACGAACCCTATCCCTAATTCCTCTAAGGTCGGGATTATTTCTTCTTCGGGCTGTCTCCACCACAAAGAGTATTCGCTCTGAAGCGCGGCGACGGGTTGAACGGCGTGCGCGCGGCGGATGGTCTGCGCTCCCGCTTCCGAGAGGCCGAAATGCTTGACCTTGCCCGCTTGAATCAAATCCTTTACCGCCCCGGCCACGTCTTCGATTGGCACTTCCGGGTCAACGCGGTGCTGGTAGTAGAGGTCTATCCTCTCGACCCTGAGCCGCTTGAGCGAGCCTTCGACGACCCGCTTGATGTGCTCTGGCCTGCTATCTAAAGCGCTCCAGTGTGATTCCTCCGGCGTGGCGGGTTTGAAGCCGAACTTGGTGGCGATCACAACCTGCCCGCGAAATGGCTCCAGCGCTTCACCGACAAGCTCTTCGTTCGTCAGCGGTCCGTAGATTTCGGCGGTGTCGAAGAAGGTCACGCCCTTCTCGACCGCCGCACGGATTAGCGAAATCGCCTCCTGCTTGTCTGTGGCGTGGCCGTAGCCAAAGCTCAGTCCCATGCAGCCCAATCCGAGGGCCGAGACTTCCAAGTTACTGTTTCCGAGTTTGCGCTTTTGCATCTTTGAAATCCTCACTCATTATTAAAAGGTGAAGCTAATTTACTCCGCTCTCGCTTAGGGGGCGCGTCCGCTCTTGCTCCACCTGTCCTGTTCTTGCTCTAAATCTGGCTGAGGCTCGAGAGAACAATAGTCGTGGAAATCGGCGAAGAAACCGATACTGTACCGTACTGAATGGGGTGGAATTTTCGTGCTGAAAGGCTGGGATTTTCTGCCCGGAAGTTCAAAGTAGGCGTTAACGCTGGCGGCGGTAGTCGCTTGGTGAGAGGCCTGTCTCCCTGCGGAAGAGGCGCGCGAAATGGCTGGGGTTTGCATAGCCTACGTCAAGGGCGACATCTATCACGCTCCTTTTCGTCTCGCGCAGCAGCCGGCGCGCTTCGTTCATCCGCAGGTTGGTGTGGTAGCGCGAGGGTGAGACGCCCACGGCAGCCTTGAACAGACGCTGGAAATGAAACTTGCTCAGCCCCGCACGGGCCGCGAGTTGGGCGAGGTCATACTCTTCGGCGGCGTGCTCACTCATCCAATCGGTGATCTGCCGGAGCTTGTAGCCGGGGAGTGAGGGACTCGTGCTAAGCGACTCTTCGTCCGTCACCCCATAATTCCGAGCAAGGTGGACGGAGATAATCTGGGCGAGGCCCTGTAGGCTAAGAGGACTCGCCTTCGGGCGCTTCAACTCATCGCGCAAACTTTCCATCAGCGATTCCAACGCACTGTCGGTGAAGGCCGAAAGGTCCCGCAGCCGCGCGTGAGTTGCGTCCGTTCCGAAGACCTCTTCGAGAGCGCGCTCGATGAGCGGCAACTCGATGAAGACCGCCATGGATTGGAAGGGCTCGGGGGTCACAGCCTTCCAGCGGCACTCATACGGAGCACCTCCCGACGTGAGAAAGAAAGAACCCTTCTTAATCCTGTGAGTAATCCAAGGCTGTTCGTTTTCTCGCTCCTCGAAATCGACCTCACCCGACATTGTCCACGCTAGAAACGGTTCGCTTACGGAAGGCAGGTGCAGCATCTCTACGATGGGGGGCAGGGCGACGATCCAGGCTTTAATCTCTCGCCATGCTTCACCATCGCCAGCGGCCAAACATTTCCCTCCCACGTAGCGCTCGAAGGCTTCGGCGGATGTGGTCTCAGGGATTGACATTTAACGACATGGATGAATGCAAGCGCAAAAACGCAATTTAGTCGCTGCAATTGCGAGGCTCACATGTTCCGGCATTCCGACGTCACTAATCGAGCATATTATAATAAACCAGACGTTACCCAAAGATTGAGGCACTCCAATAATGTGACAGGGTCTATTCATTCTCGGCAAAACAAGAGCGATCCACGCGCATCACACGAACCGCCACGAAATAAGTCGCCAATTTTCGTGTTGGTTCGTGTGAATTCGTGGAGAGCTTTTTCGCTCGTCGTGCCAAACTGACCCCAGAGTCCGAGAATGAATTGACCCTGAATAATGTGATGAGGCCGTTGAAAGTGATGGGAGGGTGCTCGGATGGGCTGTGCGGCGAGGCGCGCTCCCTGAGCGTATCCCCTGAGCAGTAAATTATGCTAGGCTATTCGCTGGAGACTAAAGCTATGTCTATTAGCATTGAGTTAAAGCCTGAGATTGAAGAGCTGCTGGAACAAGAGGCCGCGGCCAAGGGCGTTTCCGTGGAATCCTACGTCGAAGATCTCATTGAGCAGCAGATTTCCCAGCCGCACAAAACCTCCCACATCGGCTCGGAAGAGATTGACCATGTCCTGGACTCTCTGGCCGAAGGTTCAGACGACCGTCCCTTGCTTCAGCCCGAGGTATACACGCGCGAGAGCATTTATCAGGACCATAACTGATGCAGTAGCTTGCAGTCCCCATAACGACCTTCCAATATCCTTCCAGGCTTTTCTACGCTGCTAGTATAACTAAACAAGTGATGCTTACACGACTCCACTAGAAGTAAGGGCAGACCAATTCTTCTCAAAAAAGCTCTCAGGCGCCTTTTGAGTGCCTGACCCTACCAAGGGATAAGGCGGCGCAGCCATTTTGTGGAGATGGCGCGCGTCAGAAGCGGCCATATTGAGAGCGCTACCTGACTATAAAACCAGAGCCGCGCGCGACACTCACCGTAGCTCGCGAGCCTCTGGTCATACATTTCCGTCAGGTCTCCAATAATGGCATCTACGTCGCTCTGACGAAGAAGCAGGCGAAGAAGAAATTCAGCGCAGGCCGGAGATTTAGGCTGAGCATTAGGCCCTGCTTCCGGATCCCAGCGTATGGCAGAATGCCCGCGTTCATGTGCCTCGGTCGAAGCCAAGCGGCTTTCAACGTCCGCGCCGACGTGCATTGTGTATTGACCGAGCAAGCCTTTATCGACGTAGTGCTGGGTCAGTCTTAAGAACTCCTTCACCTCCTCCGGATTTCTCGCGAACACAGGGTCATGGGCCAGTTTATTTCGATAATCTCGGATGAGGCGTGCCTCCTTCCCATCCATTTCATCCGGCAGTTTCTCGGCGAATGCCAAGAAGATGCTAATCAGATACGGCAGATGGCAAGCTGAAAGCCTTTTATCATCCTTTAAGTCGCTCATCATCACCCCTCGCCTGCAAGATATAGCTGGCGCCGGCACTATCTGTTATTGCCAGTCTCAGAGCACATGACGTCTCACCCATTCCCCGAAGGCAACAAGGCCGCTCGCCTTCACTAGGGCACGCTTTAAGAGCGGCAGCGCCGTCCAGAGAATCTCGGCATAGAACCATAGATTGGCTCTACGTACGCCCAATCTCTCGCACTTCTTGACGTACCTCTCTATCAGGTCGCCTATCACCGCGTCGTGCTCATCATGCCTGAGCAGCAGGTGCAGGATGAATTCCGCATTAATCGGTGGCTGCGGACTTGATGAAACAGACTCGGCCGTCGCTAACACAAGCTCAATAGTGAAGCCTGCTTTCTCTTTATCGGGTTCTTCATCATGAGTAGGCTCCTTAGGATCGGGAGCGTCTGCTGCTGAAGCGTTGTTTGGAGTCCCACCACCATTGAACCTATAGATCGCGTGGCGGACTATATTAAGTGAGGCCTGAGGCGCATCCAGGCCGGGGCCCGGGATTACCGGACCGCCCCCATAAAATTTTGATCTGTCTGGCGGTACAATTCGGGTACGACGGGGGTTACCGTTCGGGAATACTTCTCCGTCCGGCCCACTTTGGTTCTCGAAATACTGCTTCTGCGCCTCTTCCAGCCGCCTGCGCTGTTCATCCAGCTCTTCCTTGAACGTCATGCCGCACCTCCCATGAGTGCAATTCCGGGTTCAGTAGATAGCTTTCGTCGTGCCGACTCCGCCTCGCGCAGTGCGCGCTCGCCGGCCGCCTGGACCTTAAAATATTTCTTGGCGCGGCCGCCGCGTTCGGCCGTTGGCTCGCCCATCCATGAGCTGATGAGGCCTTTCTCCTCAAGCCTCGATAAGGTGGTATAGAGCGCGCCGATGGCCATCTTACGGCCCACGTCCTCCAGCGCCTCGTGTAACGCTGCGCCGTAAGCGTTCTCGCCCAGTTTATTAATTGCCAGCAGGACGAGTTCTTCGAGTTCTCCGATATAGTCTTTTTTCATAAGCAGCGCCTCCAAGCCATTTCTACTACATTGTATTACTAGATTGTAGTGGAAATCAATGGTAAACTTTGCCCCCCGATATACACCTGATTCTATTTAATTTGCATTGACTTATTGCCATTTGGCTATTACAATTATGCCAGTTGGCATTAAAGAAAAGGAGCCACAATCATGTCCAGCGTACAAGAAGAAACTGTCGAGCGAGTCTCGCCGGACATTGCAGCCTTCCGCGAGCGGCTTCGCACCGGTGAGCGGGGCAATGATCATCTCTACGTCATGCTGCTTGGCATGAGGCTCCTGGAGACAGAGGAGTTACTCAAGGAGGTCCAGAGGGGACTGCCTTTTCGCGCGCTTGAGCGCCTGGGGCGTAACCTGGATCTTTCGATGAAAGCGATCGCAGAGCTGGCCCAGATCAGGAACCGGACGCTGCACCGCAGGAAGGAAGCTGGACGGTTGCATCCCGACGAGTCGGATCGTCTTCTGCGAGTATCGAGAGTATTCGGCAGGGCTATTGAACTCTTCGAAGGTGACGCCCGTGCCGCGCGCCACTGGCTATCAGCTCCCCAGCGTGCGCTCGGCGGTGCTACGCCTCTCTCGCTCGCGAAGACTGAGCTCGGCGCACTCGAAGTTCAACGCCTCATCGGGCGGCTCGAGCACGGGGTCTTCTCCTGATGCCGATCGCCTGGCGTATCGTCAAAACCCGATTCGCCTCGCAGGCCTTCGACGGCGAGGGCGCGCGTCTATATGGCGGTCGCTGGAACAGCGTCGGCGTGCGCATGGTCTACACGGCAGGGAGCGTCTCTCTGGCAGTGCTGGAGATTCTGGTGAATCTTGAGAGCACGGACGTTCTCCCGGCCTACTCGCTCTGTGCAGTCCATTTTGATGATGCGGTTGTAACCAATCTGGACCGCTCACGGCTTCCGCCCAACTGGAGGGACAGTCCGAGCCCGCCGGAGCTACTGGCGATAGGGGATGCTTGGATAGCAAGTGGAGCGTCAGCCGTGCTCGAGGTGCCGAGCGCCGTCGTCGAGAGTGAGAGCAATTACCTGATCAACCCGGCGCATCCTGATTTCGCATCCTTGGTAATCGACACGCCACGGCCGTTCACATTCGACCCGAGACTGCTTTCCTGAAATTTGTGTTTCCCCGTCGCCGAACGAGATGGCAAACCTTGGTAATAACGCTTTGTCAGAACCTACAAGCAAGCTAAAGCTATGCGCAGGGAATCAGTGTGAAGCGTGATAGGCACAGCGAAAGAATTTCACGTAGACTCACAGAATAGAAGCCTTCCCAATCTATAAATCGAAATGGAAGACAAGATTCCAGGGCCAACGGACAAAACGCAAGCTGATCAGGATAGGGATGAAAATATCGTCCGTGTCATACAGAGAGATGATTTTGCGATTCTGTGCGATCCTAGAGCGGAAGCTAGGATTAAAAAATTTGATGATCATGATGAATTTTACATTGAAGGTATGGGGATTACTTTCTGGGGCAGGGATCTCAAAAGCCGTGCCTTCCGGGAGATGGTTCTCTATAACATCAAAGCTAACCAAGAAAGGGAAGACTATGAACGCAGTTGCTACCCAAACACAAGAGATATACAGGTATATCTCGCACGAGAGCGCCCCCGCGTCTACCTGATGAATGCAAGGTTTGAGCCCGCGAGGGCACTCGCAGAAGAATTAGGAATGCTAGTTGAGGGCGGCACGAGTTACGTCCTGTGTCTGTATTCGGGCGCGCTCTTCAAACGGGGCCACGAGAGATACGAACAATTTAAGAATTGTAGTCTGGAGATTTTTGGATTATCCATTGATCTCCCTTCACCCGCACCTGACCCTTTACCGCCAAGAGTACCTCTGCCCGATCCGTCACAATACAAATTTGAGCCGACATATTACTGGTGGAATGGATTCAATCTGGTTCAGGTATGGCGCAGGCGAATATTTCCATGTCCGGTTGAAAGCTTGAAGAGCACATTAGCCGAGCCATTTAGTCTCAGAGAGCCTCAGACGCTTTATTTAGAGGAGCGCTGGCACCCGGTTGCCGGCTTGCACGTGAATATTGGGGGCCCCTCTAAAATAATTTCGCAGGTAGTAAAGCGAAACCGGTTCGAGACTGATGCTTTCGGTATTCTTGATTACCAGAGTAAGAAAGGTAGAAAAATAGGCAGTAAGATTTATCGTTCAAAGGAAGAATTTCAAGATGCTGTTCGAAAAGCTATTTATGAATTTGAAGATCTTACGGGGAGCAGACCAAATCAAACTCAAGCGATTGCGCACATGGAAATATCGCCGTCTACTTATTACTATTATATGAATTATCACGAATTAGAGTGGCCAAAAGACTTCGAATCCTGACCAAAGACTGAATTTCATTTTACTTGAGCCTGCAAAAAAGCAGGCTTTTTTATTTATTCGGAGTTTTCTGGAGGTTTTGAAAGTGGGCGTTGGGATATAAGGAGTGGTGTTCCATCTCGAGAGGTAATTAATCAGAACTCTCTTAGCTACACGTAGGTCTTATAGGATGAACTTGGTGGATTTATCCTGGATTGAAGACTGTAAAATTGAAACCACTGCACCTGTAAAGTGGCCACAAATCTAACCTACACCCAACGGATAGATGCTTATCTAACGAAGCTCAAGAGTGAAGGCAGAAAGATACCGGAAAGTTTTCGTCGCATTGGACACCCGGACTTCACGCGAATATCAGTTGAGAGCGAAGTGAGCGTAATTTCCCTGCATAATGACACGTCGACGCGTCGGCGACTACTAGAAGGTGTTCAAGAATTGGGTTTAGGGTATGACCCGCCTATCCGGAGAATCTTGACCTATAAAGACTTACTGGAGATGGGCTCTTCCCTGCGAAAGAAGGAATTGATCGGAAAGGGTTCGTCAGAGGCGCAGCTCGCGAACACCAGGACTGCTCTGAACAAATTTGTTAAGGGCGTTGGAAAAACTCTTGAGGATGAGGTCGGCAGCGAATTACTAGATGAGAAGACGTGGCAGAAAGTTGCTGGAAATATTAAGAATGCAGATTCAAAACGTAAATTCTTGAATGAGCTAAACAGGTGGGTTGAATATTACAGAGGCGTTCTCAAGGACCTAGACCTGCCGGAGGATTTTTCGTCGGCTTTGCGTGAAGCGATCACGAGATACGGCAGACCAATAAGGGCCATTGCTAATCTGACAGGCATCAATGAGTCAACAATCGGAGAATGGAGAAATGGTAGAAATCACCCCGCAATATACCGACTCTCTGATGTATCAATACTTGAGAGGACGCTGGAACTTCTTCCTAGTTCACTGCTCTCACGAATAAAGAAAGGAAGAGACACAAGATTTTGTAGTGAAGATTATCCTGAAGCAGTAACAGTGGACGGAGAGTTGGTAAAGGTCTGGGAGAATAAGCATCTTGTAGAAAACCTGAGGCCTCTCCTGCCTGATGATTTTAATAAGCGTCCGATGTCAGAGCGGGAAGAGATGGTGGTATGGCTGATTAAGAACCTCATCGGCCCTACAACGGAATGGGGGCACCATAATAAGAAACTGGTTCGCCAGTCATACAAATTAAGATCTAATCATTCCTTGTTCCAAATGGATGATCTCAGGGATGCGGGTAGCATGCTGCTCAAATTGCGTAATGCCGCGTCGCCTTTATCCGAGCACCTGAAATCATTACTCCCGCCGAAAACCCAATCCTTGATAAAAGAGTACGACAGCTCGGGCCCTGATCCTGAAAAGCTTCAAAAAATGCTCGTCAACGGTCTCAATAGTTTGTTAAAGCGGCCTTCCCTTTTTAACGAGCAGTACTTTGCACACATTAAGATCTCAGAGGAAACCAAAAATCTCATTGCAAGAGGCGCCCAAGGAGATGATCTCATTCACCTCAACCGGCTTCTACTGGAAGAGGCTTTCCCACATGAAATCATTAACAGGCCTAAATTCTCTCAGTCGTTAGAGAGAGAGTGGAATGAACTGGCCGCACACAAATTAGGAAAGATTCCGCCCGATGGTCTCAGGAGAAGAGAGGGTTCGAGGTGGGAGCCAGCAACAGAGGAAAGTGTTAAGACTAGTACTGCGCGTTTTTTTGGATTTCTAGCGCTACCTGTCAACTCGGACGATTTAGAAATGAGAGGGCCGGGCCTGAATCCCGATACTTTTTGTTTAGCCATGTTCGCTTCAGTGCAATTAGCCAGCGCATGGTTACGATGGATGGCCAAGCGACGGTTCAAAAGCACACAAAATGAATCTGATGAGGAGCAGGAAAAGGTAAGCGAAGTCTATACAGAACTTGATGCCTCTTATACGTGCTTCCTTGCCAGTTTATTCGCACCGGATACGGGGTGGCTAAGGCAGAGAAGAGATCTCATGGAAAGTTTACGCGAAATACCAGGTTACATAGATAAAAGTTTCATTAGTCGTGCAAAGAAAAACTGGAACAAATTTTGTAACGAGGTGCATGCGGCCTATACAAACTTGGCAGAGAACCTAGAGGCATCTGCTCAGCGGACACGGGATTCCTTTGAGAGAATCTTACCAATACTCGAGTCAGAGAAACCGCTGGTCGCAATGCGAGACTTTGCCAGAAACATTTGGGAAGATATACCAAATGGTCCTGGGGCTCACAGATTAACAGCCGTGCGGAGGCGAAATCATCTTATTGTAAAAATAACGGGCATTACCGCTTTACGCTCGAAGAATATCAGGCAACTCCTGATAGCAGCAGACAACAAGGGAGAACTGCGGTTTGAGGATGGAAAATGGATAATAGAGATAAGCTGGAGAAAGTTTAAGAATAAACACAGCTCCTTCTTTGGGAAAAGAGAAAAGCATAATTACAAAAAAATCTTACCTGACGTTGACGGATTGTATGATCAGATCGAGGAATACATCAGAGTCTACCGACCAATATTACTGGCTGGGCGAAATTCAAATGTGTTTTTTGTATCAGGCGGAAAGCGCCCCCTATTATCAAATAAGTCTTTCCACAAGTTATATCGCAACCTCACGATGATTTACATAGCCTATAATCCCTATCTAAAAAGAGGTATTCCGGGTGTTAAACCCCACGGCCCTCACGCAGCAAGGGATATTATGGCAACCCACGTACTTAAAGAAACGGGAAGCATTGATGCCGCCGCGTTTTCTATTCAAGATGTCAAAGAGACCGTGGAGCTTCACTACGGAAGATTTCTGCCTAAAGATAAGATTCACTTCGTCGATAACATAGTTTATAGCGCATTCAGTTAAGGCCCAATATACACGATCATCAAGAATGAATTATTGAATTGATGAAGTCTGCTTACGTCTAGCTAGCTCTCAGGGTAGATGTGAACCGTTAATATTCTTAAAGATCATGTCGTGCTCAACTCGGTGCAGACTGGAACAGAGCAGATATAAGGGCTTTTATGAGTGAATATAAAGTTGTGCCAGTATAGGATCCAGTATTGTTCTGGACCTCATAATGGAACAATGGGAGACAGCAAAAAAAAGAGATGAGATACGCATCACATCCGACCCATCCTCAATAACATCAATAATTTAACTCTCCTCACTGTTCATTCCTTACGTAGAGCCAATTACTTACATTCGGGAAACTAACTCACAGGTTTTCAGTCACAAAAACGGATTCTAACTCAAAGCATCTCTAAATCACTGATTTTATTGAAGTATATGGACTCCAAATCAGGATAATACGCTAGAGAGAGCTATTCTGAATTGTGTTATATCCTCGTACGCGCATGTGACCGTAAGTCTTTTAGTGGCAAAGCCTTCAAAGTTTAAGGTGAGCTGACAATATAATTAACTTGTTGGAATACTGAGTTAGATTCTAACTCAGGCTAAGCACAGCGATAACTTATGAAGTGCGGCGACCTAATGGGATGAAGCGGTTGGCTTGAATAGCTTTCTTTCCTTAGTCTGTCTTAACCCCGAAATAGTGGCTGGGCAAACTTCTTGGTAGCAGCATGCAAGGCAGGATTCTCTTTTCACACAAAAATCAAATGCATGGGTGAAGCTTTGCCCTGTTTCATTAATTGGATCTACTTCTTCAGAGTTTCTTGAGCTGAGAATTTTTGCGACGTAATCACGATTGAGATGATAGATGCGAGTTAATTTTCCATACAATCGCGATCGGCTGACTGCTGTGTTTGGTTCTCTAATTCCCAAAATCTTAAGTTGCTGACCTATCCATTCTGACCGCATCCACAATTTCTTACCGTCGTAATTCTGTTCCAAACTTGAGCTGAGTAATAAGCTAATTTCCAGTGTTAGTTGGGCTGCTGAGAGGCGAGAACGCGCACCCTTTAAGACGCAGTTGGAAGCGGCCTTGATAAGAATCTCGTTCTGATTCATTTTACCTACGTGAGCCTGTGCCTGCCGACAGAGAGCCCTCTCCAATGTCTTCGAGAACTCGTGACTTTCCGACAACAATGCGATAGCCCTCAAAGGTGCTGCAATCTCTTCAATGCGATCCAGCCTCTCTCTTAACAACGCTTCATACGCCGCATTTACTTTGCAGGCATTAGCCATACCCCAGGCGTGGAATTCGTTTCTTAGAGCAATAACGTCCACAGCTTGTCCCATTGTCATTAGCCTCTCATACATGACGCCAGCAGGCATCGCCTGCGTTCTTATTTGTAGCATTCGTGAGCCGAGAATCTGATCAACTCCTTGGGTGTTGGTTATTACCTTCGGACCGTAAAATTCGTACGTTGTAGTCTTACCGTTCGCATGCGTGATGGTTTTACGCCCTGTCTGCTTTTTATAAGAGAGCTTAAGCATCTGGTTCATATCGCTGAAGCTCCTTTCCATCATCATAGATAATGATTCTACGTCGTCTATGACCGCGAGCCCCCTAGTGTCATTTAATAGCCGAATAATGGAAGCCGCCGAGCCTTGGCCTATGATGAATGAGTTGAACGAGACCGAAGCAATTGCTTCCCCCAGCGCAGTCTTGCCGGAAGCTTTCTCACCCACAATTAAAATCAATGGAATAGCAGGGAAGACTTGATAGACGTAGCTCATGGCGACATAGAGGGAGAGAATAGAGTAATCCTCCTTGATCGGCAGCCAGACAGAAGCCTTGAGATGCTCCTCTACAAACTTTAGCAAATCGCAAAGCGGCCGGTGCGGAGGAGAATCGCCGGCTCGGACCCTTGTGATGAATAGCTGGATGTTTTCTAGCTGCCACGTAGAGTAGTTGGTTGGTTGAGGCTCTTTATCGATCCTAGTTCCGTCAGTGAGCGCTAGGACCCGTCTAGAATGCGGCGTCCCCCGAGGGGCTGGCAATCTGACAATATCTAGGACTGCACCATCTGAACGTACGATCTTCGTTACATAAGACGTGACAAGTCGATCCGTGATGTCACCATCCTTCAGGTGCCGCCCATTGAGTTCTCGCCGCTCCACTGTGAATGGGTAATAAAGATTGCCATTTATGAACGCGCCGTTAATGTTGACTGGATTCGCTGCAAACTCACCGGGCTGGTCCAAGTCAACTGGAAGCATAGAAGGCGGACAAGAGATGATCTCAGCCCTTTGAAGGAGGGCCTCAAATTGTTCTGTCGTACCACCGGCAAGAAAGAAATCTGACCAGTTGCTGCCCATGCCTTCAGGCACCCGCACGCGCATTATATCTCTCCCGCAGCAGCGACTAATTTGATTTATTAACTGCTCCGAGATTTTCCCGCCAGAAAACCCTAAATAAACAGATTCCCATGAAGCCCAAAAGGAAGGGATCATCCACTCATCTGGAACTTCATGGCTATGGGTTGATGAAATGAGGAGAATGTTTAACTCAGAATTAAAGGATGTAAGATGCTGGTCAAGTATCCAGATGTCCTCACAGCTACCGGCCACGAACAACTTAACCATACCTACTATATCGCCCGTGTGGTATGTTCTTGCCCTTGTGGGGCTGGATAATATCTCGCCGTCGAAGTTCTCGGTTACCCCGGGGATTTTGTAGTGGCCATAGTGGTCTAAGGGCTCACCTCCAGTTGATAGCAACGGGTAACGCAAGAGGTTTGTTACCCACTGGCCATCGACCTTTCGCTGATATGGATCCTTTATGCCTAGATGGAATTTTCTGATAGTGAATTCGCTTAGTCCGCGATCATATAAGTACTGAAGAGTCTCTTGATTACTTCTCAGATTGCTCTCTAATTTAGCGAGATCCTCAATTACGGCATAGGAGGTATCATCAGCTTCTTTGATTCTTTCCATGCATCAAGATGCTTACGATTAAGATTTGATTTCTAGAGCGGGTATATTGGGAGCCATACGTTGGATGGACGGGGATTACCAAGGACAAACACCATTACAATATTTTTGTCCTACTAATTTCTTTCATTATCGTAGCCAGGCACTTCTCCAACATCTCCCGAACCTCATCAACCGTGAGCACAATCGCTGGTGCTTTGAAACCACCATCAGGGTAGTGGCTCTCTTCCAAAACCCTGCCGTCTGGGTATCTTACGCTGATCGTGTAATAATCTGGCGCGTCGGGCTCCTGATACGAGAGCGAAGCTAAAACGAATGGATTGATCCACTGGAGTGGTGTCGGCGCAGGGTCCAGGCCGGAGAGAAGGTATTCAAACATCCGCACCCTGTGAACATAATTCCCTTCTTTGAAAATCGCTTCAACTTGATCAAATACCTCTTGGCGTCTGGGCTTCATACCAACCTCGTAAATACTATGTAGTATGTAATTGCGAAAACAGTCCGTGCCATTACATATCAACAGGTAACAGAACACGCTTCTTCTAATGTCATTATTTGTAGAGCTGCTTACCGCTCTCGGTGTGAATAAACCACCAAGTGTAAGCCGCCGCCGGCGGCCAGACCAGAAGCAGCACTGAAGTAATGAAAGCTAGCCTCCTCCCCCAAAGCTTTTTGCGGTACAGACCAGCGGCTGTCAAAAGGAAGATCAGTGACAGAAATAGCACGACCGAGACGGCCACTGCCGCGATTATTATCTGCCCCTCTCTTCTCGCTGACGGATAGCTATCCACATTCTTCGCGATGATCCACGGCGCAGCAATTAAGGGTAACGCGAAGAACCCTCCGACCAAAGAGTGGATCACAACGAGCGTCTTATTGTGATCCTCCGGCGACATGCTCATATTGTGGAGACGTTTGTTCAAATCACTTTATGACTAAAAGACAAGCCTTCACGGGAACCCGCTCAATTAACGATGGCGAATAGGTACGGGCTTTGATATTTTAATCAGGCTCTATGCAGCCGGAATTTTGGTATTTCTACTCTTTGACAAACGAACAACGATGCCTATGACCAGAGCTGTCTGCGAGCTGCACCACCCGTGATGTGCGGCACCCGGGAACACTCCGGAGGAGTAACCCCGGCGAGCGATGAGCGGCTTGACAGTATAGTACCATTTGGTACATCTGACAAGAACCGCCTTAGACGAAGGGTCACGCATTACGCTCCCCATTCAGGAGGAATTGCCTGAATGGGAGGAGCTAAACGCCAACTGCCCCGTCGTCTGCCTTCAAAATTACGTTTCATCCGGGAGGCGCTCGGTTATACACAGGAGGAGATGGTTAGGAGGCTCCGGCTGGAAGGCAAAGTGCCGCGCAGTTACCTCTCCCGCTTCGAGACGGGAGAGCGCGAGCCTCCGCTGGAGGTTCTGTTGAAGTATAGCGAGTTGGCGAGAGTTTGGATCAACGCACTCGTCGATGACGGCGTTGACCTTCCAGAGAAGCTGCCCGCAGTCAGGATGCACGAAGGGGTGAAGCGTCGTCGCTAATTAATTGTCGGGCTTCTCATGGCTCAGATTGCTGATGTGATAAAACTGCTCTGCGTATACTCTGAAATATAGATGAGACCGCACACATGGCCACTCGAAAAGCAACTCTATTCATTAAGAAGAACGATGATGGCCAAATAGTCGCCCAGATTAACCAGAAGAAGAAGCGCGGGGAGTATTATCTGGTTGCTGGCGCGAAACAGGCTGATTATATTTCAGCCATCGATCTCGTGGGTTTCGACAAGCTGCCCGCCGGCTTCTACTCGTCAGGGCGCGGCCTCACAGGCTCCGGGTTCTTCGTCGCCGAAAAGGTATTCAATAAGTGGAAGCGTAAGTTCCGCGTGGTCATCACCGCCGGAGGAACTTCGAAGATCACTCGTCAAGGCCTCCGAGTCACGCTCCAGGTAAAGCACTCGGACCTGCAGCGGCTCAACCGGACCTACCGCACAATCAGGGAGCAAGGGACTGCCTCAGTCAGGGAAGACGTGACGGATTTCCTGAACGATCTCTCGCCCAAACATTTCCCCGTTGGAAAGAAGAAGACGTCTAAGGATTACTCCGCGGGTGAGCTATCCGCGGTCCTCAAAAAGGAAGAGGTCTTAGATAACCTGGATGATTCCGACCGTGACGCGCTGAACGAATTCATCCCCGATTACGTGAGCCGCATCCCGATCACCCTGAGAAGCGACAAAAAACTTCAATTGGTCTTCGACCTCCTGGACGCAGGCCAGCGCGTCTACCTGAAAAAGATCATCGAGGAGTTCGAGAGGAGGCTTAAGGCGAAGACGCAGAATGAGAATACCTGGCAGGAGTTTTTACGCAAATACATTCTGATCTTCAGAAACACCTACGGCGAGGTCTTGGAGAAAGAGAGCGTCGCGCTCGAAGGAAAGTTCCCGGACTTCATACTGATCGACCCCTACAACTATTTGGACATATACGAGATCAAGAGGCCCGACACACGGCTCCTCGATTATGACAAGAGCAGGAAAAATTACTTCTGGCACAAGGAGCTGGCGAAGGCCATCTCGCAGGTCGAGAACTACATCCACCAGGTCCAGCGAAACTCCGATGTCCTTATTAATGACATCCGCCGCAAGAAGAGTCTGGACATAAATATCGTGAGGCCCAGGGGGTACATCATCGCCGGCAGGCGGGGCCAGATAACCAGCACCACGATGGACAATCACTTCCGGATTCTTAACGAGTCTCTGAAGAACGTCGACGTCATTCTCTACGACGATCTGCTCGACGGTCTCAAAACTTTTATAGCGCGTGTCGTCGGGAAGTAGCTACACTGATCAGAAATTAGAATGATGGTTATCGACTTCTTCAGATGCGAATTGTGCGGCGCCCAGCTCATGCAGCGTGACGCGGCAAACGAGACGAAATTCCCCGCCGTCCGCCGCTTCGAGAACGAGCTGACGCATGAAGGGCTACTCGCGGTCCGTTGCGCCGAGTGCGCGGAGCTGCCTTTCCGGCTTGAGGAAGGGCAGCCATACCGTGTTGATATGATCGGGAGAGATGAAACTACCGTCATTCCCAGTTGCAACAGCACGTACAATTACTGGTCTCGTGGGATCGGTCATCTACTCGAGGTCTACTCATCCAATCCTTCGGACAATTACATATCGGCTGTCAGGTCCGGGCCGGTAGAGGTCGGGTTCTTGGTAGAAGAGGATGTTAACCTGATCGTCATGGCCTACCGTATCGGTTCTAATAGTTGGAACGTGACCCCATACCTGTGGCATGCCTATAAGGAGTTTGCGCGCGGCACACCGCCCGACCAGTCATCGGAAGACGCGCGAAAATTCACCGCAGCATTAGTTGACACCGAGGGCGGAAAATACCGAGCTATCAGGACCGGGGTCATGCCCGATGAGTTTGCCTCTGCGCTCAATACGGCAATTCATGAACAGATCCGACGCGGCTTGCCTGACGGGCGGGACTACAGGTTAAGGGTGGAGGGTTTATATAACCTTCTGATCGGCAACAAGATTGATTCTATGCTAACAGCTCAGGCCCTAATTAGTTAAGCGCCTTTCCTTTGTCAAATAGGGCTTGGACGGCGGATTTAACCGAACGCAGAAGCGCGAAATTCCGTCAAAACACAGCGATAAGGGCCGCGCGAAATGGTCATAGATTTCTGAGGAGTATCAGGCATAAAAAACGAAGCGCCTTCTAGCCTGATACCGAACCTTACTTCTCCGTCAACAAACGTCGCATCCGAGGATTGTGGTTCTGGTTCTATTATCAGCGCATAAAATCCAAGTGAGCCCCCATTGTCATCAATATACGTGAGGCGTCCCGCAAGATTCTCGCATACAGCCCTCTTGCCTGGTCCGCTAGAAATCGAAAGTAGCAGCGTCGCACCTTTCTCTTTCCAAGTGCGCGCCCGCTCTAACGCCTCTTCGCTGCTCACCTTGTTTGTCTCTGCTGATTCCATATATGCCACCCTCGCATCCTACTGGTTGTTCCCAACTGTAGTTGCCTTAATGCCAAAACCTTAGTTTGCTTTTTACCCGTAGCCTGTCACATGTTCTATCCAACAGACCTTCAACTTCCTTTAGATTCCACCCGTATAAGCGCCACAGATACCAGATCGCTCGCGCAAATGACATGACAGCTACAAGGCCTAGATACAAAATAACATTAGGGTGAAGGTGCTTTTCCAGGGCTTTTATAACTTGCCCGTCGGCGCTCTTTACTTCGATCTCTTGGAAACCAATCTGTTGTATGGCCCAATGATGTCCGTGGGCTACGCCCGACAAGAGCCTGTATTCAACCTCCCGGTCTAATGTCAGTCCGATCAGTTCTGTAATGCCCGGCATGGTCTGAGCTGCACTGGGCGCAGGGATCATATCCATATGTGACGGATTTCAAATGGAAGCAAAAATGACAGGATCGGCGCTGCGGTCACAAGATGCTGTACGCCCAACGCCGTTTTCCCAAGAACTTGTGTCCGCGTCTTCCACGCGAAATCCGCCACATATGGATAGCATCATCCCGCCCAGTGCAGTCTGAGCGATGCCGTTAATGTCCCCTTTCTTATTCAATATCTGTGGGTAGCGTAGAGATAGAGCCTCCTGCTCCACCTTAAGTAGTCGCTGCCGTACCTGATCTATTTCTGATTGTCTCTTCTCCACCTGGAAAAGTTTAATTTGTTGGATGAACCCCGTATAACGAAAGGCGAAACATCTTCTTACACGAGTCTGGGCGTCAATCGTAGGATCGAGGAACCAGGCAGCAAGGGCACATGACTCCAACAGGCCCCGGATGCATGTCGCCGGCGCGAGTGTCTTTGCCGGCTCGGCAACGCAGGTGGTGAAGGCCACAAGATGGTCGCCAGCGGCTTCCATAGATAGTATTCCTCTGTAATGCACGTCGCGGACCAGACCCGGCTTCGTGAAGCTCTTTCGCTCTTGAGTTGCCTGAGAATTGGCTGCCGGCTCGTGGTGATACTGATTAAAAATTTGCCCCGATCCGTCAAAGAGATCGTTGACAGCGGAAATCATATTTAATACTTCTTCATGAGTGAAAAGTTTGTTCGGTCTGTTAGACATGTTTGAGGTCCTCTGAATTCAATAAATAAATTTCTTAGTTAACCGTCGTACTTCTTCAGATTGATTCCCATATACTTGGCATCATTTTTGATCGCTCAAGAAAACGGCTTTTTAACTATCAATTATTTATCAGATCAGAATCAGATATCTTCTTTCCCATATTTATCTCTGTAATCGAGTGGAAAAGGCATCGCCGCCGAGCGCGATGGCAGGCGCAGGTGAACTTGAGTAAATTCGTTATAACCATATCTGGAGAACCAAGAAATATCGTATAGCCCTTTCTCCTCCGCGAGGGATTTCTTATCTCCCACCGGCGAAGTGATGCAATAACCGAACGGCGGCAACGCCACTTCCGCCAGAACGAAATCTGATCCCTTCCCTGTGACATCAAGTATGGCCATCCCCGACGCGAATCTGATCTCACCGTCCATGCAGAAATAGACAAAGACTCGAACGTCATCCGGCAGATATTTCGCCCTTTTATTGAGAGCGAACTTTCTTAGTTCCAAGTTATGCTGAGGCGTGGCCGGCATCAGAGCTATCGCCATCACCACTATTTGTTTAAGCACATTGAGTGGCCTGATGTAATAGGGCAGGCTGAGCACTCTCTCGCCTTTAACTTTGTCGAAGTACTCAAAGCCTTGTCTAGTCCACTCCACGAAAGCGTTGCCGTACCAGCTCCCTGTGAGGTTGTTGCATCTCTCACAAAGGGAAAACTGGCCCAAGCCCCTTCGGTATTTTGAACGGTTCCGACCTGACAGATGATCCTCAGCTGTTCGGAACACCCTTTGATGCTGGTTGAAAGCTTTTTTAGGAGGCACGTGTTCAAATGATAGCTTTCCGTAGCTACCGCACAGGCGACAGAATCCTTCAAACTTCGATGACATAAATAGAACTACCTTAGTGATTTCATTCTTCGAAAATCTCACCGCGATCAACTGTGCGAGTCGAAGAAATCCTTTAACGGCTTGGTCAGATTTTCTGCGTATTCCATAAGCTCCTGCTCAGCGATGGCAATCCTCTTTTCATTACCGGATGAGATGTGGGGGAAATTCTCAACAAATACGTCGAACAAGCCAGTGTTGAGATAAAGATCGCGAAACATGTAAAGCTGTCCGACGCGGTGAATAGTCGTCGCGGAGATGAGATACATACTCTTCACCAGCCTAAGCAGATCGTCCACTCGCACCTTTGCTGGCTGAACATTCTTTGCCTCCAGCAACAGAGAGTCTTCTTCCAGGATGTAGTTAGGCAGGTAATGCACGCCTGCATTCCTCATCCACCCGGCGTCCAGCTCCACTAGGCCCGGAAAATCAACAAGCCGTCGGTTTGCTTGTTTAACTAATTCGCCGAAGTCGGGTACTGAGGAAGGCGGAACCTCACCCTCCTTGAAATAAGACAGACACCAGATAGTTACGAGATATGGCTTATAGACAAACTCTGCTGTGGCTCGCAGCGCGTCAAGGACTGAAGCAGCTCTGGCTTCCCCGCTCTCACGCTCCGCCTGTTGCAGGTACACCATCGGCGCGCACTGTGGCGGCAATGCAGCCTCAGGGTCCCCGTGCCTGAGACTGACGATCATTGAAATTAATGGGATCGCCTCGTCAGCCTTGTGAATCAGCTTCAGGAGAAGTGAGTAACGCGCGTCCTTTGAGGCCTCCTGCTTCGTGATTGCTATTAATTCTATCAGCATCGGCTTAGCTAATCTTTTGAACGCAAATCTGCCGAACAGGCGCCAAAGAAGTCGCGTAAGGCGCTGCTCGCGCCCTTGCAGCGTATTTGCAAAGTCATCAAAGTCATTTTTAGTGACCGCAATGAATGTCTTGGGCTGCCGATAGTCGAAATGTTCAATCCTGTCATTGAGTCGTCCGAGTAGTTTCGGCAGTTCAGGAACCATGTTTAATAGCTCCTGAGCTATCTTCTTCTCCCTATTACTGAGGTCCTCATTTTTAGCGACTCGGCCCATTTTGTTCTTAAACATTGGGACTCCCTCAAATTTCAGCAAAGACTAAACTGTACTAAAAGCCAAAGCCGCCACGAGACGTTACCCGCGGCGGCCTGTTCGACTTTATTGAATCCAATTCTACATGAAATGTTGATTTGGTTGTCGCCTGGTTACCACCACAGGATGGCGTCCTCGCCTTTGACACAGCATACGCCGCACCGCCAGACGATTATTTCTAGTCGACAGGCTGATTCTTACTACTATTGGTTTGTAGGGCTTTAGCAAAATGTCTATTACCTAACTTACGGTACTCAAAGCAATTTTGCCGGGCTACACTCTTACAAAAAGCACGTCGTGATTATAGTAAATAATCCAGTAAAGGCAATACCTGTGTTGCCTTGCATAATTTTTCTTTCAATTACTGATTAGGCACTAAACATCAGTCACGGGATGAGACCGTCAAAAGTTTTCCAGATGGGATTGACCTGTCCGTTGTTTACCCGCGGGACCATATCACGCCTGAAGAACCACCAGAAATAGCCACCGACATATTTCTGCGGAAACATCTGTGAGAGCTTCTGGTGATGCTCGACGTAATACCTCTTCAAGTACTCTTCCTGTTTGAGTGGCTGCTTCTTGGCGCCGCACTCGCCGAACCCGATCTTTGAATTTGGGAAAAGCCCGACGAGGCGAGTAAACACCGCCGGCCAGTCGGGCTGCAGATCATTGCAGTCGTCCTCGTAATAGCTGATCAGAACGTAATTGAGATTCTCCTTCAGTTTGAAATCAGGATGCTCCCTTTCGAGATAGTTCACGAGATACTTTTCGGCCCAGGAAAACATCTCGTCCTGTGGGAACTTCCAGCAGTCTTCGTTGTAATAGAGCGTAAGCGCAGTTCGCCCGCCCTTACCTTTCACCAGCTTCGTCGCGGCGAAGATTTTTTCAGCCAGGTCCTTCGATTCTTTGTCAATGACTTGCGCGTCGCCGGAATTTTTGTGAGGACGGAGCCAGTTGCCATTCACTTCGTTGCCAACTTCCCAGATGTCGACGTGAGAGCCAAGAGTATCTAGATAGGCAGTCGTTCTTTGTTTATAACAGGCCAGATCACACTTATTGATCCCGCCGTCGGAATCCAGTATCTCGCCGAGCACAGCCGAGCTCTTCGGCCAGACCTCTGAGGCCAGCGTGTCGTAATGCGAGGGGTTCGGCGGCTGGGCAAAATCGAAGACGATCCTCACGGCTGGCTTGAAATGGAAATGCTCCAAAGAGTCTATGATCTTGGTACGCTCTGGCTGACCCAGGCTCTCGACGTTCTCAAGCGTCACGCCGTAAAACTGGTCCGGAATATCTCTCAAAGTCATAAGCCTACTCTTACTTTCATCCGATGATTTTCGAGAGCGACGGGTCTGTGGTATCAGTGCAGAGTTGGTTGGAATAACCGCCCTCTCACATCAGCCTATAATTTCAGCCTCGAAAGGAGGGCCGTCGGTGCGGCCAGTTTGGAAATCATATTCGCGAATGATCACCTTCTCATTATGGTCTGCGCAGGTGCGCAGCTCTTCCGGGAGACTCTTCCTGATGGCCGGTATTTTACATATCCGCATCAAGAGTATTATCAAGAGGCCGTTTCATCATAGAGCTTTCTCGAATCTGGCTGATGCGCAGTTTGGTAGGAGCGCACCAAGTTTGTATAAGACTTGAGAGATTTCGTTATCGTGAGGCAGCGGGTGCGGTCACACGTCAACGAAGGCGATTGAAGAGTAGAAGAGTAATACTGGCCATCTAGGCTGTCAATTAAACAGGAGATTACGATACAGCCATCTTCAAAGCTTTCAAGTTAGTCGAAGAGGCCGTCCGCACAAAAGCGAGTCTGCCTGCGACAGCAATAGGCGCTGACCTGATGTCAACGGCATTCAAACCTAAAGGAGGCATCCTCAAGCACCCGGCTGCCGCGACAGAAGGCGAACTCGAAGGCTTCCACGTCCTGATGCGGGGCGCAATCATGTGGTTTAAGAATCCGAGCAATCATCGTACTGTCGCCTACAGCAATCCGAAAACAGTCGCTCAGGCACTCGGGTTTGCCAACATGCTACTGGACCTCATAGATGAGTGCTAAGGGACTTGAGGCGACGGGTATGCCGAAAGGCAGGTCAGCTGCAAAAACATCGCCCGAACGGCTTAGAGTAAATCCCTCTTAACGACTGAAGAAGTCACGCTCAGCGCCTTCCGCAATTCTTATGATTGGCTTCACCCTGGTAAAGTCTGGCAAGAACAAAATGACTCCAGAGGACAACAAAGTCATAATGGATATAGGTTAGCTAATTCTTCCGCTATCTGGATATACTTACTTGGCTTTCACTCCGGATTACATTCTGTTTAGCCAATTTGCGATGATCTCACGAATCCATCTGAAGTTACGACAAATGGACCAATTTGAAGTGGTTCAATCCATTTCGTCGGTGTGTTCGCAACGTCCACCAAACCATTCCAACGCGCTACAGTTGTTTCGCCCCGTAATAACGTAATCCCACGGCGACTAATAAGTAACGTAGTTCCATCAGGGCCATCTAGGCGACGTTGCTTATGTTCTTCGGAAGGTCTCTCAAGCGATTGCCTCAGCGGAATTTCAAAAGGTTCTCCCGACAACCACCGGTCGAGTACGTCACGCGCACTCCGGCGTGTGTGCGGAGCATAGAACTGTGAGGAGTCGCCAACTAATGCAGCCAGGATGCCACGTAACGACACTGGAATATTCTCGCAGTTGCTGAACGGAAAGGCGAACTTCCTCAGTGAATCAAGTTTCTTACACGCATGATAGATAAATGCCCCTACAAAGAATGATTCTGTCACCCGGCTGTGGAGACCTAGGTAGTTCAAATACTGTTCCGGTGCTGCGAACCCGAACTCCCCACCAGCGCACTCAACTTGGCAGTCACTATTGACCGCATCTTCGAAGTCAACAATGACCACAGTGCGCTCTTGCGGGTTGATCAGCACATTGCGGACGGCAAGATCCAAGTGATACAGATGAAAGTCTTCAAGCGCTATTAGTGCGCGCAATAAATCGCGAGCTACATCGCTGACCTCATCTTCCCGGGGGTGTGTGCTAAGCCATAAGTTAAGAGGAATATATCCAGCTACGAACAACATGCGGATTACTTCCTGAGAATCGCATCTATTTTGGGATAGAGTGGGGAACCACCGGCCCTTTAGTTTCCGAAGAGCAGCCCTTTCTTCAGAAGCGACGGTAGTAGAAGAGTCAAAGCGAGGAATCTTCAGCACCTCGACACGCTCGTCATCGCCGTCGACGGCCCAGAGTAGGTGCGTGTCGGTAGTGGCGATGACGCCGATTGCGTTCCCATAATCTCGGCTTTGTTCGGGCAAAACCTGATTAGCCGCTTCCATAGTTGCACGAACGTCTATATCCCATATTCTTGCGATGAAATCGATTTCGTCTACTACACTTTCAAGGGTGACAGCCGTGTCGTCCTTACGCAGACATGGTTCGGTAACTGCGGGGTTGGCGAGGACGCGTTTATCAGCAGTGAGGACACGAGCCCCCTGATGCGCCCGGACGCGGAGTGGCATCAGGATACAGGCGAGCGGCTTGTAGATCCATGGTTGCTGAAAATGGTTTTCGCCGAGGACCTGAAGTGAACATCGCCCGTCAGGCATAAGCCAACTGCAATGAGTCCGTCCGTAGGTTTCTGTCACCACGCTGGTGCGTGCGGAAGTACCGCTGGTCTTAATACCAGCAGAACTCACACCAAGATAGGCAAGCTCATCAGCGTATGCGAGCGCGAGCCGCTCGAGAAGAGGTATTTCCTCAGGCAACAGCCCGGCACCATCCCGACAACACTCCCCGCCACAACTTATCGGAGAACATCGGCGCGTCCTAAGATGTCTCAGGCTGTGGACATCCACCACATCAGGTCGCAGCAGTCGGAGCGCATTCTGACGAGTGTCTACGAGGCGCGACACTCTATCATCCACTTGCTTTGCAGGTTGCCTACGAATGAAGGAAACTACAATCGAATAGCGTGGACGTGTGCAAGTCACCTCGGTGACAGCATGAAACGAAGCTGGTGAGATCTCAAAAAGCAGCGCACTATTCATCGTTGGAATGTAAGCGGCCTTCATTGTCGCGCTATCTTTAGAGGCGAATGTGACGAACAGCCCTCCATCGTTGATCGTCCAGTTAGGATTTAAGTGAATTGTGAAACGGCACACTTCTCCTTCTGGATAGAAATCATTGTGGATTCCGATTTGCTGTCCGGTCGTGCTCCGGTGGCAGGCCACATCAACAACATCGAGCGGCCCCTGCCCAGTGATAGAGCTAATAAACTCGGCAAATGAAGGGCTCAGCGCGACTTCCCGCAACGTGTCGAGAGCAGTGCCATCATACGGCTGTTCGGTATCAATTAAAGAGACCTCATACTGCTCGTAAAAATCTGTGGTTGATAGCCTCCATGCCAATCCCTCACTCTCTCGTGCGATTGCGTCAGCGAACGAAGCTTCGAACACTTCTGGTATGAAGACGTGCCTGTACGGTTGTGCTTTGTCGAATCGTTCGCGAAGGACAGCCGGCACATCGGCCCGGCGTAAGCTTGGTGCAATCACTTCACCCAGTGAGACAGGGGGACGAAGCAAGCTGGCATGACCATCACTGAAATCAAGAACATCAACATAGGGAACGTCGCATGCATAAAGGGCGGCTAGGCGATGCTTACCATCCCACAGAACTCCATCAGGGCCGATGATAAGAGGTTCTATAGGGTCACCTCGCCGTTGTGCTCTGATAAGCTGTGCGATGCGGAGCATATGGTCCTCGACCGTGTCCGCATACTGGATAACCTCGTCTGCTACTTTGGCTACCTGCCGCAAACCAGAGGTTGCGAGGATGTAGGCTGGACTTGGAAGCTCACTACCCCAACTTCGTCTGAAGGATGTGCGGCTCCAAAGGCTGGCCGTAACGAGGCGTTTATGCACACGCGCACGGTCGGATGCTAGGAGTTCTCGAATGCTCCATGTCCGTCCATTTTCATCAATGTGTAGACTGTCGTAAGTCACGCTAGACTCTGGTCTCCGCTGTAAGAGTGGTAAGAATATCGGTGCTTGCGGATAGCACGCGACGCCCGGCTTCTGTTAACTCTTCTGAATCAATTTCCACCGTGGCGGTCTTGAGGTGCTCGATCTGTTCGTCAACACACCGGGTTGAATATTGATCCAGTTCAGGAAGTTTGTCCCCCACCCTGCGCCAGAACCAGGCGAGATGCGAGAAAACATAGATTGCGTGGAGCATGCCCTCGATACCCCGCATCGTTCGCTTCCACGGCGAGAAATACGAGCGTGGCTTCTCAGTTTGAAGTGTGAGAGGAAATGCCTCGTTGAGTAGATATAACCGATTATGAAGGTGCTCGTGAATACAAGACTCTGCCAGATGTTGAGCGTCGATCCAAGTCCCATCACCCTGTTGAATGCCGACAAAGATGACACCGGGTATCGCGGGTGACGAGAAACTCGGGAGTTCAGACGTATTGACGTCTATTGGCTTAATGGGACTCAGGTATTGAGCCGTCTCCTGCATTTCTTCCAGTGCGGCGGGAAGGGCGACCTTGATGAGTGCAACCGCTTCTGAAAGCAGGCCCGTGAGCGTAGCCCTCGCGTGCTGGTCCAGATAGACAGACGCATTACCGTCATCGAAGACATTACAGAAAGGCTGCCACCCGTCGATGATCTCGAGCCTGTCAGAGCGGACAAAGCAGTTCCTGAAAGCCATCTCAGTCGCTTTAACCGGCACTTGAACCGTCGGCCCCCCTAATGGTGAAGATAGGGTTATCAGCTGATCATCGAGCAAAAGCTCCGGCTCATTAAGATCTTCTCCATGCATCCGGATAGCGCGGACGCCGAGGGGCAAGTAGTCGAGTAGAAGCTTACCCGACCAAGAAATTTTTTTAGAAATAGGCGCTGAACTCGCCGAAGCAATTCGGGTTAAGATCGGTGCAGCGAGGTCGGTGCTCGGAGCACGCTTATCGAGGTGGGCGTCGATATAAAGCGCCATTTCGGGAGCGGCTAAGACACGATGTCTCTCGTCCACACTAATGCTGCCTAGCTGGTCAAGGAGATAGGATAGTTCATCACTGGGTAGCTCACGACGCAACGCAAGCAGGATGTGGAAGCGAAGGACGCTGCGACGCCACGCCAAGCGTCGGATCGTATCCGGATCGCCCTGCGGGGCAAGGAATCGATCAAACCGCTCGTCGCGGATAACCTCTACCATCGCTACACCCTGTTTGGAAGTACGACCGGATTCTCACCTATGAGTAGGGGTCTAAGTGAAATTTCAAGAGCACGATTAACATGTGCACTGAGCTTATAAAGATCGGCGCAGTAGACTGAAGGGTTTGAGAATCCGTGTTCGGCAGACCAACGGTGAGGGACAAAGCCCCCTCCGCACGCCTCGACCGCCGGACACTCACAGCAAGTCTGACAAAGCCCCTCCCGCGTCTGCAGTCGATGCCGATCAATAACAGTCGGCCAGGATGTTAAGTCATTGAAGGGCGTCGTAAAGACGTTGGGCGGTGGCTGTGACGGGAGTCCGAGGCCAGGGGCTCCCGCGTACGCAGCTTTGAAAAGATCAACATCCTCGATTGCGCCATCGGTTTCGATCGTAACCAGGTTGAAACTCCCCTCCCCTGTGCCATCCGTCTGGCTTCTCCCCCCGAGGAGTACGTCGATGAGATTCTCAAAGAGTCGGATCCCGGTTTGACCGGGATTGCGGAACCACTCGTCGAAAATAGGTATCAGCCAGTCGGCATACGGTGTGGGCCTTCGTCCTGTGCCTCCGCCACCGGGAATTCCTGGCGGGGGCCTATCGTGGGTTCCTTCAGGAAGAAGGAAGTCCAGTCGAGGCGGCTCCCAGCTCATGAGGTATCTGTAGGTTTCAAGCGGATCATTCTCAATATCCATCACGCTGAGGAATCCACGGAAGAGATGGCTGTGAGGGCTCGCCTGCACAACACGCAGGCCGCGTTCTACGTCCTTATGGGATGACCCTCCGCCATGATCGACTCGGTGCCGATCGTTCGCCGCTTGATCACCATCTAGGCTTATTCCAAATGTCACACTGAACCGATTCAGCACATCCATCCATTGCGGCGTCAGCAAGACGCCGTTAGTCTGCATCGCGAATTCGACAACCCCGCCCTGACACTCCACCGCCTTTTGCACTGTATCGCAGAAACGTATGAGACGCTCCTCACCGGCTAGGAGTGGTTCGCCGCCATGAAGGAGTACTGTGACAGAGTCTATCCTTGCACTCGCAATGTAATTAGCCAGATTATGTGCGAAGGCCAGCACCGTCTCGTCGCTCATGAAGCGTGGACGGTTCCGCCACGACTGATCGGCGTGGTGGTACATGTAGCAGTAGTCGCAGTCGAGGTTACAGCGGCTCGCCACCTTACATAGGAAGGTGTTGATGAGGGGGTTTCTTGGCACCACTGGTGAAACTCGCTGCGTTGAGGCTCTCAGCGGGTCTTGGAGTGAGAGTGGTACGCTTTATCGAATCCGTTTTTGAAGCCTTGAGCGGCCTGACCTTGCTTGACACGTTCGATCGCCGCTCGAACGATTGGATTTTCTACCGCTGATACAGCATCAGCGTTCAGTTTGTCGAGAGTGAAACCGAACGGATCTTCCGTCATACCAGCGTTAACTTCTTGGCTGTTTTCGGTGTTCATAGATATATTCTCCCTCAAAATATTATACACATAATAAACGAAATGATCGTTAAGTCAAGCCGGCCTGTAACAGACGCAATTTCAGAAACTTAAGAGTTATTCTCGAAACAGGCAATAACCAGGGGTAAACGTGTCGCTCAAAATATACTGAAATATAAGCGATTTTATATTTGTCTAATGGATTATATTAAGATATATTCCGACTCAATCGAGGCTACGGTAAATCCAAGGTCTCAGTAGTTGCTGGGGTGAGGACAGTGACTACAAATATGAATAGGCGCTGAGCGGTTCCAAAGCTTGCTCGCGCCTATTCGATTTTTCTGTGAATAAGACCTGCTTATCGTAGAGACAATTACAGGACGAAACTGTTGAGTGTCTGTTTGGCATTGCTGCATAGGCCAGAACTACCAACATCCTTTTTCATCTCAAATCTTTTTTTCAACAAAGCCCTTCTTATCCTCATTAAACCTGTTGCAAGATAAAGAACGGCATCATCCAAGTCGAAACAAACAAGCCAGAGAGCCTATAAATGTCAGCGGCTCAGGTCTCAGAGTCATATTGTGGAATGCCCTCAAATTTTAGCGCACAAGAGGCTTTCTGTGGCAGAAGAACCAATACTAGCTCCTGGTAAATTGAGAATGAACAAGAACAACACAACGAGATATTTATTAGTTGTCAATTATCCGATTGGTTATTCGCCATAGGGTTATTCGATTCGCCTTTGCCCCTGAGTAGCGGCAAACGCTTGTATGACTCGATCATCAGCTTTACGTAGCTTTCATCCGACAGTCGTTCGTCGTTTTTCAATTGATTCGCGCCAATAATGCCGATGCTCAGCAATCCGCCAATTAGGACCACTGGAATTATCGCTGCGGTCGTCCAAGAGATGCCGTATTGGTTCAGCACGATGATGGCGATCAAGATCGTGGCTACAATCACTACAAAACTTACCAGATAAAACGATCCCGATAGCCAAGGATTATTCCTTTGCATTGCGGTTACCAGGGGCGGTTTAGTTAATATCTCTTCAGGCATGTGCTGTGGCAAGCTCCCTCTGTTCAAGTCGCGTTCGCGGCGTTCCATCCGGGTGCTCAACTCTTCGACGCCATCAAGCAATTTTCTGACCGAGAACATCTCCCGTAATTCGGTGATGACGATCTCCGGTATGTTCATCTCTTCATGGACAAGCAACTCTTGGTATGAGACTAGCACTTGCGGAAAACCGGGCACGGGGATCAATTGCCTAATCTCTATTTTGAAGTTGCTATTAATTTCGTCAAAAACTGAGCGGATAACCGCGAGAAAGGTGCGGCGGGTTTGTTCTTTGCCGATAATCGAGATGAAGATTTTGTGGTCTACTAGATCGGCTTTGATCTTGGCCCGATTCCCCCCGCATTGCAAGAAGACGCCGTTCTTCCAGTAATACTGTTGTTGAATGTACCTATTCATGCGCGCGATGAAGCGCGATATAATGGAATCAGGCAGCATCTCAACATAATGGTATTGAAACTTCAGTGCGTCCGTCTCGTCCCAAGGGATGTCTAGTTCGTTGTCGTGCAGGTGGTGCGGGATCAGGTAATGGCCCGGTCGGTCTGTGAATTCGAAGCACAGCTCGAAATGCTGCATAACTTTAATCAGCCGTTCGTGCGTGTGTGCCGGATAATGGATTTGGGCATCTGGCAGGCCAGACAGGATTTCCCCTACATCTTTAAGGTCGAACTGTCCTTGGTCTTTAACCACTTGCGCTGAAGTCAACAATCCGTACACACCCTGCGTCACCCAGCGTGGATTAAGTACCTGCGTGTCACCCGGAAAGCGTATCACCACGCCTAGATCGTGCAGTAATCCCAATAATGACTGGCGCAGATCTTCATCGTTCAAATTCTCGTCGCCGCAGATTTCCAGATACTTCTCAACCGGGATGTAATCGGCATGCATGTCTTTCAACCGTTGTTTGATGGCGAGCCACGCGCGCGGCCAGATGTCATGCACATGCTTCAACTGTTCGACCTCGCGAGCAATCGCCGCTTTCAATGTCGGAATGCCTTCGCCCGTCGCGCACGATGTTTCAACGAAATCGCGTATGTTGTATTTGTCCTGCAATGCCTTGCGATCCAGATTGAGCGGGCGTTGGCCTTTCAACTCATCAATCTGGTTGATGACGATTATGATGGGCGAATTACCGCCGAAACTTTCGATTAGCTTCAGCCAGTATTCGATGTTGGTTATCTGATCGCCTTTTCGCGCGTCCACCACCAGCAAATAAAGGCTACGCGTGGTCAGAAAGAACTGGTGGGTTGAATGCTGAGTCTCCTGCCCACCAAAATCCCAGATGTTCAGCTTGACCGGCTCGCCTTCGCCTTTTACCTCACTCTGAACGACTTTCATCTCATCATTGATCTCGACGCCTAACGTGGTCTTTTTCTGCGGATTGAATGTGCCGTAAATCAACTGCTCGACCACTGAGCTTTTACCGACCCTGCTATCTCCGATTACCAACATCTTCGCTTCATTCAACCGCTCTCCGCTCACCAATCCGGCAATCGCGGCAAAGATCGCTTTTACATCGTTCGAATCGGCTAATGTTTCAGGCGGAATCGGCAGATTATTTCTGCTGAGGTCAAGGCTGGTTAGGTTGATCAGCTTAGCGATCTCCGGCGGCAAACTCGTCAGATGATTTTTGCTGAGGTCCAGGCTGGTCAGGTTGGTTAGACTGATAATCTCTGGCGGCAAGCTCGTTAGTTGATTTCTGCTGAGATCGAGGCTAGCTAGTTTAGTTAGACTAGTGATCTCCGGCAGCAAGCTAGTCAGTTGATTGTCGCTGAGGTTGAGGCTGGTCAGGCTAGTCAGCGTGGCAATCTCTGGGGGCAAATTCGTTAGTAGATTGTCGCTGAGGTCGAGATTGGCTAGGTTGCTCAGCCTAGTGATCTCTACCGGCAAGCTCATTAGTTGATTACTCCAAAGGTCAAGGCGGATAAGGTTGGTTAGACTGTCAATCTCCGGCGGCAAGCTGGTCAGTTGATTTCTTCGGAGGTCAAGGCGAGTTAGTTTGGTCAGCCTAGCGATCTCCGGTGGTAAGCTCGTCACTTTATTGTTGCCGAGATCGAGATAGGTTAGGTTAGTCAGCCTAGTGATTTCCGGCGGTAAAATCGTCAATTGATTTCTACGGAGGTCGAGATTGGTCAGGTTACTTAGCTGAAGCGTGTGCATAAATCGTCGGGGGTCGCAGAAACAGCTAAGTTTCTGCGATTGTTGGGACTATGTGCCAACATACCCAACTCCCCGACGGCCTGTTGTCTTTGATCCAGCAGG
>Ga0193747_1000057_pt1 | contig 74228 bp, 81 predicted proteins | sample L1m2metaG_FD_143048 | JGI IMG/M metagenome (GOLD analysis project Ga0193747, IMG submission 143048) | Soil microbial communities from a riparian zone of the East river system, Colorado, United States - L1m2 | ecosystem: Environmental > Terrestrial > Soil > Riparian zone | place: USA: East River... | reverse complement strand
ACCTGCAGCCCGATGATCGTGGTGACCGGAAGGAGCGCGTTTCGGAGGATGTGGCGCCGATCGACGATCTGCGGTGCGAGACCCTTGGCGCGGGCCGTCCGCACGTAGTCCTCGTTCTGGACGTCGAGAACCGCCGCGCGCGTGATGCGCGCGATGATCGCCAGCGGGATGGAGCCGAGAGCGACCGCCGGCAGCACGAGGTGCTTCAACACGTCGAGGAGCGTCGACCAGTCCCGCGTCAGGATCGCGTCGAGGACGTAGAAGTTCGTCGGGTGTTTTACGTCGAAGCTGCGGATGAGGTCGATCCGCCCGACGCTGGGTAACCACGCGAGCCGCACCGCGAAGATGTACTTCAGGATGATCGCGAGGAAGAAGATCGGGATCGAGATCCCGATCAGCGATAAGAACAGCGAGGCGTGGTCGAAGAATCCCCCGTAGCGCTTCGCCGCGAAGAAGCCGAGCGGGATTCCGACCGAGATCGCGAACACGATCGCCGCCAGTGTCAGCTCCACCGTCGCCGGGAAGCGCGTGCGAATCTCGGCCGCCACCGTCCGGTGCGTGGTCGAGCTGACCCCGAGGTCGCCGTGGATCAACGTGGTCTTCAAGTAGCTCCAGTACTGGACCGGCAGCGGCCTATCGAGCCCGTACAGGTGGCGGTATTGCTCAACGAGCTGCGGCGTCGAGCGCTCGCCGAGCAGGGCCTCGGCCGGGCCTCCGGGCAGCGCCCTGATCCAGAAGAAGATCAGGAGCGAGACGCCGAGCAGGATCGGGACGAGCAGCAGCAGCCGGCGGACGAGAAACCTGAGCACTTAGAGGCGAAGCATGTCAGGCCCGGCGTGGTGGCTGAAGGCCGGCGGACGGCGCCGTAGCGCGCGTCCGCCAGCCACAGCCGCTTGTTCTACGAGCCTCCGACGGAGACCGAGGCGAACGGATCCGTTCCAACCGGGCTGGCGACGTAGCCATTGACCCGCTTGAGGAAGCCGAGCGCCGGCCGGGAGTGCGCGTACGGCACTGCCGGGAGGTACTTCATGATCATGATGTTCGCCTGCTTGTACAGGACGACGCGCTTGTTGAAGTTCGGCTCCGTTGCGGCCCTCTGCAGGATGTTGAAGATCGGCGCGTAGTGGAATCCGAACGACGGCCTGTACGCCTTGAAGAACGTCCCGAGGAAGTTGTCGGGATCGCCGAAGTCGCCGGTCCAGCCGATCATGTTGATGTCGCCGGCACTACCTTCGTTGACCTTCGCGACGTAGTCGGGCCGCCACGGTGCGCTGTGGGGCACGACGTTGAAGCCGGCCTTCTCGAGGCTCGCCGAGAACGCCTCGAAGTTCCGCTTCGGGTCTGGCATGTACGGCCGCGAAACCCCGGTCGGATACCAGAAGTCGACCTTGCACGGGACCTTGCAGCTCGACGAGTTGAGCAGGTCACGAGCCTTGGTCGGGTTGAACGGGTACTTCGGCACCTTGTTCGTCCAGCCGAACAGCGTCGGCGGCTGGAACTCGATCGCCACCTGCGCACGGTTGGCGTAGAACGAGTTGACGACGCCTGCACGGTCGAGACCGTACGCGGCCGCCTGCCGCACCTTGATGTCGTTCATCGGCGAGCCGGGGCCCTGATGGAAGCCCACGTACGCGACGTTGAAGGACGGGCGGTTGACCAGCTTTAGGTTGTTGTTGTTCTGGATCGTCGGAACGTCCTGGGGCTGGATCAGGTCGGCACCGTAGATCTCACCGGTCTGAAGCGCCTGCACCCGGGCCGTGTTGTTCGCGATCGGCCGGATGATGATGCGAGCCAGCTTCGGCTTCTTGCCCCAGTACTTCGCGAAGCGCTTGATCACCACGGACTCGCCGATCTTCCAGGACTCGAACTGGAACGGACCAGTCCCGGTCGGATGGCTGAATGCGTAGGTGCCGGTCGGCTTGAACACGCCGCCCACGAGCTCACCCTTGTTTCCGCCGTACCTCTTGATCGCGGTCGGGCTCTGGATCGCGAAGGACGAGATGACGAGCGCGGGCAGGAACGACGACGACCGCTTGCTCAGGTGAATGATCGCCGTGTACTTGCCGCGAGTGGTGCAGCCCTTGTACAGGCTGGCGCCGAGCGATGCGCTCGCGTTGTGGTGGAACCCTCCGAAGACGGTCTGCCAGTAGTAGGTCGCGGACGCGTCCTGGAACGGGCCGCTGTAGTTGTACTGGCGGTTGAAGTTGTAACAAACCGCCGCTGCGTTGAACGGCGTGTTGTCCTGGAACTTGACGCCATGGCGAAGCGTGAAGACCCAGTCCTTGCCGTTCTTCGAGGCGTACTTCGTGGCCAGGCCGGGCTGGATCACAGTCGAGCCGGGCTTCAAAGAGACGAGGCTCTCGAAGATCTGGGCGGTGACGCGGAACGACTCGCCGTCTGAGACGAGCGTCGGATCGAGATACGTCGGGTCCGCGGCGCCCGCGTACAGCAGGGTGTCGGCGGAGATTCGAGCCGGACTAAAGAGCCCGCTCGCCGCCGTACCTGCGAGGACGAGAGCCAGCGTTCCCAACGCCAGCAGCACGCCCGTGCGTGAAGCCTTCCCCCTCATTCCACTCCTTTCACTGCTTTTCCAAAGATTCTGTCGAGTATTTACGACTCCATAATGACTCGCAAGTTGCTCACAGAACAAAGAAGACGGCCCGGAGGCCGCCTTCGGTAGAGCGAGAATAGCGCGGATTTACGCCGCGAGCGAGATCAGATCGCGCAGCGCGCCGAGCCGGGCGAGAGCCTGGCCCTCGAGCTGACGAACGCGTTCGCGCGTGAGATCGAGTTCGTGACCGATCGCCTCGAGCGTCCACGGCTCGCCCTCGAAGCCGAACCGCAGCTCGAGAATTCGCCGCTCGCGCTCGGGAAGAGCGTCGAGTGCCCGACGAACGCCCTGCCGGCGAAGCGACTCCTCGGCCTCGTCGAACGGGTCGGCCGCCTCGCGGTCCGCGAACAGGTCTCCGAGCTCGCCCTCGTCGTCCGCGCCGACCGTCTGGTTCAGCGAGACAGATGCCTGGGCGGCGCCGAGCGCCTCGTCGACGTGCTGGATCGGCAGGCCCGTCGCTTCGGCGAGCTCCTGCTTCGTGGCCTCGCGACCGAGCTCGACCTCGAGCCGGCGCGCCGCGCGCGACAGCTTCTGCTGGCGCTCGACGACGTGCACGGGCACGCGGATCGTGCGGGCGTGGTTCGCAACCGCGCGCTGAACCGACTGGCGGATCCACCAGGTCGCGTACGTCGAGAACTTGTAGCCGCGCCGCCAGTCGAACTTCTCGACCGCGCGGTTCAGCCCCAGCGTGCCCTCCTGGATCAGGTCCAGGAACGGGACGCCGAGCCCGCGATAGCCCTTGGCGATCGAGACGACCAGGCGCAGGTTCGACTCGATCATCCGGCGCTTGGCGACAGGGTCGCCGCGCTCGATTGCCTTGGCGAGGATGACCTCCTCGTGCGCAGTCAGGAGCTTGTGCCGCCCGACGTCGGCGAGGAAGAGTTGAAGCGAGTCGGCTGAGCCGCTGAGCGTGTGCTTCTCGGTGGCGGCGGCCTCCTCCTTCTCCTTTTCCTTCTCCTTGGCGGCAGCCTCGGCCGCGACCGCCTCGGGCGGCCCGATGTCCAGGCCGATGCGCTCGAACTCGCGCGTGACCTCCTCGATCTCCTGATCGTTCAGGTCGTGCTCGAGCGTGAACGCCTCGAACTCGGTCGGCTCGATGTAGCCGCGCTCTTCCGAGCCCTCGACGAGGGTCTTGGCCTGATCTGAGTCAAGCAGTTCGTGAAGCTGATTCTGCGTCAAGTGAGTCTGTCAGTCCCTTCGGATGGCCATTCGATGTCGTCTTGCAAACTTTCTCACTGTAGGAAGAAATTCCTCGACTTGCCAGAGGAACCGCGCACGTACCTCTAACGTTAGTGTGACGAACGAAGGTTCGGGTTCTGTTATTCCGCGGCGGCGGGCTCGGCGGTTTGCTCGGCCTGCTGCTCGGCCGCTTTCCCGCGCGGCGGAAAGTCGAACTCGACCTTGCCGTCTTGAGTGAAGACGAGCCGCGCGCGGAAAGGTTTGCCGCCACGCGACCGGAAGCCTGAGAGCACTTCCTTCGTGCGTCCTTCCTCCATCAGCTGGCGTGCCACCTCGGGCGTGATCGTGCGGCCGGCGACGCGCTTCCAGATCACGAATCCGCACCCGGGCTCCTCGCGGCTCTTCCAGCTCGTGCAGCCGTAGGCGCGGGAGTTCTCGCGGATGATCTCGCCCGTCTTCTCCCCGCACCGCGGGCACAGGCCGAGCTCGACGCGCTCCGGGCGGAGCTTCTCCTTGTCGAGGGCGGCGATCTGCTCCACGGTTTCCTTGGCGAACCCGACGATCTCGCTCATGAACGCCTCGCGGTCGCCCGAGCCGTGCTCAATGTCGGAGAGCCGCTTCTCCCAGTCCCCCGTCAGCTCGGGCGAGGTCAGCTTGTGCTCCTCGAGCATCGTGATCACCTGGATGCCCTTCGGGGTCGCCTGGAGGTCCCGGCCCGCGCGCTCGATGTACTCGCGACGGATCAGCGTCTCGATCGTCTCGGCCCGCGTTGCCGGAGTGCCGAGCCCGGAGTCCTTCATCGCCTCGCGGAGCTCCTCGTCGTCGATCAGCTTCCCCGCGGTCTCCATCGCGGAGAGGAGCGTGGCCTCGGTGTAGCGCGGCGGCGGCTTCGTCTCCTTCGCCTCGGCCTCGGCCTCGACGCAGCGCACGCTCTGGCCCTGCTCGAGCGGCGGGATCTCGGTGCCCTCGCCTTCCGAGTCCTCCTCGGACTGCTTGGCCTTCAGCTCCTCCTCGGTCTCGAGCCCGTAGACGGCGCGCCAGCCGGCTTCGAGGGTGATCTTGCCGCGCGTGCGGAAGCGCTCCTCCTCGACCAGCGTCACCACGGTGGTGCGCGCGTAGCGGGCCGGCGGATGGAAGACGGCGAGGAAGCGGCGGGCAATCAGGTCGAAGACACGGCGCTCGTCCGGCGAGAACGCGGACACGTCGTGCTCGATGTCGGTCGGAACGATCGCGTGGTGGTCGTCGACCTTGGCGTCGTTGACGACCCGGCCGAGGGGGAGCTGATCTAGGTCGAGGACGTAGCGGGCCGCGGCCGAGTACTCGGCGATCGGTGCGAGGGTCGCCGCGGTCGGCTTGAGCTGCGGGACGAGGTCCCCGGAGAGGAAACGAGACGATGTGCGCGGATAGGTGATCGCCTTCTTCGACTCGTAAAGCGACTGCGCGGCCTGGAGCGTGCGGCGCGCGGAGAAGCCGAAGCGCCGGTTCGCGTCGCGCTGCAGCGAGGTCAGGTCGTAGAGGAGCGGCGCGCGCTCGGACTGCTCCTTGCGCTCGACCTTCTCGACGATCCCGTCCTTGCCGCTGACCTTCGCCACGATCTCGTCGGCGCGATTCGGGTCGCCGAAGATTCGCGTCTCCTCCTTCCCGTCGAACCAGAGGCCCTGGTAGCGCGGGTCGAACCGTGCGTGGACGAGCCAGTACGGCTCGGGGACGAACGCCTGGATCTCGCGCTCGCGCTTGACGATCATCGCGAGCGTCGGGGTCTGGACGCGTCCGAGGGAGACGACGCCGCCGACCCAGGCGCGGCCGCGGATCGTCGCTGCGCGGGTCGCGTTCATCCCCACCAGCCAATCGGCCTCGCTGCGTGAGCGCGCTGCGGCCTCGAGGTCGGCGAGCTGCTCGCCGGGGCGCAGCTTCTCGAATCCTTCGCGGATCGCCTGCTTCGTCATCGACGAGATCCAGAGCCGCTCGACGGGCTTCGGCTCGGGCGGCGCCTTCTTCTTGCGCTTCGGCTTCTCGCCGTTCTCGTCGCCGTCCGGCTCCGGTGCCGGCTTGAACGCGGTCTCGTAGATGTACGCGAAGATCAGCTCGCCCTCGCGCCCGGCGTCGCACGCGTTGACGATCCGCTCGACGTCGTCGCGCTTCATCAGCTTGAGGATCGCGTTCAGCTGCTTCTTCGACTTGACGTCGCGCGGCTTGAGCCGGAAGGCCTCCGGAACGATCGGCAGGTCGGCCATCCGCCACTTCTTGAACTTCTCGTCGTACTCTTCGGGCTGCGCGAGCTCGACCAGGTGGCCGACGGCCCACGTGATCACGTACTCGTCGGACTCGAGGAACGCCTCGTTCTTCTCGAAGCTGCCCGGCAGCGCGCCCGCGAGGTCGCGGCCGACGGACGGCTTCTCAGCAACGATCAGAGTCTTAGCCATGGGCTCACCACGTTAGCGAACGGCCTTCGGCTTCCTCTATTAGCCGATTTCCCGAACGGTGAGCGGGCCGGTAAGGGAGCGCAGACGGACGCGCGAGCCAAGCTCGCACGTCCTGGGACGGCGCCGCCGAGTCGTCGCCTACGGCCACCCCAGCCGCTGAGGCGGCCAGTAGGTCAGATCGACGCGCCCGATGACGTTCCGGCGCGGCACGGCGCCCCACGCGCGCGAGTCACAGGAGTCGCCCCGGTTGTCGCCCATCATGAAGTAGGCGCCCCGGGGAACCGTCGTCGGCTCGAGCACGGTGAAGACTCCGTGTCGGAGGTACGCCGATTCGTCCAACCGCCGGCCGTCGACGTACAGGCGCCCACCGTGCGCGGCAAGCCGCTCGCCCGGGAGGCCGACCACGCGCTTGACGAACGTCCCGCCGGCCTGACATGCGCGTGCGGCCGCCGAAGGGGCGGTGAAGACGACGATGTCGCCGCGCCGCGGTCCGTGAAAGCGATACGCGAGCCGGTCGGCGATCACCCGGTCCGACGTTGCGGCCTTGCAGCCCTCCGCAGGTCGCGCGCAATGCAGCGTCGGCTCCATGGACGCCGAAGGGATCCGGTACGGCTTCGCGACCTCGGCTTCGAAGACGAGCACGAACAGGACGGCCACGAGCAGGGTCACGATCCAGTCGGCGATCACGTGGAACGGCGGCGGCAGCCGGTGCATAGGGTTGGCGATCATCGCGCCGGAAGTGTGACCGATACTGCGCGGATGCGGCCCACTGCGACGTACCGCGCGATCGGCACCGCGAGCATCCCGCTGCTGCGCGGCCTCTTCCGCTTGCACGTAACCGGACGCGAGAACATCCCCGCCGAAGGCGGCTTCGTCCTCGCCGCGAACCACAACTCCAACTTCGATCCGTGGCCGCTCGGGATCGGCCTCTTCCCGCACCGCTTCCTGCGCTTCATGGGCAAGTCGGAGCTCTTCTGGTTCCCGCTCGGCGCGTTCATCGGCGCGGCGGGCGCATTCCCGGTTCGACGCGGGCAAGGGGATCTCGAGGCGATCGAGACCGCCGTCGAGCTCTGCCGCGAGGGACACGCGGTGGTGATGTTCCCCGAGGGCACGCGTAGGAAGAAAGGTCTGGCGAAGAAGCGCCAGGCGAAGGCCCACACGGGCGCGGCACGCATCGCGCTAGAGGCGGACGTGCCACTCGTGCCGGCGGCGATCAAGGGCACCGATCGGCTGGCGCGGCTCGCTCGGCTCTTGGTGGTGTACGGCCCGCCGATGGAGCTCGACGACCTGCGCGGGAAGGACGTCCGGGAGGCGGCAACGATTGCGACCGACCGGTTGATGGCCGAGATCGAGCGTCTCGAGGCAACCCTGTGAGCCGGCCGCTGCTCGTCGTCGACGGCGACTCGTTCGCGCACCGCGCCTACCACGCGCTGCCGAAGCAAATCCGGCGCGCCAAGGGCAGACCGGGGAACGCGCTCGTCGGCTTCGCGAACATGATGCTCCGCCTCTGGGAGGCCGAGCAGCCGCGGGCGGTCTTCGTGGGCTGGGACACGCTGACCTCGCCCACCTACCGGCTCGAGGCGTTCCCGGCGTACCAGTCCGGCCGCGTGTTCGACGAGGAGCTGCTGGAGCAACTCGACCTCCTGCCGGAGCTCTGCGACGCATTCGGGTTCGCGCGCGCGAAGGCGCCCGGGTACGAGGCGGACGACTTCCTCGCCGCGGCGGTCGCCAGCGAGGAGGCTCGTGGCGGGACGACGCTGGTGGCGACCTCCGACCGCGACGCCTTCCAGCTTGTCACCGAGCGCACGACCGTGCTAGCGCCGACGCGGGGGGTGAGCGAGATCGCGCGGGTCGGGCCTGCGGAGGTGCGCGAGCGCTACGGGGTCGATCCCGCGCAGGTGCCCGACTTCATCGCGCTGCGCGGCGACCCGTCCGACAAGCTCCCGGGCGCGCGTGGAGTCGGGCCGAAGAAGGCGGCGGAGATCCTCCGCGAATACGGAACGCTGGAGGACGCGCTCACGGCGGGCCGGTTCGCGGCGGAGGCGGACGACCTGCGGCTTTTCCGCCGGATCGCCGCGATGGACGCAGCGGCGCCGATCCCAGAGCTGCCCGACGCGGAGCCGACGTGGGCCGCTGCGGCCGCCCACGCGTCGGCGCTCGGGCTGGGCCAGCTCGCGGGACGCCTCGAGGCTCTCGCATAATCGGCTCGTGGACGACTGGCTGACATCCGCGCGCGACGCCTTGGCGCAGGCCTCCGGAGTTCCGCCCGGCGAGCTCGAGATCGGCGAGGAGGACGCACGGACGCTCCTCGACCTGGCCAGAATCGCCGCCCACGTCAGCGGCGACCGGACGAATGCTCCGCTGCTCTGCTACCTCGTCGGCCGCGCGCAGGGCGGGACGAGCATCGACGAGCTGGCCGCCGCGGTCCGGCGATCGACGTCCTGACGCACCCGGCGCTCGCGCGCCTGCATCCGACGGGCGGTCATCCGGAGTCGGAGCGGCGGCTCGAGATGTTGCTCGCGGCCCTCACCGGTTGGAGCGAGGGAGTGCCCGCGTCGCGCGCCGAGGTCGAGCGCTGCCACGACAGGGCGTACCTCGAGCGGCTGCTCGCCGTCACCGAGCCGACGCTCCTCGACGCCGACACGATCGCCTCCTCGACGAGCTACGAGGCGGCGCTGCTCGCCGCGGGCACGGCGATCGAGGCGGCGCGGCGCGGAGGCTTCGCGCTGGTCCGGCCTCCCGGCCACCACGCCCTCGCGGAGCGCCAGATGGGGTTCTGCCTGTTCAACAACGTGGCGATCGCCGCCCGCGCGGTGCAGGCCGAGGGCGTCGGGCGCGTCGCGATCGTCGACTGGGACGTCCACCACGGCAACGGCACCGACGCGATCTTCCGGGACGACGAGTCCGTGTTGTTCGTCTCGCTGCACCAGTGGCCCTTCTATCCCGGCACGGGTGGACCCGACGACCAGGCCGAGACCACGGTGAACATCCCCATGGCAGCCGGATCGGGCGATGCCGAGTACTTCGAGGCGTTCACGCGGATCGTGGAGCCGGCGGTCGCGCGGTTCGAACCCGAGCTCGTGCTCGTCTCGGCGGGGTTCGACGCGCACGCCGAGGATCCGCTCGCCTGGATGGAGGTGACCGAAGGTGGCTTTCGCGAGCTCGCCCGCCGCTCGGCCGCCCTCGGCCCGCGCACGGCCGCGGTGCTCGAGGGGGGCTACAACCTCGAGACCCTCCCACGCCTCGTGGAAGCGGCGCTCGAGGGATTCAGCACCTAGCGCGACCCAGACGCACTGAAGCCGGCCCCGCAGGACCGGCTTCAGTCAACTTCGCCACCGCCTCCGCTGCGCGTCGCCACCGCGCCGGGAGCAGGTTTTTCCTGTCCGGATTATCGGCTCGCACCCGCAGGGCCACATGCCGTGCGATGGGTGAATGCGATCACCCAAGTTGGGTGATCGCCTCGAGATCGTGTTACGGCCGCGAATCCATCAACGGGTCGACCGGTCGTTTCAGACGAGGACGCCGGCAAAGCCGACGCCCGCTGAGACGGCGCCGCCGAGTCGGCGCCTCACCGACGAGCGTCTGCGAGCAGCTCGAGCGCGTCGCGGCGCGAGGACACGCCGAGCTTCCGCAGCAGGCTCTTCACGTGCGAGCGAACCGTGTGCTCGGAGATGTAGAGCCGCTTCGCGATCTGGTCCGTTCCGAGGTGCTCGTCGAGCAGGAGCAGTACCTCGAGCTCGCGAGCGCTGAGCGCCGCAGCGATCGAGTCGGGGACCCCGGACTGTCCCCCGGTGCCGGACCGCACCTCGTCGAGCAGGCGCCGAGCGATGCTGCCCGACAGAGCAGCCTCGCCGTTCGCGACGCCGCGCAGGAAGCCGACGATCCGTTCCGGCGGCTCGCTCTTCAGTAGGTAGCCGGCAGCGCCGCCGCGGATCGCGGCGAGCAGGTTCTCCTCCGTGCCGGATGCCGTCAGGACGACGACCTCGCAGCCCGGAGCCGCCTCCCGCAGCCTCGGAAGGGCCTGGAGCCCGTCGAGCTCCGGCATTGACAGGTCCAGAAGGACGAGGTCCGGCTGTAGCTCCCGCGCGGACTCGATCGCTTCCCTGCCGTCAGCAGCCTCTCCGACGACCAGGAAGCCGTTCTGCGTCAGAAGCGCGGCCAGAGCCCCGCGTGTCAGCGGGTGGTCGTCTGCGATGAGGATGCGTTCGGCCATGGCTCCGGGCTTATCGGCAGGCCCGGTTCTGCCGACAAGAGTGACGATGCGGCACGACGACAACGAAGTCTTCGAGTCTTACCTGATCGGGCAAGTGCTGCTCTTCAGCCTGCTCGGGGCGGCGCTTGCGCTCTTTCTGACGCATCCCGAGCTCCGGCACACGTACGAGCTGCCCGAGCTCAGGCTCGTGCTCCAGACCTTGACCATGGCCGTTGCGGGGATCGTGGCCCTGCTCACGGGGTTGCGCTTCTCGGTCGACGGGCGCCGGCTCGACCTCCTCCTCTCCAGCGGCTTCTTCGTCGTCGCGGCCTCCATTCTCCTCTTCTCGATCGCGCCGCTGCTCTCGGGGCAGCCCCTCGGCCGCGCCGAGTCGTGGAGCGGCCTCGTCACGCGTCTTCTGGGGTGGACGCTGATCGCCGCAGCACCGTTCGCGCGCGGACGGATCGGCGCGCGCCAGCGCGCCGTCGGGAACGCGCTCGTGGCCTTGAGCTTCCTGGTGGCGGCGGCCTGGGTCGGTGCACACGCGCTCGGAACGGCTCTCCCGGACGTGACGGCTCCTCCGCCGGGCGAGGACGCGGGAGTCCCCTTCATGCTGGCCGGGCTGCTCGCGGCGCAGGCGCTCCTGAACCTCTGCGCGGTCGCCGGCTTCACCTGGCGTTTCCGCAATCACCGCGACGATCTCGATCGCTGGCTCGCGCTCGGCTCGACGCTCATGCTGTTCGCGTCCCTGCACCTCATCTTTACGCCGCTCGTCCACAGCGGAACCGTGTCGCAGGCGGACTTCCTCCGCGTCCTGGCCTACGGCGTCCTGCTCGTCGGCGTCTGGCGCGCGATTCGCTTCTCGGAGTTCGGGCGCGCTGTCGCCGAGGAGCGCGCACGTGTCGCGCGGGAGATTCATGACGGCCTCGCGCAGTACCTCTTCGCCATCTCCACGCACGCGAGCATGCTGGAGACCGACGGCGCCTCCGGAGAGACGATCGGACGCCTGAAGGAGGCCGCGGCCGCCGCCCAGCAGGAGGCGCGCTTCGCGGTGCTCGCGCTCTCCTCGGCGAGTGGCACCGCGCCGTTCGACGCCGCGCTTCGACGCTATGTCGAGTTCCTGACCGCCGACGGCCAGCTCGAGGTGGAGCTCGACGTCGACCCCGCGACGCACCTCGCCCCCGACGAGCAGATCGAGGTCTTCCGGATCGTTCAGGAAGGTCTGGCGAACGTCCGCAAGCACGCCGGCGCCCGCCGGGCGGAGGTCGTGATCGGCGAGCGTGCGGGGACGCGCTTCGTGACCGTGCGCGACGACGGAAAGGGCCTGACGGAGAGCGACGGCGCCGGTCAGGGCCTGAAGAACATCCGCAAGCGAACCGAGTCGATCGAGGGCGGACTGACGGTCACGTCGAAGCCGGGCTTCGGCACCGCTCTCGAAGTCGTTCTTCGCGCTTAACGGCAAGGCCCGGCGGGTACGTGAACCGCATGAGCGATCTAGAGCAAGAACGCGAAGAGCTGGCAGACGACGAAGCGGGTTCGAGAGCCCCCGGCCAGCCGTGGGCGAAAACGTCGAGCGGCGACGCCGACTCGATCACGGACGACGACGAATCGGACGAGCCAGACGACTAGAAGTACTCGTCGTGGCGCCGCAGCGGATAGTCGGCGTCACGCCCGCAAGGAATCTGATCTAACGCCGGTCGGGACCGGTACGCGGGAGGCGCGGCTGCCGGTCGTAAGATCAGGTTGTGCCAAATACACGGTTCGCGTTCGGGCTTTTCCTCAGCTCCTACTCCCCAGCGTTTCTCATCCTCGCCGTCCGCTCGCTGAACCATTCGACGATCCTTTTCGCGGCATCGCTTGGGTTAGCGATCTTGTCAGCATCAGCGTTTCTCCTCTTCATCCGCCTCGCGCGGGAAGGTGGCCCGTTCCGGGCGTTGGTCGAGGACGTCGAGCCCCGTGACGGCGACCTCGCCGCTTACGTCGCGACCTATCTCCTACCCTTCGTGGTGGTCTTCGGAGTGACGATCCAGGATGTGATCGCCCTTGCACTGTTCTTGATCTTCATCGGCGCGCTCTGGATCAATAGCCGCATGATCTACCTGAATCCGCTGTTGGCACTGGCTGGGTACCACGTCTATCTAGTCCGCCTTCGCCCAGTTGGAGTCGCGGCCACCGATTCGCTACCCCTGAGCTTCCTGCTCAGTCACGCGCGCGATCTCCGAGCAGGCGACGAAGTCCGCCCCGACCGGATCGGTCCCGGCGTCCTCATCGACCTCAACCCGAGCGGCCATGCAATCTGACCCCGCACAGTTCCCTCGCGACGATCTGGCCACGAAGGCCGCGTCGGCAACGGTCCAGGTCGTGTTCGCCTACAAGAACTCGCCCACGGACTGGGAGTTCAAGCGACTCCCGCTGCACGGCGGCTTGCAGGAAGAGTTCCGCGTCCGGATCGCGTCTGCTTCTGAAACCCTCCGAGACCAACTAGTTGGTCGCGCCTACGACCCCGAGTGGGAGTTGCAACCGCAAGAGTTCTTCTATCTCACGAACGACCCGCCCGTAGGAGGCAACTTTTTCGCGCAACTCTCCGGCTTCGCCAATCTCGCCGACTTCGAAGAGCGTCGACGAATCCGAGTACCGACCGCCTGGGTCGTCGTCGCGCAGTTGGAGGACGAGACGCTCGCGTATTTTGGCGCCAGGATCACCGGCTCGGCGATGCTCCGACGTAACAGTCCTGCTCTGCGGATCGTCTACCGCAACAACGCGTTCGACACGCTCGACGACACCGTCGTCACACTCAGCCCAGACTTCCATTGGATCGCCTGGCGGGACGTAATGATCGTCCTAGACAAGAACAACTTCCACGCCACGTTCCGTGACATCCCGGCGCTCGTGGCCAAGGTCGAAGAGCATATGACCGCGGTCACGCAGCACATCGGCATCGACAATGCCGACGACTTCATCACGCGCATCAAGGCGTACCCAGCGATGATGGTCAAGCTGCAGCGCATCATCGATCGAGCGGACATGCACACGCGACCAGCCGAGGTGCTCAGAAACTACGGGCAGGAGTACGGAATCGACGTCGACTGGAACGGCGACCGCATGGTCTTCGATGGGTCGGTCGAAAAACAGTGGAACATCCTCCGACTGCTCGACGAGGCCAGAACGCTCGGGCCCGTCACCGGCAAGCATTGGGAGACCTCCAGCAAAGTCGAAGTATGAGCAGTTCGCTCGCTGATGAGGACAGCTCGATGCTTGAAACTCATAGGCTTTAAGAGCTCCGTAGTCCGGGCTGTGGAGCGTAGCGTCTTCGTCGACTAGAGGCGTGCAGCGAAGCCGAAAAGACAGGCCTGGAGCGAGTGCAATGCGCGGTGCGCGGAGATCGCGGCGCTAGCCCCCCACGGAAGGCGGCTGTCGTCAACGTCCTGCAGCATCGCGTCGAGCTCGTCGTTGGCGAGGGTTGCGTCGATCCAGCTCTGAGGATCGAAGTCATCCGCGCCGAGGGAACCCGTCCCGGGCCAGTTCGAATGCTCCAGCGCACGCCACGCGCCTCCCTCCGCGATCAGCTGTTGCCATTCACTTCCGGATACGGCCTCGATCTGTCGAGCAGCGCGCAGCTGTTTGAGCGCGTGCGCAGCCAAGGTTGTCCGGACGTCGCTCGATGAAGCAGCGATGGCATGCCATGCGAGCCGGCAGGCTGCCGCGACGCGGGCTCCCTGGATGTGTCCCACATCGCCGGGAGCGCAGGCGCCGTCGATGAGCGTGGCGACAAGGGGACCCGCTGGACCACCTGCGTGCGCGGCCAAATCGATGTCTGCCGGGATCCGTCCATCAATCTCGCTAATTGCGTTGTCGAGCCGTTGGTGGCGGCCATCGACCAGCTGCGGCTGGATTGGCAGCTGATTGTCGGTCGTCACGGCTGCTGGTTCGCGCGGGTTCTTGACGAGCGCGAGAGTGCCTGGGATCCATGGCACGGTGTTACCCCAGAACGAGCCTGGTGGGTGGTCGAGCAAGGTGATCGCTCCCATTAGAGACTCCGTAGCGGTGATTGCGCCACTCGCCGCGGCGGGTCCCGACGCAGGCAACGACCACCCGACCACCAGCCACGGCCAGGAGCCACGTTCAACGATCTCCTCCAGAAGTTCGACGCCGATCTGCGGGTCTTCCTGCGCATCGAGCAAATCCTCTGTCCACCAGGCGTCGTTCGTGAAGCGGAAGCCGGCGAGCCCGGCCTGCTGTGCGAAGCCCGCGATTGCTTCAGCCATTCCGCGATCGAGGTGTCCGGCGATCGCCGATTGCCCCAGTTCGATCGGGGATCCATTACCATCGCTGTCGGCGAAGCTGCTATACGCACCGCCGACCGGTACGACGACGACCGCGGTCGTCAGAGCGCGGCGAATGTCTTCGCGTAGCGTCGCCCAGTCCAATCCTTGCCGGAGACCACGTGATTCTTCGACAGCTTTCCGCGCTGCTCGTCGGACGATTTCCTCCTCAATTGCGTCGCGGCCGATCAATTCCCCCAGATGTCCACCGCAGTCACCCACAAGCTCGGACGCCAACTGACCTACCAGGTCATTCGACGCCCGAAATAGCGTTTTCGTGTCCTGATCCAAGCGAACTTCCCACGCATCGCCGTCGCGGCGGGCACCTTCGATGTCGAAGATGTCAGCCGGAATATGGTCGATAACGGCCGCAGCAACGAGGCGCAGCCACGCCGACTGATGTTCTTCTGTGGCGCTCATGCGATCCTGTGTCTAGGTCCGGAATGATTCAACCCTCGACATCGCAGCATGCCTGACGTAGCGACATGGCTACGCAATAGCGCCGCCGAGTTTGATCAGCTTCTTGGCGATCAGGGTCGGAGCGACGAGCCCGTGATCCAGCGTTGGCTCGAACGCCATCCCGCGTTTGTGCCGGGCTCTCGAGGCCCCGATGGCATGTCCGGATGGCATCCGTGGCCCGGTGCGTTGATAACCCAGCCACGCCTTACGGGAATCGTGGCCAAGGTCCCAGACTTCTGCTGGCTCGCTGCAGACAGCGTCAACTTGACCGCAATCCTGGTCGAGATCGAGACGCCTGCGAAGTCTTGGCAGCAGGAGACCAGACCTGTCGCAGCAGCGGAGCTCACTCAAGCGCGCGAGCAACTCGTGGCATGGCGCGCGTGGTTCTCCGAGGCGCTTAATCAAGCCAGCTTCTTGAGCGATTACCTCGTCCCCGACGATTACCGCGCACTCCGGTTCCGCCAGCATTACGTGCTCATCCACGGTTCGCGCGAGGAGTATCGAGGTGACCGCGTTCGCGCGAGTCAGCGGGCAGCCGGAATGGCCGCTCCTGACGAGACTTTGATGTCCTTTGACCGTTTGCCCGAGATCGTCGCCGCGAAGGCGGCCGCTTACGGCTGTGTCAAGCGGGAGGCGGCGGGCTTCACGGCAGTTGCGGTACCTCCGACTTGGGACCCTGACGCCTTGAGAGAAGAAGCCCGGCGGTACACCCGCGGATACGAGCAAGCCATCCAAGCGAGTAAGCTGACAGACGCAGAGAAACAGCGGCTCCTCGACTTGATGAGCCAAGACTCGGAACAACCGCAGCCCTTCCGCTTCCAGCCTCCTCCGCGCATCGCCGACACTCCTCCTTCCTAGCGCGAAATAGCCTTGTCGGTCCCTGCGGCCTAAATAGAAAAGCCCCGCAAGGGGCTTTTCCGTAGCAGGCCTGTAAGCCGGATTCTGTCGAGGGTGACCATCCCTCTTTGCAGCAACCCGGGCCCTCGGCGGGCAGCCTACGAGCGGGCCCTGTTTGCCTTGCACCGGACGGGGTTTGGCTAGCCGCCGTGTCGCCACGACGCTGGTGGGCTCTTACCCCACCTTTTCACCCTTACCTTCGGCATCTCCGGAGAATTGCCGCTGGCGGTTTCCTTTCTGTGCCACTTTCCGTCGGCTTTCGCCGCCTGGGTCTCCCCAGCGTCCTGCCCTGCGGTGTCCGGACTTTCCTCGAGCTCTACGAGCCCGCGGTCACCCGGCCTGCACGTCGAATTCTAGCTGCGTTTTCACCGAGTCGCCCTCCGCGCGCAGGGTCGAGCCGCACTCAGGGCAGGAGATGCGGTGGCCCTGGCGCAGGACGAACTCGCCGCAGACGAGGCATTCCAGGCTGGCGCCGCGCAGGAGCGCGTTCAGCTCCTGCTCGAGCGTGCGGTTGAGCGGGGCGATGCTCGAGCTCATAGAGCCCGTTCCGGAATGATCACGCGCTGGCTGGCTGCGATGGGCGAGTGCGAGGCAAGGACGCAGGCCGCGTTCATAGCAGCGCTATGGGCGCGGCTGAGGACGCCGCGTCGTGCCGCCCAGCGCGGCCAGACGGCCCGTGCCTCGTTGCGGGACGGGCTCATAGCTGCCTGAACACTCCGATCACCTTGCCGAGGATCTGGACGTGCTTCGCATAGATCGGCTCGAGGGCGTCGTTCTCGGGCTGGAGCCGCACGCGTCCGTTCTCGCTGAAGAAGCGCTTGACCGTGGCCTCGTCGGCCGACTCGTCGTCTCCCGCCAGCGCAACGACGATCTCGCCGTCGCGCGCGTCTTGCTGGCGGCGCACCACGATGATGTCGCCGTCGAGGATGCCGGCGTTGATCATCGACTCGCCCTTGACGCGCAGGAGGAACTCAGCCCCGCCGCGCGACAACGGCTCGGGCACCGCGAGGTACTCCTCGATGTTCTCCTCGGCGAGCAGCGGTCCGCCTGCGGCGATCTCACCGACGAGCGGCAGCTTGTGGACTTTCGCCCGCGAGCCGTCGCCGTCGGACGCGGCCCGCCGGCCGACGAGCTCGAGCGCGCGCGGCTTCGTCGGATCGCGCTTCAGCAACCCGGCCCGCTCGAGGTTGGCCAGGTGCGCATGCACGGTCGAAGGCGAGGCGAGCCCCACCTTCTCGCCGATCTCCCGAACGGTCGGCGGATAGCCGTGACCGTCGACGTACTCGACCAAGAAATCCCAGATCTCCTGTTGTCGCCCCGTCAGCATTCCGCCTCCCTGGTTGGCTCGATAACGAACATGTGTTCGCAAGAAGCGTAGAGACTCCTGCGGACGACGTCAAACGCGGGTCAGTCGCGGAGGCGCGCGAGCATCTGCGCCATCCGGCGCGTGCGCGAGGCGAACAGGTAGATCCCAACGAGCATCGTCAGGGTCTCCCTGTCCAGCGGCGTGTTCTGCCCAAGCCATTTGGCGGCCTGCTTTCCCACATGGGCGCGCCAGCCCACGAGTCCGGCATGTCCGATGCGCTCCGCGACCACGCCACTTGGATTCCGCCCCCGCAACTCTGAAAACACGACGACCCAGCTCGCCGCCGGGCCGTGTGAGGTGCGCTGGAGAGGACTTGAACCTCCACGGCCTATAAGGCCACAAGGCCCTCAACCTTGCGCGTCTACCAATTCCGCCACCAGCGCCTGAGGGACTCGCAGTGTAGCCACGTTTCCCGGTGCGAAATTTGCCCGCCTGCGGCGGGGGACGATTTCGCACCGTCGGCTCGCGACCGGGCCGCAGTGAGCTGAGGCGGGCAAAGCCCACCTCAGCGCCAGACTGCAAAACGCGTCACCATCAAGCCCCCTCAGACCACTCGATACGAGGACCTCTCGGCCGCCCGTCGTTATCGTGGCGCGAGTGCGCGAATTGTGCGAGACCGCGGTCGAAGCCGCACTGGCCGCCGGCGCGTCCTATGCCGACGCCCGCGCCGTGCTCCGCCGCTCGCAGTCGGTGCGGACGAAGAACGGGCGCGTCGAGGACGTCAACGACGTGGAGAGCGAGGGCATCGGGGTGCGCGTCCTCGTCGGCGGAGCCTGGGGCTTCGCGTGCGACCGCCGGCTCGAGGACACGGGTGCGCGCGAGGCTGCCGGCCGCGCCGCCGCCTTCGCACGTGCCGCCCCGGGAGGACACGATCGCGCCCTCGCGCCGGTCGAGGCACACTCGGGCTCGTACCGCACGCCCGTCGAGCGCGACCCCTTCGACGTCTCGCTCGCGGACAAGGTCGAGCTCTGCCTGCGCGCGAGCGCGGCGCTCGAGCACGCAGACGTGAAGGTCGCGCAGGCGTCGGTCCGCGCCCAGCGCGAGCACAAGACGCTCGTCTCATCGGAGGGCACGGCCGTGGAGCAGGAGCTCGTCGAGACGGGAGCCGGCATCGACGCCATCGCGGCGGGCGACGGGGTCTTCCAGATGCGGAGCTATCCGAGCGCCCACGTCGGCTCGAGCTCGCAAGCCGGCTGGGAGTACGTCGAAGGGCTCGCCCTCGAGCGCGAGGCGCCGCGCGTCGCCGAGCAGGCCGCTGCGCTCCTGCGAGCAGACACCTGCCCGGCCGGGGTGACCACGGTGGTGATCGACTCCGAGCAGATGGCGCTGCAGGTGCACGAGTCCGTCGGCCATCCCACCGAGCTCGACCGGGTCTACGGCACCGAAGCGTCCTACGCGGGCACGAGCTTCCTCAAGCCCGGCGACCTGGACTCGCTCCGCTACGGCTCGGAGCTGATGAACATCACCGCCGACGCGACCACCCCCGGCGGGCTCGGCACGTTCGCCTTCGACGACGAGGGAGTTCCCGCCGCGCGGGCGCCGATCGTCGAGGCCGGTGTGCTGCGCGGCTTCCTGACCTCCCGCGAGACCGCGGCCCGGATCGGCGCGGGCGGCGGCGGCTCGATGCGCGCGGACGGCTGGAGCCGAATGCCGCTCGTGCGCATGACCAACCTCCATTTGGAGCCCGGAGCGGGCACGCTCGAGGAGCTGATCTCCGAGGTGGACGACGGCGTCTATCTCGAGTCGAACAAGAGCTGGTCGATCGACGACAAGCGGCTGAACTTCCAGTTCGGGACGCAGATCGCGTGGGAGATCAAGCGCGGCAAGCTCGGCCGGATGCTGCGCGACGCGACCTACACCGGAATCACGCCGGTTTTCTGGGGCTCGCTCGAGGCCCTGGGCGGACGGGACTCGTGGGAGATGGTCGGGTTGACGAACTGCGGCAAGGGCCAGCCCGGACAAGGCGCGCACGTCTCGCATGGAGCGCCGCCGGCGCGCTTCCGCAACGTCCAGATCGGCGTTAAGGCTTGACGGTCGCGGCCGAAGCGGCGGCCGCCGCGCTCGCCGCGGCCGACGGAGAAGAGGCCGAGGCGGTCGCGCTCGCCGAGCTGTCCGGGCTGGCGCGCTTCGCGGCGTCCGAGGTACACCAGCCGACGCTGATCGAGAACGTCGTCGTGACGTTGCGGATCGTCCGGCACGGAAAGGTCGGCCTGGCCGTCACGAACAAGGTCGACGACGGCGGGCTCGCGAGCCTCGTCCAGCGTGCCCGCGCCGCAGCGGACAGCGCCGTCGCCGAGCCGACCTTCCCGGGCCTGGCAGAACCGGCCGACCTGCCCGATGCGGACGGCTACGACGAGGCCACGGCGGCGCAGTCTCCGGAGGACCAGGCCCGCCAGGCCGCGGCGGCGATCGACGCGGCGGAGGGCCTCGACGCATACGGCTTCTACACGAGCGGCGTCACCGAGCTGGCCGTCCGCTCGAGCACAGGCGTCGACACGCGGCAGGCGGTGACCGACGCGACCGCGCTCGTTCTCGCGGCCGGCGAGGGGATCTCCGGCTACGCCGAGCAATCCGCGTGGCGGGCCGCCGACGTCGATCCCGCCTCGGTCGCCCGCGAGGCGGCCGCGAAGGCCGAGCGCACCCGCGACGCGCGGGAGCTCGAGCCCGGCGCCTACCGCGCCGTCCTCGAGCCGTACGCGATCGCGGAGCTGCTCGGCTACTTCGCCTACGACTCGTTCGGGGCCCTCGGCCTGCTCGAGCAGCGCAGCTACCTCGCCGGTCGGCTCGGAGAGCGGATCGCCGACGAGAAGGTGACGATCGTGGACGACGCGCTCGATCCGCGAAACCTTCCGAAGCGGTTCGACTTCGAGGGCTCGCCGAAGCAGCGCGTGGGACTGATCGAGGACGGCGTCGCGCGCGACGTCGTGTGGGACCGGACGACGGCCGCACAGGCCGGCAACGGGCACGCCACGACGGGACATGCTCCGCCCGCGATGATGCGCGACTACGGGCCTCTTCCCTTCGCGCTGGCGCTCGCGCCCGGCGAGGCCGGCTCGGTGGAGGAGCTCGCCGAGCTCGTCGGGGACGGCATCTACGTCACCCGGCTCCACTACCTCAACATCGTCCACCCGCGCGAGGGCGTGATCACAGGGATGACGCGCGACGGCACCTTCCGCATCCGCGACGGCAAAGTCGCCGAGCCGCTCGTCAACCTCCGCTTCACCGTCTCGGTGCCGCAGGTGCTCGAGGACGTCCCGGGACTCACGAGCTACACGCAGCTCGTCAACGCGAGCGACTTCTACGGCGAGCGGTATCCGTACGGCGCGCTCGTCCCCGCGATCTCGACCGCGCGGTTCAACATCACTGGCTCAGGCTCGAAGCCCGGCATCTGATTCCCAGGTTTGCGCCGCCTGGAGGTGGATTAGCGGACGCACGGGCGAAGCCCGCACGTCCTCTTAGCGGCGCCGCCGGGTCGGCGCCTGGTCCCGGCCCGGGCTCTGACCGAGCTGTAGTCCACGACGCCGAGCGCGTCCTGCCGCCAGCCCTGGAGGCGCGGCGAGACGAGCCTCGCCCTCGCCACCCCGGCGATCGGGACGACGGCCGATTCGGCGCGCAGCACGGCATCGACCCGCGCGAGCGCCGCCGTCTGGTCGCGCCGCGCGAGAGCTCCGAGCAGCAGCCCTCGCGCGCGCGTGTGCCGAGGAAGGAGCAGCGCCGCCAGCAACGCCTCGCTCTGCGGATAGGCGGCGACGAGCCGCTCGAACCGCCCACCGGCCGAGCGCGCGACCACCCGCGGGCCGAGACCGAGCTCGCGCCAGTCCGCGACGAGCGTCTCGGCCGCGTAGCGCAGCTCCGGATCCGGAGGAACCGCGATCGGAACGGCGACGGGCGGCAGCGACGCGACGGCCCGGCGCGCTTGCCTCAGCGCGGCCGGCCCGGGAGCGCCCCGCGAGCCGGTGAAGGAGAAGGCCGGCGACGCCGCGCCGCCGGCGACGAGCTGGGCGTAGTCGGCACGATTTGCGGTCTGCCAGTAGACCCGGCGCGTGTGCGGCAGATCCGCGAGCGGGCCGTTGCGCAGCTGGAAGAGGACGAGATCGACGCCCAGCACCGGGCGTACGTGCACGAAGGGCGAGACCGCTGGGTCGAGCCGGAGCCGCGGGAGATCTCCAACCGGGACCGGGGCCTCGTCGACCTCGCCGTCCCGCCACGCGCTGACCGCGTCGACTGCGTCGAGGCTGCTGAAGATGAGCTGAACGCGGCCGCGGCGGGCGATCAGGCGCTCGGGCGAGGCGCTCGCCACCTTGAACGGGCCGGCAACGCCACGCGGAGCCGCCGCCGGCACGGTGAGGGCGTAGGGGAACCGCAGCCAGGGGAAGCGCAGCCTGACCGTCACCGTCGACCCGGAGCGCTCGAGCCCCGCGATCGGCGCGAACAGCCACCCGGCCGGAGAGCGGGGCAGCCGCCGCATCCGCTGCAGCTCGGCCGCGACTGCACCCGCGTGCGTGCAGCGAAACCGCCATCTCCTCGCACCGTGCGAGCTCGTCCAGGTCCTGCAGAGACCGGGCCGCAAAGCGCCGCTCTTCGAGTCCGTCGTCAGCGGAGTGGCGAACAGTGCGCGCGCCAGGGTGAGCTCGTCGTGCCCCGAGACGGAAGCCGGGTCGAGCGGCCAGCGATAGCCCGGGAGCGCGACGCGGATGGTGTCGGCTGGCCCGCGGGTCACGACAAAAACGACCGAGCGCGAAGACGACCCGCACGCCGTCAACGCTAGGACGATCGCAACAGCCGGCGCGAGCCGGCGCACTAGGAGGAGGGCTCGGCGAAGCTCGTCTGTGCCGAGCGAGGCTCCACCAAGCCCTCCTACTTCAGGAGGTGAAAGAGCGCGATCGTGTTCGCGAAGAAGATGAACGCGACCACGACCGTGAGCCGGGTCAGGTTCCGCTCGACAATGTGGGTGCCACCCTGCGACGCAGGCGTGAAGCCCATCCCGCCGAGTCCTGCGTCGCGGCCCGAGTGCATGAGGATCAGGCCGACGAGCGCCATCGAGACGAGAACGTGGAAGACCGCGGAAATCTGGAGCCAGGGCACGCGCTCAGGGTAGCGAACTACGTCTTTGCGACTTCGAGGATGGCGCGGACGAGCTCGGCCGCGATGCGATCCTTCGTCACGTAGCCTGCGGCGCCAGCCTGCTTGGCTTGGTCGACGTCGATCCGCGAGTTCGAGCCGGTCAGCATCAGGATCGCGGCGCTCGGCACCTTCTCTGCGATCCTGCGCGTCGCCTCGAGACCGTCCATCCCCGGCATCGCAATATCCATGAGGACGACGTCCGGCTGGGACGATGTCGCCGCCTCGATCGCCTCCTCCCCGGTGCCGGCGTGGCCGGCGATCTCGATCCGCCCGTCACTGGCGAGGATGACCTCCAGCGCCTCCGCGAAGAGCCGGTGATCGTCCACGATCAGGACCCGAAGAGGTTTGCGTAGATTTATGGCGGCTTCCATGACCCCTCCTACTGAAATCTACGCTTAAGATACACCCGTGGCCGCAGGCGACGAAATCCGCGCCCAGATCCAACGCCACCTGATCACGGGCGACAATCGGCTCAAGCAGGGCGCCTCGCTCGAGAAGGCCAGAGAGAGCTACGAGCGTGCCCTCGAGCTGGCCAAGCAGGCGGGTCTCGAAGACGCGGTGCGGCCCCTTGTCGAGATCAGGCTCGCCGATCTCGACCGCGCCGAAGCGAAGCGCGCGGCTCCAGACGACTAGGCCAAGTAGCTCTCGCATGCGACAATAGGCGGCATGACCGACCGGCAAGGTCTGTCTTCCGACGACGAGCGGAGCGCCCTCGAGCTCGTCTATCCCGAGATCTGGAAAAGCCATCAGGCGATCGCCGACTTTCGCGCGAAGCTTCTCGCTCTGCTCCCCACCGTTTCGGGTGCCGCCATCTTCGTGCTGCTTGGCCGCCACCATGAGGATCCTGACACGACCCCTTATGCGGCGATCGGCCTGTTCGGATTCGCTGTGACCTTCGGTCTGTTCATGTACGACCTGCGGGGAATCCAGGACTGCGTGGAGCTTCGCAAGCGTGCGGGGAAGGTCGAGTGCAAGCTCGAGATCAAGAGCAAGCACCTCACCCCCTTCCGCGACTGGCCAGAGCCCAGGATCCTAGGATTGGCGGACGAGGTCGGCGCGAGCTGGATCGTCTACACGGCTGTCCTCTGCTCCTGGGCCTACCTCGCCGGCCGGGGTTGGGATTTCTGGACCGACGGTGGGAGCCTCGTACTCTTCGGCGTCTACGTCCTGCTCTTGGTCGCCTTCGTGACGTGGGTCGGCCCCAGGATTCGGAGCGCATAGAAGCGGCTTCCTACGGGGTTCCTCCGGCCACGGCTCGGAGGAAGAGCTCCTCGAGCCGCTCAGCCTGGCGGTTGACGTCGTGCGGCTCGGCCGCCTCCCGCGCCTGCTGGTTCGGACGGGGTAGGCCGGCGGCAGCGTCGAGCGCCCGCACGAGCTCGTCTTCGTCGGTCGGATCGACGAGGACTCCCGCCTCGGGCGTCACGAATTCCGGTGGGCCGCCGACCCGCGTCGCCACGACCGAACGCCCGCAGGCCATCGCCTCCAGCAGCGACTGCCCGAACGGCTCGATCAGGGACGGCTGCGCGACCACATGCGCCGCGGCGAGCAGGCCGGGCACGTCGTCGTGGGGGACCCGGCCGAGAACGCGGATCCCGGGTCGCCCCTCGAGCCGTGCGCGCAGCGGTCCGTCGCCGGCGAAGGTCAGCGTGCCTTCCCCGCGGCGCTCGAACGCGCGGGCGAGGCGGATGACGTTCTTCCGCTCCGTCAGCGAGCCGAGGCAGAGGAACGCGGTCGGGCCCTCCACCGGCGGCGTGAGCTGGAAGCGCTCGAGATCGACGCCCGAGTCGACGACCTCGGTCTTGTCGCGCGCCTGGGGGATCTTGGCCTCGAGCTCACGGCGAAGGTATTCCGACACGGCGACGACGGTGGAGGCCCGCCGCACCGCGTAGGCCGTCGCCGCGCGCACGCCCGGGATCACACCGATGTTGCGGACGTCGCGGCCATGCGCGGTCAGGACGAGCGGTGCCCGCGAGGCGAGCGCGGCGACGAGCCCGCTCGGGACGAGGAAGTGTGCGTACACGACGTCCGGCCGGAAGCGCCGAGCCGCCGCACGTGCGTTCCGCGCCAGCTCGAAATAGCGCAGCTTTCCGCCCGCACGCCGGTCGAGGACCGCGAGCTCGACCTCGTGCCCGCGTGCCCGAAGCGCCCGCTCCAGCTGCGCGACGAAGACCCCGAGGTCGGGGTCTTCGTCGCCGGGATACATCTGCGAGACGAGCAGGATGCGCATCCCGCACAGTCTCGCGGTTCCTAGCGAGCCGCCTTCGCGTTGTAGACGCTCGAGAGGTCCTTGACCGCCGCGTCCCGCGTGCCGAGCGGCGCGACCCCGTAGCGGTGCTCGAGGGTCGCCAGGATCGACGTCGTGTCGTGCTGCGTGTGGTCGAGCGAGCGGGAACTACCCGCGCGGGCCGATCGCAACCATCAGCATCGGCTGCTCGTCGGTGCCGAGCAGCTTCGAGACTTCCTCGTCGTAGAACGTCGATGCCGCTGCGCCCCACCCGCGCATGAACGCCCCGATCTGGAGTCGCCCCGCGCGGATCCCGGACTCGAGTTGCGCCCACCGGTAGCCGCGGTCGCCGAGCCGGGCGAGCACGTCGTCGAGATCGGCCATCTGCCACACGTCGAAGGCCCCGAGCCGCGGGTGGTCCTGCTCCATCGCGGCGAAGCCGGAGCGCTCGCGCAGCGCGGCTTCGGGAACCGGCCGAACGAGGTGCAGCCGCGCGTCGTAGATCCCTGGCTCGAGTCCTTCGACCGCGTTGACCGTCACCCACTGGCGCACAACCGGGGGTGCGTCCGCCGGGATCGGTGCCTCGGACCAGGCCAGCAGCTCGGCGACCTCGTCGCGCGGCAACGGCTCGGCCGAGAAGCTCCGCACCGAGCCGCGACGCCGGATCGCGGCCACGAGCGCGTCGCGCGAGAGCTTCGGCTCGTCCCCGGCCGGATCGACGCGCCACGCCCGCACCGCCTCGGCGTCCTCGAGCGCGCCCGCCGCGTGAGCCGCCTCGGCGAGCCCGAACGCTCCCCGACTCTCACTTAGTAACACTTTGTTACTTGGGCGCTTCGGAGGTGCGTCGGTCTCGCGGCCGAGTCCGAGGAGCGCCAGCGCGTATTCGCTGCGCCTGTCGACGCCGAGGAGCTCGTTCGCCTCGTCGTCCACGAAGGCAGTGTGGAGGCGCGGCGCGAGGTCGTCCGCGGCCGCGAGGGCGAGCAGGTTCGCGAGCATCGTCCCGGCGTCCCACCAGATGTGGCGGTAGCCGCGCTCCATGTATTTCCAGCCGGTGCGCGCGTGGATGCCCGTGAGGACGACGAAGGCCTCGCGTGCCGGCGTCGCGGCCGCTTCCGCGAGCGCGCCGCGCACGTCGCCGCCCACCCGGACGAGCGCGTGGCCAAGCGCATCAAAGGAGAAGAGCCCGTCGGCCGACGCGATATACGCCTCGACGGGATAGAGCCTGCCGGCGCTCGAGTAGGCGCGGAAGTGAAGCGTGCGGCTGATCTGAGGCAGCTCGCGCGACCGGACGATTCCGGCTCCGGCCTCGAGCAAGGGCCCGGCGACCGACGTCTCGAGCGGCAGTCGCTCGGCGTCGGCCGGATAGTCCTTGAACGGGATCGGAAGCGTCGCGACCGTGCGCGCCTCGTCCTCGTCAGTGCCGCCTGCGGCGACGTTCGTCGCCCGGTGGTACTCGAGCGTCAAGAGTCGTACATTCCCCACTCGTCGCGCAGCGCGTTGCAGATCTCGCCGACCGTCGCGCGCGCCCGGAGCGCTTCGCGTAGCGGGACGAGCAGGTTGCCCTCGCCCGCCGCGACCCGCTTCACCTCGGCGAGCGTCCGCTCCATGTCCTCCGCGCTCCGCTCCGCTCGAACCCGCGCGGTTCGCTCGAGCTGTCGCCGCTCGGCCTCGGGATCGAGCCGGTAGAGCTCGATCGGCTCGCTCTCCTGCTCGGTGAAGCGGTTCACGCCGACGATCACGCGCTCCCCCGCCTCGATCTCGGACGTGTAGCGGTAGGCCGACTCCTCGATCTCGCTCTGGATCCAGCCGCGCTCGATCGCCGCAACCGAGCCGCCCAGCTCGTCGATGTGCTCGATGAGCTCGCGCGCGCCCGCCTCGAGCTCGTCGGTGAGCGCCTCGATGAAGTACGCGCCCCCGAGCGGATCCGCCGTGTCCGTCCCGCCGGCCTCGTGCGCCAGCAGCTGCTGGGTCCGGAGCGCGATCTTCGCCGAGCGCTCGGTCGGCAACGCGAGCGCCTCGTCAAAGCCGTTCGTGTGGATCGACTGCGCGCCGCCGGCGACCGCCGAGAGCGCTTGGATCGCAACGCGGACGATGTTGTTCTCCGGCTGCTGGGCCGTCAGCGTCGAGCCGCCGGTCTGCGCGTGGAAGCGCAGTGCCTGGGCACGCTCGTTCGTCGCCCCGAACCGGTCGCGCATGATCGAGGCCCACAGCCGGCGCGCCGCGCGGAACTTCGCCACCTCCTGGAAGAAGTGGTTGTGCGCGTTGAAGAAGAAGGAGAGCCGCTCGCCGAAGTCGTCGGGGGAGAGCCCCGCCGCGACGGCCGCGTCTGCGTACGCGATGCCGTTCGCGAGCGTGAACGCGAGCTCCTGAACCGCAGTCGAGCCGGCTTCGCGGATGTGGTAGCCGGAGATCGAGATCGTGTTCCACTTCGGGATCCGCTCGGCGCAGTACGCGAACAGATCCGTCGTCAGCCGCATCGAGGGGCGCGGCGGGAAGATGTAGTTCCCGCGGGCGCAGTACTCCTTGAGGATGTCGTTCTGGACTGTGCCGCGCAGCGCGTCTGGCGCGACTCCCTGCTCCTCCGCGACCAGCTCGTAGAGCAGGAGTAGGAGAGCCGCCGGCGCGTTGATGGTCATCGAGGTCGAGACGTCGGCGAGCGGGATGCCGTCGAGGAGCAGCTCCATGTCGGCGATCGAGTCGATCGCGACGCCGGTGCGGCCGACCTCACCTTCCGAGCGCGGGTCGTCCGAGTCGTAGCCGAGCTGGGTCGGCAGGTCGAAGGCGACGGAGAGCCCGGTCTGCCCGTGGTCGAGCAGGTAGCGGAACCGCGCGTTCGTCTCCTCGGCGGAGGCGAAGCCCGCGTACTGGCGGATCGTCCAGGGCCGGCCGCGGTACATGTCCGGATAGGGCCCCCGCGTGAAGGGGAACTCGCCGGGGAGCTCGAGCGCGTCCGGCGTCTCGTCGGCCGTGTAGACCGGCTTGATCTCGATGCCGGAGTCGGTCTCGCGCCCGGTCGTCGCCATCGCGCAATCGTACGTGCGGTCCGTTGAGGCGCGTACCTGGCCGTGGGATAGTGGACAGGAGGCAGAGATGACTCACTTCGCCGACCGCACGCGCACGCTCGAGCACGCGACGCGCGACCTCCTTGCGAGCCGCGTGCGGCCTCCTTCGCGCCTGAGCGACCCGGAGCTGCGGAAGAACCTCGAGCGCCTCTACCGAGCGATGGTCGACGCTCAGCGCCTCGCCGGGACCGGCGACCTCGACGAGTCCGAGCGGACCGAACTGCTTGCCCGCCTCGACGGCGTCGAGCCCAGCGCGCTGAACTCGCAGTCGCTCGGCCTCGTGCTCGAGGCGATCGACGAGTTCCTGATCGAGCACGGCGACGACCTCTTCATCTGCCAATTGCTGGCCGCGGAGTACATGCGCGCCCGGGCCGAGAGCGGAACGACGGTGCTTACCTGGACCGACCTGTTCCCTGGGGGTCCGCTCCCCGCTTCGGAGCAGTTCAAGTCGGGCGAGAAGGTAGACGCGGCGCAGCTCGACGAAGCACGTAACCACCTGCTCGAGCTCTTCCGCGCGCGTGGAGCGAGCTACGGGCTTCACCGAGCGCGGACGCTGGCGCGGGCGAGAAGGCTCCTGTGGCTCCTGCCGGTCCTCGCGGCGCTGCTCACAGGCTTGATCGTCTCGATGGACATCGCCGTGAAGGGGCAGAGCTGGCGCGGCGGGCTGGTCGCGGCGTTTGCGGGCGCACTCGGAGCGTCGTTGAGCGGGGCGTACAAGCTGCGCGACCAGGCGCCGCGGGTCAGCGAGCTGCGTGTGTTCGGATACCTGTTTGCGGTTCAGCCTCTGCTCGGTGCGGCAGCGGGCGTCTTCGTCGCGCTGGTGCTCGCGAGCGGGATCCTGAAGGTCGCGGACGCGGGCGACGAGTGGGCCACGCGTGCCGTCGTGGCATTCGTCGCCGGATTCTCGGAGCCGTTCCTGCTCAAGGTGGTCGACCGCGTGGCCGGCAGCGGCGGCGCGAAGGCGCCCACGGGCTAGGTAGCAGCGGCCCCCGCAGCGGACGATGCTCATCGCCTCGAGGTCGTCGTCCGATTCCACGCGCCCGCAGGTCCGACGTCGAGCGCGAGCGTACGCTTCGCGGTCGTGAAGGTCACCGTCAAGCTCTTCGCGGGATTGCGCGAGCGCGCGGGCTGGAGCACGCGTGAGCTCGAGCTCCCCGACGGCGCGAAGCTGAAGGACGTTTGGGCGGCGCTCGAGCTCGGCGAGCAGCCGCGCGGGATCCATTACGCGCTCAACAAGGGGTACGCGGACAAGAGCGCGGTGCTCTCGGAGGGCGACGAGGTCGCGCTGATCCCGCCGGTCTCGGGCGGCGCCTTCCGGCTCAGCGACCAGGCGCTCTCACTGGACGCCGTCGTGGAGGAGGTCGCGGACGAGCGCGCAGGCGCCATCGCGACGTTCACTGGGACGACGCGCATCGAGTCTCGCGGCCGCACGGTGCGCTGGCTCGACTACGAGGCCTATGCCGAGATGGCGGAGGACGTGATGGCGGGCATCGCGACGCAGCTCCAGGAGCGCTTCGACCTCTGCGCCGTGGCCATCCACCACCGCGTCGGCCGCGTCGGCATCGGCGAGCCGAGCGTCGTCATCGCCGTCTCGGCCCCGCACCGCGCCGACGCGCTGGCCGCCTGCAAGGACGCGATCGACGTGCTCAAGGAAAGCGTCCCGGTCTGGAAGAAAGAGGTCTACGAGGGCGGCGAGGAGTGGATCGGGCGGGGGTCTTAAGCGCCGCGCCGGTGCGGTTCCGGGAGTCCGAGCTTCCGATGGAGCTCCTCACGGGTCATGCCGAGCTCCTCGAGGGCGCGCTTCAGAAGTCTCTCGAGCCGATCCTGATTCTCCTGCCAGCGAGCCCACTCTTCAGGCGTCGTCTTCCGGTACCGCTTCGCCGCCATCGAACTCCTCTTCCAGAAGCTGGACGATCCTCTTGACGTTCTCGTTGAGATCGGCAATCGAAAACAGCATAGCCATGACCTCCTCGCGGTAGATCACGCTCGCTGCCTCCACGACTCGATGGTTGCGGCGCTCCGCAGAGCGCAAGACGCTGTTCGAGCCACGCCTCCACTACGCTGAGCCGGTGCACGAAGCTCCCGACGCCCGCTACCTCCCCGAGGATCTGCGCGGCTACGACCCGCTGCACCCGCAGGGTCTCGACTTCCGGGCGATCCTCCGCAAGATCTGGGGCGGGATCGTCGCCGTCGCCGTCCTGCTCTTCAAGTTCGGCTTCGTTGCGATCAAGTTCTTCGGGATCTTCATCTCGCTCGCGGCCTACGCGCTGATCTGGGGCTGGAAGTTCGGGGTCGGGTTCGTCCTGCTGATCCTCGTCCACGAGTCGGGCCACTATCTCGAGGCTCGCCGCCAGGGGCTCAAGCCGTCGCTGCCGCGCTTCATACCGTTCCTCGGCGCCTACGTCGCGATCAAGGACGCGCCCAACGACCCGTGGCGGAACGCGTTGATCTCGATCGCCGGGCCGTTCCTCGGCGGTCTCGGAGCGGCGGCCTGCTGGGGGATCGGGGCCGTCATCGACTCGCGGCTGATGTACGCACTCGGGTACACGGGCTTCCTGCTCAACCTCTTCAACCTGGTCCCGTTCGTGCCCCTCGACGGCGGCTTCATCGTCGGCGCCGCGCGTGCGCTTCGGCGGCCCATCCCGGCGATGCAGGGCGACACGCTCGTCTACGAGCCGCCGCGAAACGCAGGCCGCGGGATGCTCGTGTGGGCCATGTACCTGGGCCTCGCAGCCTTGCTCGTCGTCGGCATGGTCTACGCGCACGTCCCGCAACACCGATTGTGATGGAGGACCGCGAAGTCCTCGACTCCGAGGTGAAGGACGTCGAGGCGCACGTCGCCCGGATCGCGGCAGACTTCCGCGGCGGCTTCGAGGCGGTGGCGCGCATCGACCGTCCCGCGGTGACGATCTTCGGGTCGGCGCGCACGCCCGCGGGGACGAAGCCGTACGAGCAGGCCCGCGGCGTCGCGCGGCGCTTCGCCGAAGCCGGGTGGGCGGTCGTGACCGGCGGCGGCCCCGGCGTGATGGAGGCCGCGAACCGCGGCGCGAAGGAGGGCGGCGGGCTCTCGGTCGGCTTCAACATCGAGCTTCCGCACGAGCAGCACGAGAACCCGTACCTCGACATCGAGTACACGTTCGAGCACTTCTACGCCCGCAAGACGATGTTCGTGAAGGCGGCCGAGGGCTATGTCGTCTTTCCCGGCGGCTTCGGGACGATGGACGAGCTGTTCGAGTCGCTGACGCTGATCCAGACGGGCAAGGTGCTGCACTTCCCGGTCGTGCTCTTCGACGTCGACTACTGGACGGAGCTCCTTGTCTGGGTCAAGAACGAGGCGCTTGCGGACGGGATGATCTCGCCGGAGGACGTCGAGCTGCTCCACCTCACCGACGATCCCGACGAGGCGGTGCAGCGCGTGCTCGAGTGCTACGAGCGGCGGTGCGCAGACGTTCCCGCGGAGCCCGCCAAGGCCGACGCTCAGTAACTAGGGCGACGTCGGCAACACGAAGTACGGGCCGGGCGGAGTACGGCCGGGGCCGTAGATGTACGTCGGGCCCTCGGGGATGTAGCGCGACGGGAACGTGCTGCGACGCAGGAGCTTCCCTCGCTCGTAGACGGTTCGCTCAACGGTGATGTCGAAGCCCGACCGGCCGGAGCCGCTCTCCACGCGCACCGAGCCGGGCGGCGCGGCCGGGTCGACCGCGTACGACGTGGTCGGCGCTTTGAAGTTCGTCTCGGCCCCGACGCTCGAGACGACCCGGCGGCCCTGCGGCGTCCCGTAGAAGCTGAAGGTCAGGGTCGAGTCGGTGTACGAGGTCTTGATCAGGATCGCGTGCTTCAGGTCGTTGCCGAACCTGAGATCCGGGCCGCCCCACGAGACCGTGGCGTCGCGCCCGAGCGGATAGTGCGAGAGGTACAGGTTGTGGTTGTGGCGTTCGAGGATCGGAAGCCCCGCCTCGAAGGCGTTGTTGAAGAGCGTCGTCGCCGTCTGGCACACGCCGCCGCCGATCGCCGGAAGCACCAGGCCGCCGACGATCATCTGTCCCTCGAGGAAGCCGCGCTCGGCCGTGCGCGGGCCGACGACCTCGTTGAACGAGAAGACCTGTCCCGACTTGATGATCGTCCCGTCGATGAAGTCGGCCATTAGGTGGACGTTGTGGATGCGATTCGACGACGACGGGCCCATGTCGGTCGTGAACGTCGTGAGCCTCCGGCGAATCCCGAGCGCCTGCGCTTTCTCCGTCGTCAGCTCGGCGGGACGCGCGTGCAGCGACAGGTCGGCCGTGCGATCGACGCTCGAGTAGGCCGCCGCGGCCAGCTCGTCGGCAACGCCCTGGTCGTCGATGTCGATCCCGTCCCGGGAGGGGATGACGCGAACGACCGGGCCTGAGGTGTCGAACTGGGCGTTCCTGGCCCGCTTTCGCCACGGGTCGACGAACCGGCGGAGCACGTTGCCCGAGCGCTCGGCGTCGAACGTGACGACGTAGCGGTGGCCCGAGGGCCGGAAGGCGAGCAGCCGGGCGAGCCGGCCGGGCTCGAGCGTCGTCACCGTCGCGCCGCGAAAGCGCACGGTGACGGGCTCGGCGACCAGCGTGCGGGCCGTGCGTGCGGCCTCCGCAGCCTGGGCGTTCCCGATCTCAGGCGCGGCACGGACGTAGCGGACGCGGATCGTGCTGTGGCCGGTGGCGACGTGGCTGCGCAGCGCGGCGAACAGAGCGGCAGTGTCGACGCGCGTGCCGACTCGGGCAGGCTTGACGACGAGCCCGGCGTCGGTGAGCGCGATCGTGGCCGATCGGGGCGGGTGCGCGAAGGCGCTCAGCTTCCGGACGAGCCGAGCGGCGGCCGGTTGACGCAGCCGCAGGACCGGCTCGACGTTGCGTGCCGGTGGCGCCGGCGAGAGGAGCGCGATCGCGCGCTGCGGCAACGCTCGTCCCGAGCCCAGCGCCCGGCCGGCGGTCGCCCGCGCATCCAGCCGCAGCACCTGCGCAGGCATCAGCTTCAGGGCGTGCCCGGCGGCGACGACGCGCACGGGCGCGATCAGCCGCGGGGACGCGACGTGCGCGATCTCCGTGGCGGCCGAGGCGCGGTCTCGCCCGCCGACGTCCGCGCCCAGCACACGAACGCCCGGCAGCGCCTCCCCGCGGTAGAGGTGCGCGCGTGCGAAGAACGCCGCTGCGACGGCAGCCGCGAGCGTCGCGAGAGCGAGCCCGAAATAGAGCGGCGCGCGGGAACGGCGGCGTAGGGGAGCTGCGAGGAGGACTGACATCTGCATGAGGAGAACGCTCTGAGTTAAGCAAGCGTTCCGGCCCTCCTTACACTTTACGGCGATGCGCCTCCGAGACCTGCCGTCCGTGGACGAGCTCCTTCGGGACGAGCGCCTGGCCGGCGAGCCGCGCACGCCGGCGGTTTCCGCTGCGCGCAACGCCCTCGCGCGCGCGCGCGAGGAGATACAAGCGGGAGCCGAGCCCGGCGATCTCGTCGAGCGCGCGCTGGCGGAGCTCGGATCGGCGCGCCGGCCGCGGCTCCGGCGGGTGCTGAACGCGACCGGCGTCATCGTCCACACGAACCTCGGCCGCGCGCCGCTCGCCGACGCGGCCCTCGAGCGAGTCCGCGAGGTCGGCCGCGGCTACTCGAACCTCGAGTACGACCTGGCGCAGGGCGCGCGCGGCTCGCGGCAGGATCACACCGGCGAGATCCTCCGGCGACTGACCGGCGCCGAGGCGGCGCTCGTCGTCAACAACAACGCCGCGGCGATCCTCCTCGCCCTCGCCGCGCTGATCGAGCCAAGTAACAACGTGTTACTAAGTCGGAAGGACGAGGTGATCGTCTCCCGCGGCGAGTTGATCGAGATCGGCGACGGCTTTCGCATTCCCGAGGTTCTCGCGCGCTCCGGCGCGCGGCTGCGCGAGGTGGGGACGACGAACCGCACGCGTGCCGCAGACTACGAAGCGGCTATCGGAGAGGAAACGGCGGCGCTCCTCCGCGTGCACAAGTCCAACTTCAGGGTGGTCGGATTCACCGAGCAACCGCGGGTCGAGGAGCTCGCGCGCGTCGCGAACCGCCACAGCATCCCCCTCGTCGACGACCTGGGCTCCGGCGTCCTCCAAGCGCCTCTCGATCCAAGTAACAACGTGTTACTTGGAGATGTGGAGCCGAGTGCCAGGGAGAGCCTCGCGGCGGGCGCGGATCTCGTCACGTTCTCCGGCGACAAGCTGCTCGGCGGGCCTCAGGCCGGAATCGTCGTTGGACGTGCTGACTTGGTGGAGAAGCTCCGCCGTCACCCGCTCCAGCGCGCGCTGCGCGCCGACAAGCTCACGCTCGCCGCCCTCGAGGGAACGCTGGCGCTCTATCTCGATCCCGAGCGGGCCGCCTGCGAGGTGCCCGTGCTGCGGATGCTGCGCGAGCCGGTCGAGGCCGTTCGGACCCGCGCCCAGCGCCTGGCGGCGGCGGTCGGCGGCGAGGTGGAAGAGACGACCGCGCGCGTCGGCGGCGGCGCGCTCCCACTCGCGGAGCTGCCCAGCTTCGCCGCGGCCGTAGAGGAAGAGCTCGCGAGCCCGCTGCGCGAGGGCGACCCGCCGGTCGTCGGCATCGTGCGCGACGGACGGCTGCTCCTCGACTGCCGCACGCTCCGCGACGACGAGCTCGACGAGGTCGCAGCAGCCGTCGCCGCCGCGCGCGCATGAGCGAGCCCTCGCCGGAGGGCCGAATCTGGGATCTCATGCGCGGCGCCCTCGCGACTCGCGCGCTCGCCGTCGCCGCCGACCTGCGAGTCGCAGACGTCCTCGCCGACGGCCCGCGACCCGTCGAGGAGCTCGCGCGCGAGGTCGGGGCCGACGTCGGAACGCTGCACCGGCTCCTCCGCGCGCTCGCAAGCGACGGCGTCTTCGCCGAGGACGGCCCCGCGGTCTTCCGCAACACCGCGGCGTCCGAGGTGCTGCGCCGGTCCGGCTGGGACGACTTCGCGCACTTGTTCGGCGGCGCGTGGATGCGCGCGATCCAGGAGCTTGGAGCGACGGGAGAGGCGACCTTTCCCCGCGTCTTCGACACGGACTTCTGGTCGTGGCTCGCCGACCACCCCGAGGAGCGGGCCGCGTTCGACCGCGCGATGGAGCAGGGGAAGGAGCGCAGGATCGAGCGGCTCGCAGGGCTCGAGTGGCGCGGCGACGAGACGGTCGTGGACGTCGGCGGCGGAAACGGGGCGAACCTCGTCGCGCTGCTGAAGCGGCAGCCGGGCCTCACCGGGATCGTCTTCGACCTTCCGGAGACGGTCCGGGACGAGTCGGCGTTCGGTGAGCGCCTGAGCTTCGTCGAGGGCGACTTCTTCCAGAGCGTCCCGCCCGGCGACGTCTACGTCCTCTCGACGATCCTCCACGACTGGGACGACGAGCGATCGGCCGCGATCCTGCAGACGATCAGGGCATCGGCGCCCTCCGGCGCGCGCGTGATCCTGCTCGAGTCGGTGATCCAGCCGGGGAACGACCCGAACGGATCGAAGTGGCTCGACCTGCTGATGCTGGCGCTGTTCGGCGGCCGCGAGCGCGACGAAGAGCAATGGCGGGAGCTGCTCGAAAGCGCAGGCTGCACGATCGAATCGATTCAAGACGGCCTGATCGAGGCGCGTTGCCCCTGACGATCGGAACCGCCGGCCACATCGACCACGGCAAGACGTGGCTCGTCCGGGCGCTGACCGGCAAGGACACCGACCGGCTGCGGGAGGAGCAGGAGCGCGGGATCTCGATCGAGCTCGGCTACGCGCCGCTCGAGCTTCCGGACGGCCGGCAACTGTCCGTCGTGGACGTGCCCGGCCACGAGCGCTTCGTCCGCACGATGGTCGCCGGCGCCACCGGGATCGACCTTTTCCTGCTCGCGATCGACGCGGCCGAGGGAGCGCGGCCGCAGACGCACGAGCACCTCCAGATCCTGGGCCTGCTCGGCGTCGATCGGGGCGTCGTCGCGGTCACGAAGGCCGACGCGGTCGACGAGGAGACGCTCGAGCTGGCCGTCGACGAGGCGCGCGAGCTCGTCCCAGGGGCCGACGTCGTGCCGGTCAGCGCGAAGACGGGAGCCGGGCTCGACGACCTGCGCGCGGCACTCGCCCGCGCCGCCGACACGCTCGAGCGCGCGCCGCGCCTGGGCGCGACCCGGCTGTACGCCGACCGGGTCTTCACGCTCAAGGGGATCGGCACCGTCGTCACGGGAACGCTCTGGTCGGGGTCGATCGCCGAGGGCGACGAGCTTCGCGCCGAGCCTCAGGGCCTGCCGGTGCGCGTGCGCAGCGTGCAGGTGCACGACGAGCCGGTGGAGGAGGCCGCCGCTGGGCAGCGCGTCGCGGTCAACCTGGCCGGCCTCGAGCGGACGGCGCTCCAGCGCGGGCACGTGCTCGTCGCGCCCGGCTTCTTCCCGGTGAGCTATCGGCTCGACGTGCGCCTGGAGGAGCTGGAGCCGGTCGAGGACGGCGCGCGGCTGACAGTCCACCACGGCACCTCGCAACATCCTGCACGGGTCATTCGCGCACACGGCCCGTACGCCCAGCTTCGCCTCCCAAGTCCCATTCTGGCGGCACGCGGCGACCGGCTCGTCCTTCGCCGCGAGACGACGCTCGGGGGCGCCCGCGTCCTCGACCCCGATCCACCGAGAACGAGCGAGCCGAGCCGCCTCGAACTGCTCGACAGCGGCGATCCGGTCTCGATCGTGCGCGCGATCGTGCGCGAGCCGGCGACCGGCTCGGACCTCCAGGCACACGGGCTCCTCGAGCCGCACGAACTGGCGCTCGGGCTGGGGAAGCTCGCGCACGCGGGCGAGTGGTTCTTCGCGCCGGAGTGGCTGGACGAGGTTCGTGCACGAGTGCACGAGCGACTCGCCGAGCGCGCGGAGACCTCGCCGCTCGATCCAGGACTCCCACTCGCCCAGCTCCTCCCCGCCGGGCCCTGGGCGGCGGCGGTCGCGCCCCTCCTCGAAGTCGAGCGCCGCGGCACCAAGGCCTATCTCCCCGGAGCGACGGCGCGGCTCGGCGAGCACGAGCAGGCGGCGGCCGCGCTGGAGGCGGAGCTCGCCGCGGCCGGCGCGGACGCGATCAAGGTCGAGGATCGCGCCCTGGCGGCGTTCCTCGAGGAACAGGATCGCCTCGTGCGGGTCGGCGATGGCTTCGCGGTGGGCGCGGAGGCCTACGGCGCCGCCTGGAAGGCCCTCCTAGAGGAGTGCGAGAGCGCGGGCCGGATCACGCTCGCGCGCTTCCGCGACCTCGCCGGGAACTCACGCCGCTCCGCGCAGCTGATCCTGGAGCGGTTCGACGCCGACGGTCTCACCCGCCGCGTCGGCGACGAGCGGGTGCTCAGGCGCCGGGCACCGACACCTTCAGGCTGAGCACGTCGGGCCGGTGATAGTGGCCGGCCGCGTCGAAGCGCTGGCGCTCCTCGTACAACATCTTCGGGTCGAGCTCGGCGTAGAGGATCCCTTCCTCGTCCCACAGCGGGCCGGCTAGATACGACCCGTCGGGCGCGAGGATCGCCGAGCCGCCGCGGCCGAGGAGCTCGTCGCCGTCCGCGAGCTGCACGTCGTCGGGATAGCTCGACGCGCGCTGGAAGACGCAGCAGCTGAGCACGAACGAGCGCGACTCGCGGGCGATGTGACGGATCGAGATCTGCCACGTCTCCTCGTCCTCGGCCGTCGGCGCGAGGTAGATCTCGATGCCCGACTGATAGAGCGAGAAGCGCGCGAGCGGCATGAAGTTCTCCCAGCAGATCAGTCCGCCGACGCGGCCAATCTCCGTCTCGACCGCCTCGAGCCCGCCGCCGTCGCCGAGCCCCCAGACGAGCCGCTCATGGTTCGTCGGCATCAGCTTGCGGTGATGGATGTCGAGCGTGCCGTCGGGGCCGAAGACGAGCAGCGCGTTGTAGAGCGTCCCGCCGGCGCGCTCGTTCACGCCGACCGCAAGCCTGATCGAGTGCTCGCGCGCGATCGCCCCGAGCCGCTCCGTGTCGGGCCCGGGCACCTCGAGCGACTCGCGCGCCAGCCGGCCGAACGTGGTCTTGCCGTCGCCCCCGCCCGCGAGGAAACGCGCCCACCGGTTCGACGGGTAGAGGGGGATGAATGTCTCGGGGAAGAGCGCGAGCTTCGCGCCTTCGCCCGCGGCCTCGGCCACGAGCCCCTCGAGCTTCTCGATCGTCGCGGCTTTGTCGAGCACGACCGGCTCGGCCTGGACGCACGCGACCTTGACGATCTCGTTCATCCTGCGTCGGCCGCGAGCTCCTCGACTCGGTCGCCGACCGACATCTCGCCGTCCGTGAGGATGTCCGCGTTCAGGCCCCCGCGGTTGACGAGCCCTTTGATCACGCCCTTCTGGGTCAGCTCCTCGAGACTCGAGCAGGGATGGCAGAGCTTGACGCCGAGGCACTCGACGTCGCCGACGCGGAAACGTTTGCCGACGAGAGCGTTCAGGTCGATTCCGCTCGTCAGGACGTTGCGGCGGCTTTCCGCGGCCGACAGCTCGATGCCCGTGTCCTCGCGCATGCCCTCCAGCGCCTCGGCCTGGATCAGCGTCAGCGCACGGCCGGGCGGCGCCGCCTCGTCGTAGAAGTAGCGGTTGCCCTCGAGCCCGCTGCCGGCGACCGCGCGCACGCGCTCGACCGGCGCGGGCAGCGTCTCCTCGGGCCCGATGAAGATTCCCTCGACGCGTCCGGCGCTCATGTGCAGAGCCTACCCCGGCGGCCCGAAGCCGCCGCCACCCGGCGTCTCGACCGTGACCACGTCGCCGGGCTTCAAGTCGCGGGTGGCCTTCGCGGGAATCTCCTCTCCGTTCACGCGATTGCGTCCGAGCGCGCCGTCGGCCCCGCCCGCCGAGCCGGCAGGCGGATGTTCGCGCCGCTCGGAGACGATGCCGAGGCGGCAGGCCTCGAGCACGCGCAGCTCCCGCACGACCCCGTCGCCGCCTCGGTGTACTCCGTCCCCTCCGGAGCCGGGTCGGAGCGCGTACCGCTCGACCCGCAGCGGATACGCGAGCTCGAGCGCCTCGACCGGCGTGTTCAGCGTGTTCGACATCGTCACGTGGACGCCGCTCGGGCCGTCCGCGTCGGGGCACGCGCCTTGGCCGCCGCCGGTCGTCTCGTAGTAGGCGAAGCGGTCGTTGCCGAGCGTGACGTTGTTCATCGTCCCCTGGCCTTGCGCGGGTACGGGCACCGCCTGGCCGAAGGCGCGGAAGAGGACGTCGACGATCCGACACGACGTTTCGACGTTGCCGGCAGCGACGGCGGCGGGCGGGCGCGCGTGGACGAGCGAGCCCTCCGGCGCGTGCACGTGGACGGGCGCGAAGGCGCCGCCAGAGGCGGGCACGTCCGGATCGGCCAGGCAGCGGACGACGAAGTAGCACGCGCTCCGGGTGACGGCGAGCGGGCAGTTGAGGTTCCCGCCGTGCTGCGGCGCGGTGCCCTCGAAGTCGAGCTCGACCTCGTCGCCGCGGATCGTGACGGCGACGTGGATTCGCAGGTCGCCCTCGGGCGCCTCGACCACGTCGTGGGCCTCGAACCGACCATCCGGGAGCGCAGCGATCCCGGCGCGGATTCGGCGCTCCGAGTACGCGAGCAGCACGTCCATGGCGGCACGAACGGCGTCGTGCCCACGGCGCGTGCAGAGCTCCGAGACGCGTCGGTCGGCCAGGCGGTGCGCGGCGAGCTGGGCGCGGAGGTCGCCGCGCCGCTCGTCCGGGTTCCGCATCCGCGCGACGAGCCCGTCCAGCACGGCGTCGTCGAGGCGGGTCGGTGGGATCACCACGCCCTCGTCGGCCAGCGTGCGCGAGTCGGCGGGAAGGCTTCCCGGCTCGCGCCCGCCCACGTCGGCGTGATGCGCGCGCGTGACCGCAAAGCCCGCGTCCGTGCGCGAGACGAGCGTGATGTCCGGGAGATGCGTCCCTCCGGCGAACGGGTCGTTGAGGATGAAGACGTCGTCTCGCGCTGGGTCGTGCGCTCGTACCGCGGCGACCGCGTCGGGCATGGCTCCGAGGTGCACAGGGATGTGCTCGGCCTGCGCGACCATCCGTCCCTGCTCGTCGAAAAGCGCGGTCGAGCAATCGCGCCGCTCCTTGATGTTCGGCGAGAAGGCGGAGCGAACGAGTACTGCGCCCATCTCGTCCGCGATCGAGCGAAGGGCGCTGCCGACAAGTTGGAGCTCGATCGTCACGGTTTCGTCACACGCAGCGTGGGACCATCCCTAACCCCCACCCACCCGGGGGGAATCCAGGCCGTGGAGCCGTCCAGCTCGAGCATGGCCGGACCCGCCGTCTCGATCGGATGGGCGCGCGGAAGCTCGAAAGTCGGGCCGGGCCGGGTTTCCGCGGTTCGCACGGCGACGAGCTCGATCTCGCGCTTCCGATCCGCATACCCGTAACGCTGCTCGTGCGCCGCGTGGAAGTCCGCGGCAAGATCGCCGCCGACCGGAATTGTCAGCTCGAACGACTGTCCGGCGTACCGCAGGTCAGCCTCGCCGTCCCGCGGCAGCTCACCGGCCTCCGCGAGCGGGACGAGGTACGAGCGCACATGGTCGCGTCGCTCCTCGCCCGCCACCAATCCGAGCGCCGAGAGGACGCCCGCGGCCTCGGGCACGAGCACCTTCCCGATCCCGAGCTCCTCGGCGAGCTCGCACGCGTGCAACGGCCCCGCCCCGCCGAAGGCGACCAGCGCGTGGTCTGCGGGATCGACGCCGCGCTCGACCGTGACTACACGCAGCGCCCGCAACATCTCGGCGTTCACGACGGCGACGACCTCGGCCGGATCGAGTCCGTCAAGCGCGAGCTCGGCCGCCGCGCGGTCGAGCTCCAGCCCACCGGCGATGCGCGAGGGCAGCCGGCCGAGCAGGAGGTTCGCGTCGGTGACCGTCGGCTCCGTTCCGCCGTGTCCGTAACAGGCAGGGCCGGGGTCTGACCCGGCGCTGCGCGGGCCGATACGCAACGCGCCACCGGCGTCGCGCCACGCGATCGAGCCTCCACCGGCGCCGACCGTGTGGAGATCGACGGAGGGCAGCCGCACCGGAAATCCGCCGACGACACGCTCCGCAACGCGGCCGACCCGCCCGCCCACGATCAGGCAGACGTCCGTCGAGGTCCCGCCCATGTCGAGCGCGATCGCGTCGGCGAAGCCCGCCCGCCGAGCGACGAGCGCGGCTCCAACCGCACCGGCGGCAGGCCCCGAGACGAGGATGGTGGCGGGATGCGAGGCGGCGTCCTCGATCGAAGCGACTCCGCCGGAGGAGCGCATGACGAGCGGCGCCGGCAGTTCCTCCGCGCGACAACGCTCGCAGAGGGCGCGCAGGTAGCGGCCGACCGCGGGGCCGAGGTAAGCGTCCACGGCGGTCGTCGACGCGCGCTCGTACTCCCTGAACTCCGGCGCGACCTCGTGCGACGCGACGACATGAGCGTCCGGAAGCCGCCGACGCAGCTCCTCGACCACGCGCTGCTCGTGCTCCGGGTACCGGTAGGCGTGGACGAGACAGACCGCGACCGCGTCGGCGTCGATCTCGTCGAGCGAGTCGAGCTCGAGCGGCAGCGTTTCTCCCTCGGGCTCCATCCGCCCACGCACGCCGACGCAGCGATCCAACGGCACGAGCGGCTCGGGATGGGCCGCGCACAACCGGTAGAGCTGCGCGCGATCCTGGCGACGAAGATGTAGGAGCTGCTCGAACCCGGCGGTACCGACGAACGCCGTTCGCGCGCCGGTCCGCTCGAGTAGTGCATTCGTCGCGATCGTCGTCCCGTGCGCGAAGCGCTCGAGCCCGGCGGCGGCCCCCACGGCACGCGCGGCCGCGAGCACCGACTCCTCCTGCGCCTCGGCAGTCGGCACCTTGGCGGTTCGCAGCTCGCGGCCGGAGAGCAGCACCGCGTCGGTGAATGTCCCGCCGACGTCGATCCCGAGGACGTTCACCTGCGGGCGACCGCCTCACGGGCGTAGCCCACGGCGGTTGCGGCCTGACCGAGCGCGACGAGCGCGCCGACGCGCGCGCCCGAGGCGAAGCCGTTCGCGAGCAGGGACCCGTAGAAGGCCGGCCGCTCGAGCCGCCACGCGCCGTGCGCTCCCCGGTAGCGGCACGAGCCGCGACCGTACGCGAGCTGCTGGCGGAGGAACGTCGCGAACGTCAGACGCTGCCTGTGGAGCACGACCGCGTTCGGGACATACGCGAGCTCGTGTCCCGCCGCGCGCATGCGGAAGCACCAATCGCGGTCACCGCCGGCGAAGGCGTACCTCGGATCGAACTGCACCTGCCGAAAGACGTCCGTCCGGCACGCGAAGTTGTTGGACGAGCCGAACGCGCTCCACCCATCCGCCACCGAGCGCTCGACGAGATGCGACACGACGAGCTGCGACGCGGCGGCGGTCGCCGAGCGAGGATCGGCGTTGACGGTCCGACCGATCGCAGCGGCGGCGCCGACCGCGATGCGCTGCTCCAGCCGCTCGGCCCAGTCCGGCAGCGGCTCGCAGTCGTCGTCCGTGAAGCAGACGATCGGGCCACGCGCGAGCGACACGCCGTGGTTCCTCGCCGCTCCAGGGCCGCGCCGCTCCTGCCGCACGACTCGAAGCCCATCCATGTTCTCCAGCCCCGGCTGGTCCCAGCCGTCCTGAACGACGAGAATCTCCAGTGCGTCGCCGAGGCTCTGCCGCTGCAGCGCCGAGACGCAGCGGCGCAGCGAATCCAGACGGTCGCGCGTCGGCACGACGACTGTCACCCGCGGTTCGTCCACCGCGGCGAGCGTAGCGTGGTAGAACCGCCGCGCGTGGACGTTCCGGAGCAACCCCTGCTGATCCTCGGGACTCACTTCTTCGCACCGGAAGTCCTCGATCTGATCTCCGAGACGCCCGGCTTTCGGGTGGACGGCTTCGTCGAGAACCTCGACCGGGAGCGGACGCTCGAGCCGGTGGCAGGGCTACCGGTCCATTGGATCGATGACGTGGCGCCCTTCGGGGCGACGCACCGTGCCGTCTGCGCGCTCGGAACGACGACCCGCTCGCGCATCGTCGAAGAGGCGGCCGCACACGGGCTCGGCTTCTCGACGATCGTCCATCCGCTCGCGCGGGTGTCTACCCGGAGCACGCTCGGCGAAGGGACGATCGCAAGCGTCGGCGTGATCGTCGCGGTGAATACGCGCATCGGGCGGCACGTGATCCTCAACCGCGGAGCGCTGGTCGGCCACGACACGGTCGTGGGCGACTACGTCACAGTCGGACCGGGCGCGAACGTCGCAGGACTTTGCACGGTCGGCGAGGGCGCCTACATCGCGATGGGCGCCGTCGTGCTGGACCGCGTCGAGATCGGGGCCGGCGCGGTCGTCGGGGCCGGCGCGGTCGTCACGAAGGACGTCCCGCCGAACGTCCAGGTCGTGGGCGTCCCCGCTCGCATCGTCAAGGAGAACGTCGCCGGCTAGTGCGCGTGTCTTTCGCGGAACTTCTGGGCCTTCTCGCGGTTCCCGCAGACCTCCATCGAGCACCACGCGCGCGAGCGGTTGCGTGCGTGGTCGTAGAAGGCCCACAGGCAGCTCTCACGGCGGCAGGCCTTGAGGCGCGACCACTCCTCGGTGCCCGCGGCGTCGGCGACGATCGCCACGAGCCGCCCGATTGCGCCTGCCGCACCCGGGGCGGCCGGCGCGAGCTCCGTCGTGCAGTCAGGATTGAACCGCACCTCCAGCGCAGCCTGGCGAGCAGCAAGGTCGATCGCCTTCGCCGCGTCGGCGGTGTCGATTCCGTCGTCGTTGTGGGCGAGGAGCAGCGTCCTCAGCGCCTCGCGCAATTCGACCGCGCGCTCGACGTGAGCCCGCGTCGCCCTGGCGTCGTCCGCGAGTAGTCCGCGCTCGGACAGCCAGGCCGCAAGCAGGCGCGGCTCGGAGATCTCGTCCCGGTCGGGATTGAGCTCTCGCGTGTTCACGAAATCGCGGATCAGCTCGAGCTCTTTCGGAATGGGTCTTTCTGCAATGCTCACTGATAACCACTTAACCTTGTTTAGGAGTTATGTAACTGCTATCATCCTATCACTGGTTAGCAAGATTCGGAAGGAGGCAGACATGCACCCGTACCTCATGTACACACTCGCCGCCACGCGGCAGCGGGACCTGCTTATGGAGGCCCGCCGAGACGCACTGGTGGCGGAAGCGCGACGCCCCGCGCCAGGACCGGACGTCACCGTCCGCTTCGCCCGCGACACGGACGCGCTCGCGCTCGACCGGCTCTCGGTTCTGTCCGAGCGGCCCGTGCCGCATGGGACGGTGCTCGTTGCAAGCGTCCGCGGCGAGGTGATCGCTGCCGCGGCGATCGAGGGCGGACAGGCGATTTACGATCCCTTCCGGCGGACCGCTGATGCCCTGTCGCAGATCTGCAGGCAAGCAAAGGCGCTCCGCGGACCGCTTCCCTGGCTCCGCGTCCCAACGCGCCGCCTCCGGGCTGCATTCTGATGAGTCGCTACTCGACTGCAAAGCTCGACGACATCCCGCGCCCGCAGAATCTGCCCGCGAACGAGGAAGGCGCGGTCTGGAAGCCGGTGCGGCACCACTTCGACGTCCAGGCGTTCGGGGTCAACGCCTGGACGGCACGGAGCAGCGGCGACGAGGTGATCGAGGACCACGACGAGACGGGAAACGCGCCCGGCCACGAGGAGCTCTACTTCGTCTCGAGCGGTACGCCACGTTTACCGTCGACGGCGACGAGGTCGACGCGCCCGCCGGGACGTTCGTCTACGTTCCGACTCCGGGCGTGCGCCGCAAGGCACGCGCGAGGGAGCCGGGCACGACAGTGCTGGCCCTCGGCGGCTGGACAGGCCGCCCGTTCAGAGTGTCGGCATGGGAGCAGAGGTGGACCGGGTGATCGCGCGCGTCTGGCGCGGCTGGACGGCACGAGAGGATGCCGATGCATACGTCGAGTACCTCGGCGAGACGGGCATGCGCGAGTCTCAGGCACTCCCGGGCAACCTCGGCGCGATGATCTTGCGCCGCGACGACGGCGCGCGGACGGAGTTCCAGACCGTGATCCTCTGGGCTGACCTGGAGTCGATTCAGGCGTTCGCGGGCGATGAGCTCGAGCGCGCGGTCTTCTTCCCGGAGGACGACCGGTTTCTCGTGGCCCGAGACGAGCACGTCGTCCACTACGAGGTCGCCAAGCCCCTGTGACGAAGCCGCTCGCGGAGATCCCGCTGCGCGGAGCCGGTGGCGAGCCGGTCGACTTGGCCCGAACGCTGAACTCGCACGGAGTCGCCTCGCTGCCGCCGAACCGGCTCGACGGGGACTCGCTCGAGGTGACGCTGGCCGTCGGGCAAGGTCGCGCTCGCACGGTCAAGCTCGCGCCGGGACGCCGCGGTCACGCGCGCGTCGACGGGGATGCGAGCGCAGGCGAGGTCATCCCGATCCTCCGGCACATGCTCCGCCTCGACGCCGATCTCTCCGGCTTCTACGCCGCCGCGCGGGACGATCCCGATCTCGACTGGGTCCGCTCGGGAGCCGGGCGGATGCTGCGCAGCCCGACGGTCTTCGAAGACGTCGTCAAGACGATCTGCACCACGAACTGCGCCTGGGGCGGAACCGTGCGGATGATGACCGCGCTCGTCTCCGAGCTCGGGCCGAAGGCGCCGGGCGGCGGTCGAGCGTTCCCCTCCGCGGCGGTCATGGCCGAGACGGACGAGGCGTTCTACCGCGACGTCGCGCGGGCCGGCTACCGCGGGCCGTATCTGCGCTCGCTGGCGGCCTCGGTCGCCGAGGGCACGACGGTTCTCGAGGAGCTGGAGGATCCCGAGCTGCCCGACGACGAGGTCGCAGCTCGGCTGCTCGCGCTTCCGGGCGTCGGGCCGTACGCCGCCGCGCACGTGATGACGACCGCGCTCGGCCGCTACTCCCGCCTGATCCTCGACTCGTGGACGCGCCCGACGTACATGCGACTCACCGGCGCGAAGCGAAAGCTCGCGGACAAGACGATCGAGCGGCGCTTCAAGCGCTACGGGCCCTACGCGGGGCTCGCGTTCTGGCTGTACTTGACACGCGACTGGGTCGAATAGCTTTTCAGCCGAGCGGCGTCCGACGGCTTGCGCTTCGACTGCCTCGCCCGGCACGAGTTACGTTGGCGCAAGTACCGCACTGATGTGTGGAATGACTGCATCGGGCGTTCCGTTGACTTTAGGAGCGAACAGAGCGACACTCCCTCATTGCGTTTCGTAACAACGTGAGGAGTTTGCGATCGTGGCGGCGTTGAGCACCGACGTTCTGATTGCCGGCGCCGGGCCGGCGGGTTGCACGTTCGCGCGCGTGCTTGCCGGCGGCGGACGTCAAGCGCTCATGATCGACGCAGGTGGTCAGCACTCCCGCCGACCGGGCGAACACCTCAAGAACGCGACCGTCTATCAACGGAACATCGACTCTTTCACGCCGATCGTGCAAGGGATGTTGCAGCGGATCTCCCTTCCGTCGCAAGCAGCGTTCGCGCACTGCACGATGCTCGATCCGATCTCGTTCCGCCCGGATCCGACGAAGAAGTTCAAGCGTCAGTTCCACAACCCAGAGCAACCGGTTGCCCGCAATTTGGATGCCGCAGCGGTTTCCTATGGTGTGGGCGGGATGTTCACGCACTGGACGAATAACACCCCGCGTTACCACGCAAGCGAGCGTTCGCCGTTGATCCCGAACGAGGAATGGGATCGTCTTTACGATTGCGCGGAGGACTTGCTCGATGTCCATTTCGACGTATTCGAGCGATCGCTTCGCCAAAAAGTCGTTTGCGACGCATTGGCGCAGCTCTACAGTGACGATCCGAAGTGCCAAGTACAGCCGCTTCCAGTCGCCGGCCATCGTCGAACCGGTAATACGGAATTTGTCTGCTTCACTGGATGCGACACGATTCTCGGACCTCTGCTCGACGACAACGGTGCCGTGCAAGAACCGCTCACAATCCGCGAGCACCATTGCCTGAGACGACTCGTCACGCGTGGCGACCGCGTGGAATACGCTGAGGTTCAGGATTTGCTGGCCGGGGAGACGATCCGCGTGGAGGCGGAGGAGTACGTCATGGCCGCGGGCGCCCTCCTGACGCCGCAGATTTTGTGGAAGTCGGGAATCCAGGCGCCGACACTCGGCCACTTCCTCACCGAGCACCCTTTGGCCTTCACGCAGGTGGTCCTGCGACGCGAGCTCGTTGAGCGAATAGGTGAACTTGCGCGAGAGCAGGACGCCAATCTGGATGGAGAAGATGCGGTCCCGATTCCGATCGAGGACCCACCGCCAATGCTAATGATCGGCGTCACTGACGACCGCCCTTGGCATTGTCAGATCCATCGCGACTCATTCGCCTATGGCGCAGTGCCGGACGAAATCGATGATCGGCTGATTGTCGACCTGAGATGGTTTGGAATGACCGAACCGCGACCTGAGAATCGCGTTCGGTTCTCCGAGACGCAGAAAGACGTGCTTGGGATGCCGAAACCAATCTTCGAGTTTGAGTTGTCAGCACACGATCGGCATGTGGCGCACGAGATGATGACAGACATGATTCGCTCTGCCGGGGCGCTCGGCGGATTCCTTCCCGGGTCCGAGCCGAAATTCATGCCAGCGGGGACATCCCTACACTTCATGGGCACAACACGAATCAGCGAAAGCGACGCTTCTGGCGTTAGCGACACCCATTCGCGCGTGTGGGGCTACCAGAATCTGCGGGTGGCTGGTAACGGGATGATCCCCGAAGCGACTGCATCGAATCCATCGCTGACGATGGTTGCAATTGCGCTTCGCGCCGCGTTCGACATGCTTGGCTCCGAGGTTCCCACCAAGGCTCTCACCTAGCTTCACGTTCCGCCGAGATCGCGGAAACAGGCCTCGCGGCGGACAAAGCGCCGTCTGCGCCCGCTGATCGATCCAACCCGAGCAAGGGCTAGCCTGATGCTTGGAGCAGCAGGGGCCCGGTGGCCCAGCTCGTCTTCAAAACCAGTGCGGTCGTGTACCCCCGCGGCTCGTCGCCCGGGGGAATCATGTTTCCCCCGTGCGCCCCTGCTTCGCCGGACCAGCGAGATGGCGGCGGCGAGCCTCCAGGCAGGCAAAGCCCGCCTCCGGCGGCGAATGCGCGCCATCCCAGTCGGCTAAGGCAGGGATACGCTTCTCAGCGGAGCGGCAGGGGCCCGGTGGCCCAGCTGGTCTTCAAAACCAGTGCGGCGGTGTAACCCACCGCTCGGTCGGTTCGACTCCGGCGCCGCTCCGTCCCTTTGCCCGAGGCAGTCCGCAGCCCTACAGATCGACGGTGAGGCCGGTTGCGCCTTCCGCCGGATAAAGCGTCTCGTAGTGGAGCTCGCCTTTTAGCTCGCCCGCGTCCCAGGCTTCGTTGAAGCTTGTCCGGTAGTTGAAGAGGAGCGACGACCCGGGTGCCGTGGTGACGAGCACGCGGGCGACAGCCTCGAGGTGAGGGTGACGCGTGTGTGAGCCGTTCGACGAGAAGAGAAAGTGCCGCGTGTCGATCTTCTCGAGCAACTCCTTCGAGATGTTGGCGTGACTGCCGTGATGCGGAAGCTTGAACGCATCGGTCGTCAGGCGCTCAGCGTTGCGTTCCTCTAGCAGCCGCTGAACCGAGGTCTGAACGACGGCCGGAAACGCGTCCCCGCAGAGGACTGCGCTCACGCCGTCGTGCTCGAGCAAGACGGCGATGGTCGACCCGTTCGCCTGGGCCGTGTCGGCGTGGAACGGCACAGCGGCGAGCGCCAGAACATCCGGCAAGCCCGCGGGGCCGAGCTGCTCGAGCCCCTCCGGCAGAGGCTCCGTGGGAGTCTCGGCGGCGGGTTGACCCGGTTCGAGACCGGCGTCCCTGACGGCCTTGTTCCAGACGGGCTTGAGGTTGGCCAGCTGTTGCGCGTATGGGGAGAGCACAGTCAGCGTGAGGCCGTCTGCAAATTCCTTGCGGGGCAGCGCGGCGTCCGGATTGACGCCGACGGCGCGCTGTCCGAAGGCTTCGTTCCAGGGAATGTCGCGAGTCACGAGCGTTTGGGTGAGGAGCTCGCCCTCAACCGGTCCGAGCGATTCGAGCGGCGTGTCGGGGAGATGGCGCCAGCCGTTGAACCAGACGTCGCCGAACGTCGCGCCGAGGGCCTCGTCGCGCAGCAGGGCCAGCGCGCCGTCGATGTGATCGGCGTCGACGTGGGTCACGATCAGCAGCTCGAAGTTCCGCTCGTCGGGCGACAGAGCTTCGATGCGCGCCTTCAGTCCTTCCGGCCACGACGACTTCGTTCCCCCGTCGATGAGGATGCGGCGCGGACGGGCCCCGTCGCCGTACTCGATCCAAAGCGCATCGCCCTGAGCGGCAGGCAGCATCTCGATGCGAAGCACCGTTAGGCCTCCAAGCCGGTTGACGGCGTGAACCGCTGCCAGGGTCTGGTCGGGACGGACGCAAGCGGCCTCTCGCTGCCGGCCGGCTCGGCGAGGTCTGCGGCAGCAAACGCGAGCATGATCCGCGAGAAGTCGATCGCCGTGGTCAGCGGAACCAGGCGCTCGGCGTGGTGCGCGAGCTCTTGGACGAGCGTCTTCGAGACGCCGGGGGGCGGAGCTTTCGGCGTGCCGTACTCCCGGAGCCTCGAGGCGAGCATGGAGAAGCCGTCCGCAAATGCGGGCAGGCCTCGCCGCGCGGCCTCGCCCATCCGCTCGGCGGCAGTCACCTGGTCGCCTTCGAGGGCAGCCTTCTCGCCGGCGATGATTGCGCCGTCGGCCAGCCAGGGGAAGAACTTCGCCAGATTGGCGGACCAATCGTGCAGGCGGTCGAGCTCGTGCAAGCGCAAGAGCGCGTAGCCTCCAAGGGCCGCACCGTACGGGTCTGCCATCTTCTGCTGCAGAAGCTTTTCGGCCTGAGTCCCCAGGCGGGCAGCCTCCTGCAGCGCTCCGGTATGGAGGTAGCGGGCCACCGCGTCCACCAGCGGATTGTCGGGCAGCGAAACGGAGGGCGTCAGCTGCCCCTCCGTCGCAACCGTGAGCCGGCACGAATCCGACCTCGTCCTTCCGTTGGCGGGAAGAGCGACGTTCTGCGGCACGTGTCCGACGGCTGCAACCTGGGCGAAAATGACGCCCGGCGCGCCGCCGACTCGGAGCTCGACCTCGACCCTCCCGTCCGGCTGGATCTTCTCGACCCGAGTCTCGACCTTCGCGTCCTGGACCCCCTCCGGCCCGACACAGGCAAAGCGAACGAACCACTCCTTTACGGTAGGAGCGGGCCGAGCAGCCGCTTTGGGCGGACCTAGAGATTCGAGCGCCGGCGCTGCCTCACCTCCGGCGGGACCAGCGGCGGGAAGCTCCGAAGTCACGAGCTTGACCTCCTCGAGCTGGCCCTCGGAGACGTCGGCCACCGCGAGCGAGCGCTCCCCGGTGGGCAGAGTCGAGCTGAGCAGGTACTTGCCCGCCGGAACCGAGACTTCCTCGTCACAGAGGGCTGTCGTCACGAGCTCCATGCTCGCGGCGTCGATGACGTTGACGGCGGGACGGAAGTCCTGCGCCGCCATTGTGGGCGAGATGATCTTCAGGCTCCCGTCGCCTAAGCTCATCCGACCGGCACCTTCCCGTAAAAGCCCGGTGGCAGCGCCGGGATCGGTAGCGCCAGGAGCTCGCGGAACTCCTCGCTTGGCGGTTCCATGCTGACGGTGAGCACGTATTGCCCGGCGGGCACAGGATGCGTCAACGTGGGCGTGAACCGTTGACGCTCGAAGACCGAGGCGTCGGCGGTGATGCCGTCCCAGAGCCGGGCCAGCGCGCAATGAGCCGCATCGGCCGGATCAAGCTCGAGTGTCACCGGGACCACGGGTTTCCCCGGCAGGACGTGGAAGACGACATCGGCGAGCTGTCCGCCGGTGGTGGGCGTTTGCTCCTGGTTGAAGCGCCGCGCCAACTCGGACACGAGCGGAGGCAGGGCCCGCATGAGCGAACTGGTCGTGACGACCCACCAGCCGTTCTCGTGCGCATGGTCGTCGACGGCGCGGAGCTCGAAACAGTCGATCAGCGCTTGCACGAACAGCGTTCCTTTGCCTACTTCGCCAAGCGCCTCAGTGCTCGGCGAGGCGCTGAAGTAGACAGCGGAGCAGCGCACGGCTCCCTCGTAGGGATTAGCCAGACCGACGCCTTGGCCCATCGACTGGTAGTCGACCGCCTCTGTCGGGCGCACCTCGCACGCGTCGACGAAATAGAACTGCTTCTGCGCCATCGTCGGCCCGGCCATGCCGCGCCGGACCGCGCCGACGTCCAGCGAGTGATCCAGTGGCGCGTTCCGCCACTTTGCGAAGTCCTCGAGCAGCACGATCCCGCCCTCGTCCTTCGATAACTGGATGCCGTGGCCGCTCGCGTAGAGGATCGCGACGTGACCCGGATCCTCGCTCGCGGCCTCGTGCCACTGGTTGACCGCTTCCCCGACGTTGTCCCGCGTCGCCGCCAGCACTTCCCCCGGAAGGTTGGCCAGTCCCGGCACGTTCTGCTTCTCCCACTCGGACGGTGACATCAGGAGACGCACCGTGCCGAGCGGCGCGTCCGGATTGTTGTAGGAGTCCTTGAGCCAGTTCGCGAACCGCCATGCCGACGTAGCCGGCGTCTTCGTCTGTCTCAATCCGAAGGTTTGCCGGCCCGGAGGACTCGCTTCCTCGTCCGTTTGCGGCAGGAACTCGTAGTAGCTCGTGCCGATCACGAGCGCGTGGGTGCGCGCTCCGGCAGGGACGGCCTTGTCGACCCACAGCGTCATACGCCGGCCTCCGGATACGGGAAGCCCTGAGGCGGCGCCGTCCCGGGCAGGACGTGCGTACGCCTGGCGGCATCGCAGATGGCGTAGCCCCAGTTGATCAACCGGCTTTGAATCACGCTGTCGGTCTTGCCGAGGCGCGTGGGAATAGCGGCCAGCTTTTTCGTCGAATCATCCGGGCAATCGAGCGGATCCCGAAGGTCGAAGTCGTCCGTCTCGCTCCAGATGCTCCCGTAGGCACCTTCACGAAGCTTGGACTTCAGGCCGCCGTCCCGTTCGTCACCGGGAATCGCCCGCACCGGTGTCGCCGCCTCGACGAGTGCTTCCTCGCGCGGGCCGATCGTGCTCACGGAAACAAGTCCGAAAGGCCCGAGCAGATGGACGGAAGGCCGCAGGAATATTCCCTTGACATCAACAAGTGCCCTCCTAGACGGCCGAAAGGCAATCGTCTGCCTCTCGGTCCAGGCTGTCAAGAGATGCGGAGGAGGGTTCGCGCTCGGTGACGCGCGCGACCGATTGGGAGGGCATGGTCTTCGTCGGGCCTCTTTGGCGAGCTCCGTGGTCGCACTGACTGAAGATCGCTGTTCGGGGGAACGTTGGGTTGCTATGGACTTCGCGACTGTTGCGATCGTCTTCGGCCTCGTCGTGTTCCTCCCCGCGGCTGTGGTCGGTGGGCTCTTCGTCTGGGCGGCGCGGAAGGACGGGCAAGAGGACAGAGCCCTGCAGAAGTGGCTCGGGATCCGTCGTAGGACCAGGCTCGGCCGCTAGCGTCGGGCTCGATGGACGGCGATTTCGAGGAGTACGCCGACGCTGCGCTCGAATCGCTGCCGCCCGATCTGCGCGCGCAGATGTCGAACGTGGAGATCGTCGTCGAAGAGGAGCCGCCTCCCGGCCAGCCGCTGCTCGGGCTCTACCAGGGCGTGCCGCTCACCGAGCGCGGCAGCTACTACGGCGGCGTCCTGCCGGACAAGATCACGATCTACCGCGGCCCCCTCGTTCGGCTGTACGGGCACGACGCGGAGGCGCTCCGGCGGGAGGTCAAACGGGTCGTCCTCCACGAGGTCGCCCACCATTTCGGGATCAGCGACGAGCGCCTGATCGAGATCGACCGGTACTGAGAATGGCCCGGTTCGTCGGACGGGACAACGTCCGCAAGCGCCTTGCTCCCCGCGAGGGCGAGCCAGGCCGGACGAGCTATGCCGGCGGGAAGGTGCGGATCGAGCTCGCCGACGAGGCCATCGTCGTCCGGCCGCCGTTCGGGCTCCTGCATGAGCACGAGTACGACACGGTGCACCTGGCGCCGCTACTGGAAGCGCTGGCCGACGACCACCTCGTCGCCGCTTTGCTCGTCCGGCTCGGGGGCTACGCGGTCGGGGTGTTCGAGGGAGAGCGCCTGATCGCTTCGAAGGTCGGCTCGCGCTTCGTCAAGAACCGCCACAAGAAAGGCGGATCGTCGTCCAACCGCTTCCGGCGCCGCCGCGACGAGCAGGCGCGCGCGTTGATCGTGGAGGCGGCCGAGGTCGCCGTGCGCGTGCTCGAGCCCTGGCGCGACCGCGTCGAGTTCGTCGCGCTCGGCGGCGACCGCACCGCGATCAGGGAAGTGCTCGCCGCGAGCCCGCAGCTCGGCTGGTTGGCTGAGCGCCGGCTTCCGCGCTTCTTCGACGTGCCGGAGCCCCGTCAGCGCGAGCTCGAGCGACTGCCCTACGACCTCTATTCGGCCGAGCTCACCACCGAGCCGAGCCCGACGCGCTAGGCTCGTCCCGTGCAGGAGACGCGCGCCGGCACCGGGACGCAGACGAAGTTCCTCCTCCAGGAATCGGAGCTCCCGCGCCGCTGGTACAACATCCGCTCCGACATGCCCACGGCTCCGCAGCCGGTGCTCCATCCGGGCACCGGGCAGCCGGTCGGGCCTGACGATCTCAAGCCGCTCTTCCCGATGGAGCTGATCGGCCAGGAGGTGAGCGAGGAGGCTGAGATCGCCATCCCCGAAGAGGTGCTCGACATCTACCGCCTCTGGCGCCCGACGCCTCTCTACCGCGCGCACCGGCTCGAGGCGGCGATCGGCACCCGCTCGCGCATCTTCTACAAGTACGAGGGGGTCAGCCCCGCAGGCAGCCACAAGCCGAACACCGCGGTTGCGCAGGCGTTCTACAACAAGCAGGAAGGCCGCACGCGCCTCGCAACGGAGACCGGCGCGGGCCAATGGGGAAGCGCGCTCTCGTTCGCCTGCAAGCTGATCGGGCTCGAGTGCAAGGTCTACATGGTTCGGATCTCGTACGACCAGAAGCCCTTCCGGCGCTCGCTGATCCAAGCCTGGGGCGCGGAGATCGTGGCGAGCCCGTCGGAGGACACGGAATCGGGCCGCGCGATCCTCGAGGAGCATCCCGACTCGCCCGGCAGCCTCGGGATCGCCATCTCGGAGGCGGTCGAGGACGCGGCCGGACGCGACGACACCGCCTACTCGCTCGGATCCGTGTTGAACCACGTCCTGCTGCACCAGACTGTGATCGGCCAGGAGGCACTCGCGCAGATGGAGCTCGCGGAAGCCTTCCCCGACGTCGTGATCGGCTGCGTCGGAGGCGGCTCGAACTTCGCGGGGCTCGCCTTCCCGTTCCTGCGGGAGAAGATCGCCGGGCGAGAGATCGACGTGCTCGCCTGCGAGCCGGCGGCCTGCCCGACGCTCACGCGCGGCCTCTTCGCGTACGACTTCGGCGACACGGCCAAGCTGACGCCGCTCGTGCCCATGCACACTCTCGGGCACGACTTCATTCCCGCCCCGATCCACGCTGGTGGGCTGCGCTATCACGGCGTCGCACCGCTGATCTCGCAGCTCGTCCTCGACGGGCTGATCCGGGCGGAGGCCTACCTCCAGAACGACGTCTTCGCCTCCGCGGTTCTCTTCGCGGGAAGCGAGGGCATCCTCCCCGCCCCCGAGGCCTCCCACGCGATTCACGGTGCGCTGCGGGTGGCGAAGGCGGCCGACGAGGCGGGCGAGGAGCGCACGATCCTCTTCAACCTCTCGGGCCACGGGCACTTCGACATGGCGGCGTACGACAACTACTTCGCGGGCAAGCTCGAGGACGTCGCGCTCGACGAGGACGAGATGGCGCGCGCATTGCAGGCGATCGAGGGTCTCCCAAGCCCCGCCTGACGATCCAGGAGGCTGGACATCACGCTTGTCCATCCGCGACCGCGAGTCGGGTGAACGTGCGCCGCGCGTGCCAGAGCCCCCAGAAGACGAGCGCGACGAGGATCGGCGCTCCCGTCACGACCGACACGAGGACGAAGCTCCCGACGCCGGCGCCGAGCAGCACGATGAGCCGAAACGCCGCGCGCCCGAGGCAGTAGACACCCCAGACGATCGACTGCATCCCGAATTCGCGCCGGTAGGGCGCACTCGCGCGAAACTCCGGCGGGAACGGGTACCACGCGTTCGCGAACACGCCGATCAACGGCCGGCCCACGAGCACCGACCCGAAATAGACGAGGCCCCAGCAGGCGCTCAAGACAACGGGCTGGGCGAGATAGACCGTCGCGCTGTGCGCGGCGAGCGCGACGAGAGCCTGGATGACTACGAAGACCGCCGTCGCCACGGCGAGCGCGCCGCCCCGCTCGCGGCGGATCTGCCAGCCGGCGATCGCCAGGGAGAGGACCGTGGCGGAGACGACGGCGCCCGCGAGCCCAAGCAGCTTCCAGGAGCCGTAGAACACGACGACGGGAACGATGCTCTCGACCCCGAACTGGGGCGATCCCCGCTGCAGGAGCGACCGCCAGGTCGGCTCGGGCATCTCGGTCAGGCTGTTCGGCGCAAGCGGCGCTCCTGCCGTGCGCACCATTCGATCCCCCACTCGCAATAGTCGATGCCCCACCGATAGACGAGATCCACAAACGGTGGATCAGGGCCTGTGCCGTCGTCGAGCGCTCGCAGTTGGGCGAGCATCTGCTCGTAGCCCTGACGCCGCGCCTGCAGCAGGCCGAGTCCGAGCTCGCCCGGCCCGGCGTCCGCGAAGAAGAGCCGGAGCAACGACTCGTCGCGCAACTCGATCCGCGTCTCGCGCCCCTGCAGCCAGTCGAGCAAGGCCTGCCGACCCTTCGCCGTGATCGTGAACACCCGCCGCGACCGCCCGCCGCGAGGCGCGTCCGCTCCTGCGATCCAGCCGATGTCCTCGAGCCGGGCGAGCTCGGGATAGATCTGACCGTAGCTTGCCGCCCAGAAGTGGCGAATCGTCCGATCGACGATGCGCTTGATGTCGTAGCCGCTGCGCGGCCCGAGCGCGATCAGACCGAGTACGGCCCAGCTGACGGCGGTTGGCTTCATGCATCGCCAAGATATATCTCTACGGTATATACGTCAAGTCCGGCGGACAGGCGTTGTAGAGTCGCCCGCGATGGAGACGCTCGACTTCGCGCTCCTGAGACGCCTGCGGGCGGTGCTGGGCGACCAGCCCGCGACCGAGACCGAGTTGCGGACCCTCGGTGAGCAAGCGGAGGCGTGGGCGCGAACCCTGCAAGCGCAGACCCAGGCATCCGAGACCCGGCTTGACGCGTTGGCCGCGGAGTCGGGAACGTCGCTCGCGGAGATCGCAGGAGAGCTGCGTCACCTGTCGACGCTGCGGCCGGCGCTGGTCGAGGTCACCGAGCTCCTCGGCGAGCTCGAGACCCGAACGCGCGCATTGAGAACGGAATGGCTGGCGCAGCAGTCCGGGCGCAGCCGGCCTGACGCCCAGTAGGGAGCACCCAAGCGGGGGATGAAGCGGCGATAGCTCGCGGCTATGACTTGATAGTTGGACACTGCGGAAGTCCACTGGCGGCCTCTCGGGACCCTGCTCGTCGAGCGTGGTCTGCTTTCGGCTGCGGAGCTCGAGGACGCGCTGGAGGCTCAGCGCGAGACCGGCAAGCGGCTCGGTGAGATCCTCGTCGAGCGCGGCCTCGTCTCGCACCCGGCTCTGAGCGACACGCTCGCCCGCCAGTACGGGATCGAGCTCACGAGCGAGAGCGGCTTCGGCACAGGCTTGCGTGCGCTGATCGAAAGGCGCCACGCGGCGAGCAGGCAAGGCGACCTTCCTCAGGCCTCCGGCGACGGGGAGGTCGAGGCCGAGGGGGATCCCATCGAGTTCGACGAGCTGATCCGCGCCCCGGAGCAACTGATCGCGCTCGAGCCTCAACTCGAGGAACAGTGGGCAAGGCTCGCCGCGGCCGAGGCCAGGCTCGCCGAGCGGAACGCGTCGGTCGAGGAGCTCCAGCACGAGCTCGCCGAGCTCAGGGCCGAGAGCGCGACGCAGACCAAGGCCCTCAACCGCCGGCTCGGCGCACTTCGGAAGGACCTGAGCGAGCGCGAGCGGAAAACCGAGTCGCTCGCGGCCGAGATCGAGCTGGCGCGTGCAACACGCACGCGTGCCGCCGAGGAGCTGGAGACGTTTCGCGCCGAGCGCGACGGCGAGCGTGCGCGCGCCGAGGCGTTGCAGGCCGAGGTAGCGCGCCTCGAGCGCGAGCGCGACACGGAGCAGACGCGAGCCCGACAGCTGCGCGACGAGATCGACGCCGTACGCCGGACTTTGGAGGAACGGCAAGGCCAGATCGATGGGCTTCAGGCCGAGCTCGGCGACGAGCGAGCGCAGGCCGGCTCTCTGAAGGACGAAGTGGCGCGCGCAGAGACCGAGCGGGCCCGCGAGCAAGCACGCGCCGAGTCGCTGCACGAGGAGCTGAGCGCGTTCCAGAGCCGTGCCGGCGAACGGCTCGCGGACCTGCGCGGGCGCGTCGAGACGGCAGAGCTCGAGCGCGACCGGGAACAGGCCCGGGGCCGCGAGCTGCACGACGAGATCCGCACGCTCCAGGCCGAGCTCGATACCGAGCGCGCCGGCCGGGACGCACTCGAGCGAGACCGCGACGAGGCTTCCGAGCGCGTGGGCGAACAGATGCGTTCCCTGGCCGGCGAGCGTGACGCGCTCGCAGCGGAGCTGGACGAGGCCCGCGCTGCGCTCGCCGCGGCCGAGGAAGCCTCGAGCCGGGAACGGGAGGCGGATTCGGCCATCGAGACGCAGCGCCGCAGCGTCGAGACGCTCGCCGCCGTGCTGGACGAGGTGCGGCGCGAACGTGACCAGGTGCGCAAAGAGCATTCCGAAGGCGAGCGCCGGCTTGCGACCGTTCAAGAGGAGCGGGCCGCACAGGCCGAGGAGCTTGCGGAGGCGTTGTCCGTCGCCGCGCAGCACGAGGCGCGCGTGCGGGACCTCGAGGACGAGCTGCAACGGCGGCTCGGCGAGCTCGGCTCGGCGCACGACGAACGTGGGAAGCTCGCGCAGCTCGTGAAGCGGCTCGGCGAGGAGCAGACTGCTCGCCAGCGCCTGCTGGCCGAGGCGACCGAGCGGGCCGACGCGCAACGGCGACGCGCCGACGAGCTGACGGAAGAGGCTGCACGGCAGGTCGAAGAGGAGCGCGAGGAGCGGGCTCGCCTGGCGCCCCGGCTCGAGGCGCTGCAGCGCGAGGTCGCGGCGTCCGAGCAGCGCCTCGCCTCAGCAGCCGTACGCGTTCTCGGCGAGCGGCGGAAACAGGACGAGGAGCGGCGCCGCGCCGAGGCGGCCGAGGCGGCCTCCCGGCGGTACAGGAACCGGCTGAGCGAGCTCGAGCAGTCCGGCGGCGTGTCGGCTTAGTCCCTCGCGGTAGCACTAGGCTTCCCCGCCGTGGCTCGCTTCGGGTACGCAGCCCTTGTCCTCGCGCTTGTCGCGGCCGCGGCCTGCGCGCTGGTGGACTCACCCGCGTCGTCCGCCCGCGAAGCCGCGGCTCCGCCCTACACCGTCGACGCCGCGCCGTACACCGAGATGCCTCGCTTCGTCGTCCGCTACACCGGCCGGGGAACCTACGCGACGCGCTACCACGCCAGGCCGCCGAACCCCGGCGGAGCCCGGGACACGAACGACGCGCACGACACCAGCACTCAGACGTGGAGGCTGACGTTCGACGGCAGCGTGTCGGTTCCGCCGTGTGGCGAGTCCGCCGGAGCCGACCCTTGCAGCGCGCTAACCGGGCTTAGCGGGGCGCGCGGGCCGAGCACGGCAACGGCCCGCATCAACCACACGCACGTCGACGGCCTGTACCGCCAACTGGACGCGACGGACAGGTGCCGGCTCCGAGCCACCTCATCCCGTAGCGACGGCGTGGTCGACATCCGGTACGACCCCGCCTCGCGGACGGTCAAGATCGGCGCACGAAGTCCGATCTCGTCCACGCTCCTCCTGCTGCGCGGTTATTGCCCCAACCGGCCTGATGGGATCGACCGCCTGGCCAGCAACTACGCCCATCCGGGCTTCAGCTTCGATCAGCGCTATGGCCCCGATCGCTGGTTCAGGTCGCGGACGATCGGGATTCCGGCGGACGTCTTCCACCGTGCCGCGGCGATCCGCATCCCGCTCGCCGACACGCCGACCGGCCGGCCGCCGCGGAACTGCGCCACTGTCCACCGCTCCTGGTTCGAGCGCTGCACGACGGGCGGCTCGTGGCGCGGAACGCTGACACTGACCCGGACGCCATGAGCCGGAGGGCGGCGAACGCCCTCCGGCTCTGCGCTTGCCTTGCGACTAGACCGGTACGACCGTGCTCGTGGGAGCGCCGTCGGTGCCGTTCCCAGCCACGTGGTTTCCGGTCAGCGAGATGATCTGTCCGCTGTCCTGAGATCTCAACCCGATCGCGTTGCCCGAGATCTCGTTTTCCCCGATTCGCGAGAACGCGCTTGCGCCACGCGAAAAGATCCCCGAGCCCAAGTTGAACGTGACCGAGCTGTCGAACGTCGTGATCGCCGCCCCGGCCAGGATCCCCGATGCGGAGCTGTTCGTCCCGCAGTCCGTCCCGAAGACGTTGGTCATCCCGAACGTCGCCGCCACGACGCCGCAGCCGTTCTCCTGGATGTTGGTCCGGAGAATCTTGGCCTTGTTCGGGCTTCCTACGGTCGGCGGAGCGACCGTCACGCCGTTGCCGCCGTTGTTGTAGATCTGCGAATCCGTGACGACGAGAGTCGAGTTCGGCTGGCTGTCCGACATCAGGATCCCGCTGCGGCTGAAGAAGCCGATCTGGCTGTGCTCGATCCGGACGGACCTGGCCGAGATGATGTTGACGCCGTTCAGGCCGAGCGTCGTGCCGTTGCCTTCGATGTCGAGGTTGCGCAGCACGACCTGGCCACCCGATGGGATGTTGATGTTGAGTGCGTTGATCCCGCCGCTGGCCAGCACGCCGGCTGTGTGGTGGCCGCCGTCGACCGTGATCGACTTCGTGATCGTGAGGGCGCCGAAGCCACCGTCATCCATGGCCTCGATGAGCCCGCCCGTGGCTGTCTTCGAGATCGCGCCGGCGAAGGTCTTGCACGGCGCCGTGCGGCTGCACGGATTGGCGTCGTCGCCCACGCCGGAGACCCAGGTGCGGGTCGCCTGGCCGAACGCTGTTGCGGGCAGCACGAGCGCCGCCACTGCGATGGCGGGCGCCAGCTTGGCGATCCGCCTAGTTGAAAGACCCATGATTTTCCTCCCCGTTGTCTGCGAACACAACAATTAACGGGGAAAGCGTAGAGGGACGCGGGGCAACAAACAAGCGCGCCGTGCCCTGGCGCCGTGCCGTTTGCACTTGAACTGGCGGGCGGGGGCCTGAAGACCCCCGCCCTATGCCGGCTTCCTAGACCGGTACGACCGTGCTCGTGGGGGCGCCGTCGACGCCGTTGCCGGCGACCAGGTTCCCGGTCAGCGAGATGAGCAGACCGCCGTCGAGCGTCCTCAGTCCGACAGCGTTGCCGGAGACCTCATTGCGCCCGAAGCGCATGAAGCTGCCTGCGCCGCGCGAGAAGATCCCCGAGCCCAAGTTGAACGCGAGCGAGCTGTCGAACACCGTCATCGCCGCCGCGGAGTTGACTCCCGAGGCGGAGCTGGCGGTCCCGCAGTTCGTCCCGAACGCAAAGGCGGGATCCGGGCCGAACGACGTTGTTACGACTCCGCACGCGTTGTCCTGGATCCAGCTGCGGAGCACCTTGGTCTTGTTCGGGTTGCCTGCGGTTGGCGGAGCGACGAGCACGCCGTCGCCGCCGTTGTTGTAGATCGCCGTATTCGTCACGACGAGCAGCGCGTTCGGAGTGCTGCTCTCCATGTCCACGCCGTCGCGCGTGAACTCGTAGATCCGGCTGTCCTCGATGCGAAGCGACGAGCCCGCGATCATCCGGACGCCGTTGAGCCCGGTGCCGAGCCCGTTGATGTCGAGTCCGCGCAGGACGACCTTGGAGCCCACCGGCGCGTTCACGACGATCGCGTTGGTGCCGCTGACGAGCACACCGGCCTCGGTGCTGTTGCCGTCGATCGTGATCGACTTGGTGATGGTCACGCCGCCGAAGCCGCCCGGGTCGATCGCGTTGATCTCCCCGCCCGTAGCCGTCTTCGAGATCGCGCCGGCAAACGTCTTGCACGGCGCCGTGCGACTGCACGGATTGGCGTCGTCGCCCACCCCGGAGACCCAGGTGCGGGTCGCCTGGCCGAACGCTGTTGCGGGCAGCACGAGCGCCGCCAAAACGATGGCGGGCAGCAGCCTGGCTGTCCGCCTGCTTGAAAGACCGAACATGTTCCTCCCCATCCTCTGCTTACGAAATGGCTGCACTAGAGCTGCAGCACCTGAGAACCCAGCCTGACGTAAGTAACGGCTTGTTACAAGGCGTTTCAGAAAGCTCACGAAGTATCAACGGGTTAAACCTCAGAAAAGTTGCGCTCATCCGAGTGCTGCTCTACGGTTGGTGGACGAGCCTGCGACGAGAGGAGGGAGTGCGATGACGACTGTGCCTACCGCTTCCTTCACCCGTGGGCCCGCCCGGCTCTAGCGCCGAAAGCGCCAGGAGCACTCCTCGGAGCGGCGGCGTCCGCCGACCCCTTCCCGTACCGTGAAGCTGAGGAGACATGCTCTTGAACGCACAACTCGAACGACTCGGCTGGAATCCGGAGCTCGACGCGGAGTTCCAGCCCCACGCCGACGCAGGCCTCGCCGCGGGTCGCGTCGCCGTCCAGCACCGCGGCGCCTACGGTCTCTACACCGGAGATCCAAGTAACACGTTGTTACTAAGTGCCGAGGTGGCGGGACGGCTCCTGCACGAAGGGGCCACGGCCGACCTGCCCGCCGTCGGCGACTGGGTCGCGTATCAGCCGATTCCGGGCGAGGACAAGGGGATCATCCAGGCGGTCCTGCCCCGGCGGACGAAGTTCTCCCGCAAGACCGCGTTGTCGGCGACGGAAGAGCAGGTCGTGGCGGCGAACGTCGACGTCGTCTTCCTCGTGATGGCGCTCACGGCGCACGACCTCAATCCCCGCCGGCTCGAGCGGTACCTGACCATGGCCTGGGAGAGCGGGGCCGAGCCGGTGATCGTGTTGACGAAGAAGGATCTCTGCGCCGACCTGGATGCCGCGCTTGCGGAGGTCTCGCCCGTCGCGTACGGCGTGCCCATCGAGGTCGTCTCGAACGTGACCGGCGAGGGCGTCGAGGAGCTGCGGAAGTACACGACCGGAAACCGGACGATCGCGCTGCTGGGCTCATCGGGCGTCGGCAAGTCGACGCTCGTCAACCGGCTGCTCGGGGAGGAGCGGCTGGCGACGAAGGAGATCCGCGAGTCCGACGGCCGCGGCCGCCATACGACGACACACCGCGAGCTCGTCCCGCTTCCCGAGGGCGGCCTCGTGCTCGACACGCCCGGAATGCGCGAGCTGCAGCTCTGGAGCGCGGAGGAGGGCATCGGCGCGAGCTTCGGCGACGTCGAGGAGCTGATCGCGAAGTGCCGGTTCAACGACTGCGGCCATGACACGGAGCCAGGTTGCGCGGTCCAGGCGGCGATCGCCGACGGAACGCTTCCCGCCGAGCGCTTCGAGAGCTACGAGAAGCTGCAGCGCGAGCTCGCGATGCTGGCGCGTCGGCAGGACAAGCGGGCGCAGTCGGAGGCACGCAAGGAGCGGGCCCGCTTCGCCCGCAGCCAGAGGAAGACCGTCTGGTAAGAAGGCCGCGTGCCGCTCGCGCACCTCGCCGCAGCCGCTGCGCTGATCTGCCTCGACCCCGGCCACGGGACGCCGCCGGCTGTCGGCGCACAGCTGGAGCCGATCGGCCCCGGCTCCAAGGTGCTGAAGATCAAGGACGGCGGCGGCGCGGGCGGCGAGGCGCCGATTGTCCTCCGGCTGGCGCAGAAGACCCGCACCCTCCTCCTGCGGCGCGGCTACCGGGTGGCGATGACCCGAACGCGGCCGGCGTTCACGTACGGGACCGGCGGAAACGTCGCCCGCGCGAAGTTCTGCAACGAGCGCCACGCCGCGCTGATGCTCCGGATCCACGCGGATGGCTCGACGAACCCCGCCGCGAACGGGATCAAGACCCTGTACCCCGTCTACCGTCGCGGTTGGACCGATGACATCTACGGCCGCAGCCTCAGCGCGGCGCGGACAGTCCAGCGCAGCATCGTCGCCGCCACCGGAGCGCGCGACCTCGGTCTCGTTCCGCGCAGCGACCTGACCGGCTTCAACTGGGCGAACGTGCCCTCGATCCTCGTCGAGACGGGGTTTACGTCGAACCCGGCGGAGCGCCGGAAGCTCGAGTCCGACGCCTACGAATGGCGGCTCGCGCGAGGCCTCGTCGTGGGCGTCGCCCGGTTCGCGCCGCCCCCTAGCTAGGCATTGCCGGCGGCGCGTCCGACGGCGGCGGCTCGGCGGACGCCGTCGAGCCGGAGGTCGCGCCGGCCATCGCGGGCTCGCTCTGCTCGGCATCGATCTGCGCCTTGAGGCCACGAATCCGGTCGATGATCGAGGTCAGCTCGGGATGGGTCAGGTCGCCCCGCTCCGCGAGCTCGTACGTCTTCTCGCCCAGCTCGGCATGCGCCTTGCCGAGGTCGCGCTTGCTTTGGACGTCTGCGACGCCCTCCTTCGCCTTCGCGGACGCGTCCTGCGCCGCCTGCTTTGCCTTGTCGAGGAAGCCCATGTTGTTCTTCTCCTTCGCTTGGATGAGTCGCGCTATTCGAACAGCTGGCCGATCAATCCGCCCTTTTCTCCCTGCCCGCCGCCGGCCGCCTCGACGACACGGCGCGCGGTGCGTGAGAACGGCAGAGTTTGCAGCGTCACGTGCCCGGGACCCGTCATGTTGACGACGAAGAGCCCCTCGCCGCCCATTAGCCCGGTCTTCAGGCTTCCCTGCAGCTTGACCTCGTAGTTCACGGTCGGCTCGATCATGACCATGCAGCCCGAGTCGACGACGATCGTCTGACCCTCCACCAGGTCGAAGTCGAGGAAGTCGCCGCCGCCGTGAAGCCAGACAGTGCCCTTCCCGTGCAGCCGCTGGAGCCGCCACCCTTCGCCGCCTCCGAGCATGCCCATCCCGGCCTTTGCCGCCGCCAGGCTCTCGATCTCGACCTCGCCGAAGTGCGCGAGGTAGGCGTGCTTCTCGCAGATGATCTCCCCGTCGAGCTCGTGCTGGCGGATCGAGCCCGGGAAGGGGCCGCACAACCCGACCGCGCCCGACCCGCGAGCGTTGTAGCGCGCGAGGAACATGCTCTCGCCGGCCAGGACCTTGCGCTTCAACCCGCCCATCACGCCACCCGGCATCTCAACGTCCATGGCGACGTCGCCGGAGATGAACATCATCGCGCCGGCCTCCGACGTCAGCTGCTCGCCCGCGGCAAGCGCGACGACCACCGCGGGCGCATGCCCCTCGCGCACGGTCGCCTCCATCAGCTCTCCCTCGAGTCGCGCATCCGCTCCGCGGCCGAGCGGCCGGCCTGGTGCACGGCTCGCCGGCGGGCCTCCGGATCGGAGACCGGCTCGGCCTGGTCGACGGGAGTCTCGGCACCCTCGAACTCCTCCCGCTCGTCCGCGAGCTCGCGGGCTTCGGCGAGCTTCGTGCGCAACTCCTCGGCGCGCGGGTCGGGGCCGGACGGCTCCGGCTCGGGCTGCACCGGCGGCGCGTAGACGGGAGGGGCAGTCGGGCGTCGCGTCAGCGCGCGGGCGAGAGCAACCGCGCCGAGCGCGGCGCCACCAAGCCACGCGAGCCGGTTCGAGGCCACTGCGGTCCGATGCTACACTGGCGCCGCTTCCTGCCTCGCTTCGCGTCGTCCGTCCCCGAGCGACGCCTGCCGGCGAGGCCGCCTAAGACCGAAGGAAGGAGTACTCGGGATGAACACTGCGTACGAAATCTTGCTGATGCTCGACCCTGACCTCCCAGAGGAGCGTCAGAACGAGATCATCTCCCGCGCCCGCGAGTTGATCGAGAAGGGCGGCGGAACCTGGCAGAGCCACGACGTCTGGGGCCGTCGGCGACTCGCCTACGAGATCGACCACAAGCCAGACGGGGCGTACCACCTGTTCCTGTTCCAGGCCGAGCCGGAGACGCTCGACGAGCTGGCCCGCATCCTCAAGATCACCGACGGCGTCATGCGTCACCTCGCCGTTCGGCAGGTCGAGGGCGGGCGAACCTCGGCGCCGCCTCCGATGCCCGCGGCCGACGACCGGCAGCCTGCGTACGCTGAGGCGAACACCCGTTCCCATGAAGACTCGGAAGAGGAGAGTTAAACGATGGCCAACATCAATCGCGTCGTCCTGGTCGGAAACCTGACGAAGGACCCGGAGCTGCGGCACACGCCGAGTGGAACCGCCCTCTGCAAGCTGCGCCTGGCCGTGAACACGCGCCAGAAGGACAACACCACCGGCGAGTGGGGCGACAAGCCGAACTACTTCGACATCACCGTCTGGGGCAACCAGGCCGAGAGCTGCGCGCAATTCCTCGCCAAGGGGCGGCCCGTGGCCGTCGACGGACGCCTCGACTGGCATGAGTGGGACGCGCAGGACGGCACCAAGCGCCAGGCGGTCGAGATCATCGCCGACACGGTCCAGTTCCTCGGCTCGCGCGACGGCGGTGGCGCTCAGGGCGGCGGCGGCGAGCCGCAGTTCGTCCCCGCCGCGGCTGCTGCGGAGACCGCCGACTTCGGCACGTCCGGCGCCGACGACGACATCCCGTTCTGATGGCGCAACGCATGGAAGGCAGGCAGCAGCGCAAGCGCCCCGGGCAGTCGTCCGGGCCGATCCGCCGCAAGTCCTGCTATTTCTGCAAGGAGAAGGTCGACGAGATCGACTACAAGAACATCAACCAGCTCCGGCGTTACATCTCGGAGAAGGGCAAGATCCGCTCCCGCCGCATCACCGGCGCGTGCCGGCGCCACCAGCGCCAGGTCGCGGTCGCGGTGAAGCGGGCGCGCGAGATGGCGCTCCTGCCCTACGTTTCAGGCTAGTCCGAAGCGAAATGATCGACATCATCTGGCCATCTAAGTCATCCCAGGAGCCGTAGGCTTGGAGGTCATCCTTCGAGAGGACGTGGACAAGGTCGGCCTGCGCGGCGAGGTCGTGAACGTCGCGCGCGGCTATGCCCGCAACTACCTCTTCCCGCGCAAGCTCGCGCAGGAGGCGACGCCGGCGCTCGTCAAGGAGCTCGAGAAGCGCCAGGCGCAGATCTCCCGCCACGAGGCGGCGAGCGTCGAGCAGGCGCGCGAGATCGCCTCGAAGCTCGAGCAGGCGGAGCTGCGCTTCGACGTCAAGTCGGGCCCGACGGGCTCGCTGTTCGGCTCGGTGACGCCGACCGACATCGCCGACCAGATCTGGGAGAAGCACAAGATCCGCGTCGACCGCCGCAAGATCGGCACCGACACGGTCAAGCGGATTGGCCGCTACGAGATCCCGATCGAGCTCTTCCAGGACGTGACCGTCGAGGTCAAGACGCTCGTCGTTCCCGAGGGCGGAGAGTTGCCGCCGGAAGAGGAGCTCGCGGCGATGGAGGCAGCCGAGGCCGCGGCGAACGCGCCCGAGGAGGCAGCCGCGATGGAGGAGCTCGACCTCGACGCGCTCGACGCCGCCGCGCTCGCTCAGGATCCGGCCGTCTCCGAGCAGCCCGAGGTGGAGCCGACCGCGGACGACGTTGCCGGCGAGGTCCCGGAGGACGATTTCGACCGCGCGGCCTACGACTCGGACGTCGCCGAGGCCGAAGCGGCCGGCGAAGACCTCCGCGCGACCTAGGGAGTCCAGAGCGCGGCGCCGCGGATGCCGCGTCCCTTGACGATCGCCCGTACCGGCATCCCGTCGGTCGACACCAAGTAGATTCCCGGCCCGCCGTAACTCCTCCCGCAGGCACCGCTCGGGAGGAAGACGACTGCTAGCCCTTCGGGGCTCCAGCCAAGCCCGACCGACTCCGACGGCCGGCGCAGCGTGCCCGCGACGGGCCGCGGCTTGCCGCCCGCGAGCGGGATCAGGAATGCGATCGGGACCTCGCATTCGGCCGACCACTGCGCAAGGACCACGCGGCCGTCCGGCGAGAGCTGCGCCGATACCCAGTGGCCAATCGGACCGGTGTCGGGCGCGGGGGCTGGAAACGGTGGCCGGGCGAGGACCCGCCTCGGCGCGCCGGTTGCCCCGATCTCGATCGTCTTCGGCAGCGGGAGCAGCCCTTCGGAGTCGGGCTTCGGCGAGCAGAGGAAGAGCGTCGTGCTGCGCCGCTTCGACCCGACCTCGCAGCCGACCCGCGGACGCACTCGCTTAAGCGCGTAACGGACGAAGGTTCCGCTGCCCGGCCGGAAAAGCCATTGCTGCTCAGCCTGTCGAAGGAGGACGCGCCCTGGCTCCGCGACGTAGCCGAGCTGCACGCCCCGCAGGCGAGCGTGGACGTGACCGTCGAGTCCGACCAGGTCGACCCGCTTTCCGGGACGCTCGACGGCCAGCCCCGTTGCGGGATGACCCGTCACGAACGTCGACCCGAGCGACCCGGGCGGCTGCTCAGGCGCTCGCGTCGCGGTCTCCCCTCCGCAGCCGGCCAGGAGAGCGACCAGAGCGAGTGCCAGCCGGGCATTCACAGCAAGATCTTCACGCGCAGCGCGAGCGCCGTCCACAGGGTTGCGCACAGGCCTGGGGATCTCTGCAGGAACTTCCCGCACGATGCGGACGAACTTTCCACCGCGCCGTCCGGCACTTGTGCGAACATGCGTTCTTAAATGCCTGCTAAACCGCCGATTATCGTCCTCGAAGCTCATGTCTCCACAGGCCTATGCTCCGGCGGGCCCCCCTGCTTGGATGGCCTGGAATGAGCCAGCTCGCGGACCTTCCGCAGACCGCGCCGGTCCCGCCGCAGAACCTCGAAGCCGAGGAGACGGTCCTCGGGGCGATGCTTCTCTCCCCCGGCGCGATCGGCGCGGTCAGCGAAATCCTCGACGCCGGCGACTTCTTCTACGACAAGCACGCCGTGATCTTCCGTGCCTGCCTCGCGCTATTCGGTGCCGGCACTCCAGTCGACGCAATCACCGTGGTCGACGAGCTCGAGCGCCGTGGCGATCTCGAACGCGCCGGCGGACGGGTCAAGCTTCATGAGCTTGCCGCTCTCGTCCCGGCGACTGGGAACGCTGCGCATTACGCGGCGATCGTAAGTGAGCAAGCGACGCTCAGACGCCTCGTGGCGGCGGGAAAGCAGATCATCAAGCTCGGCGAAGACCGAGGCGATAGCACGGACGTTCTCGTCGCTCGCGCGGAGAACCTCGTCTACGAAGTTGCGAGCTCTCGGGCCGACGGGAATCTCGAGATTCTCAAAACAGCCCTCGTCGAAGCCTTCCAGCGTGTCAACCACCTGTACGAGTCCGGCTCGGAGCTCACGGGCACGGCCAGCGGCTTCAAGGACCTGGACAGAATCACCGCCGGGTTCCAGCCCGGGAACCTTGTGATTCTCGCTGCGCGGCCTTCTGTCGGTAAGAGCGCGCTGGCGCTCGGCATCGGTACGAATGTGGCGCTCGCCGGCGGGGCTTGCGCATTCTTCGCGCTAGAGATGTCGCGGAGCGAGATCGCGCAGCGGCTGATGTGCGGCGAGTCCAAGGTCGACTCTCACCGTCTCAGAACCGGACGACTTACCAAGGATGACTGGCCACGTCTCGCTGCGGCGTGCTCGAAGTTGGAGAAGATCCCGTTGTACATCGATGACACGCCCGCGCTGACGCTTCTCGAGCTTCGTTCCCGCGTCCAGATGATGAAGCGCAGGGATCCTTCGCTCGCGCTCGTCATTGTCGATTACCTGCAACTGATGAGCGCCGGAGATTTCAGCGAGAGCAGGCTTCAAGAAGTGTCGTCACTGTCCCGAGGGCTGAAGGCCATCGCGCGAGACTTCGACGTTCCAGTGCTGGCGCTCTCTCAGCTGTCACGCGCCGTGGAACAACGACACGACAAACAACCAATGCTCTCCGACCTCCGCGAGAGCGGCACGATCGAACAGGACGCTGACCTGGTGATGTTCCTCTACAAGGATCCTGAGCCCGAGGCTGACGGCGTCATCCAGCTCGACGTTGCGAAACACCGGAACGGGCCGGTGGACTCGATGAAGCTTTCCTTCCTAAGAAGCTATGCGAGATTCGCAAATCACACCGCCTAAGTTCGAACAGAGTTGCCTTAGGTGTGGTCGCGTCTTTGAGACCCATGGGGTCGAGCAATATCGGTTCACCTTTCCCGCCGAGCGATACTGCGAAGGGTGCCGTGAAGCCGAAGCCGCACAAGATGACCAGCGGCGCGCGGAGCATTTATTCGCGCGGGCGTGCATTCCTCGCGACTACCACGACTGCTCGTTTTCCAGCTTTGAGCGTCGAGCAGGCACCGAAACCGCCTTCCAAGTCGCCACCACGTTCTCCCGAGATCTTCGACACGGACACAAGCCGCGCCGCGGCCTCCTCTTCAGTGGACCGCCGGGCTCGGGGAAGACGCACCTCGCAATAGCCGTCGTCCGAGAAGCTACATTTGCCCGGTCCATTCCGTGCCTCTTCGTGAATGTGCCGGAATGGCTCAATAGCTTGAAGGACTCCTTCGAGCATGGCCCACCGGTCCTGAGTCCCCGCGAGTTCGCCCTGGTCGTGATCGACGATCTCGGGACTGAGCAGCACACGCCGTGGTCGCAGGATCAGATCTACAGCCTGATCAATCACCGGGAAGCGAACCATCTCCTCACGATTGTGACGACCAATCTTGCCGAGACTGAACTCGCGAGTCGCGTGGGCGGGGCAACGAGCAGCCGGCTTACCCAACTCTGCCGCGCCATTCGGTTGGAGCCTAAAACCGATTACAGGCGAGAGGCGGCGGAAACCGCCGCATGACCCTCCTCGAGCAGCCGGTCGTCCTGCTGCCCGCGCGAGCGACGACCTTCACGGTGCTCTGCACGTTCTGCCTGGAGGACGATCCCGACGAGTTCCTCGCCGCGACAGTGGCCGGGTCGCTGCGCCTCGATGCCGAGCACGGCACGGCGGTATGCGCGCGCGGGCACGAGCTGCGCGTCGAACGCGGCCAGTAGCACTCCCTCAGTGGTTCTCGGGGTCCGCCTTGTGCGCGCGGAGCGCGACGTGCAGCTGCGTCCACGTCTGCGCGTCGCAGACGCCGTCGACCTTCTGGTGATGGTCCTCCTGGAACTTCTCCACGGCGGACTTCACCTGCGGCCCGAAGTGCGGGAACGCCTCCGGAAGATAGTGCTGGTGATTGCCGGGCCTGCGGATCGCCGCGAGGATCCCCGACATCCGCTTGACGTTCGGCCCCTCGTTGCTGAATTCCAGCCGTGGATCGTTCTGCTCCGGCTCCTTGCGGAAGTTCAGGTGCTGGGTCTCGTGCGCGCTTCCCGGATACGTCGTCGTAGCGATCCAACCGCGCTTTGCAGCCGCCTTGATCACGGCGGGCGGGTTGTTCCAGTCCATCCCGACCTGCCAGTACTCGAGCTGGTCGCCGGGATTGCCGGGATACGCGACGCCGTCGTTTCGCCGCTCGTGGGTCGACCGGCCCGGCGGATTCGCCGGGTTGTAGCCCGGACGATGGTGAATGAACCCGTCGTAGAGCTGCGCCTGCGACTGCTTGCCGCACTTCTTCAGGATCGGCTCGGCCTCGGGCGAGCGGTCGCACGAGTTCAGGCTCGCCCCGGACTCGGCCTTGATCGCGTGGATCTCGTCCGCGAGCTCCTGCGGCACGGGACAGTTGTCGATGATCGCGAATTCCACTTTGGTCCCTCCTTCGGTTGTGCTCAACCGGGGAGCCGCAATCCCGGCGGTTGCTCGGCAAGCTTCTCGCGTTTGACACCTGTGCGCAAGGGCCGGACCGCCGACGGCGCCGCTAGTGTTCGTTCACGTGCCAGGCACAGTGATTGTCGGCGCGCAGTGGGGAGACGAAGGCAAGGGCAAGATCGTCGACTTGCTGGCGCAGCATTCGGACGTGGTCTGCCGCTACCAGGGCGGGCCGAACGCCGGGCACACGATCATCGTCGACGGCGAGACGTTCAAGATCCGCCAGATTCCGAGCGGCGTGATCTCCGGCAAGGTCTCGGTGCTCGGCGCCGGCTGCGTGGTCGACCCACAGGTCTTCCTGGAGGAGGTGGACGAGCTCGAGTCGCGGGGCGTCGCGACCGACGTCGTCCGTCTGTCCGGTAACGCGCACCTCGTCATGCCCTGGCACGTCGCAATCGACCAGGCGAGCGAGCGCCGTCTAGGGCAGCTGCAGATCGGCACGACCCGCCGCGGGATCGGGCCTGCCTACTCGGACAAGGCGTCGCGGATCGGGATCCGGGTCCAGGACGTGCTCGATCCGAAGATCCTGCGACAGAAGATCGAGGTCGCGCTCGCCGAGAAGAACGTCTGGCTCGAGCGCGTGTACGAGGTGGAGCCGTTCTCGCTCGAGGAGGTCGCAGACCGCTACGAGGCGCACGCGCAGCGGCTGAGGCCTTACGTCGCCGACACGTCGCTGCTCGTCGACCAGGCGCTGCGCGACGGCAAGTTCGTCCTCTTCGAAGGCGCGCAGGGAACGCTCCTCGACCTCGACCACGGCACGTATCCGTTCGTCACGTCGTCCAACCCGGTCGCCGGTGCCGCCGCGACCGGGATCGGGATCGGCCCGAATCGGCTCGACTCGATCATCGGGGTCGCAAAGGCATACGTGACCCGAGTCGGAGAAGGCCCGTTGCCGAGCGAGATCCCGCCTCCGCAGCAGCAGCAGGTGCGTGAGCTCGGGGGCGAGTTCGGCACGGTCACCGGGCGGGAGCGGCGCTGCGGCTGGCTCGACCTCGTCGCGCTGCGCTACGCCGCCCGCGTGAACGGGCTCACCTCGCTGGCGTTGACGAAGCTGGACGTGCTCTCGGCCTTCGCCGAGCTGCCGGTCTGCGTGCGCTACCTGCTTCCGGACGGCTCCGAGACCGCGGACTTCCCGGCCCACCAGAGCGACTTCCACCACTGCCGCCCGGTCTACGAGACGCTCGCTGGCTGGGAGGAGCCGCTGGACACCTGCGACTCGCTGGAGTCGCTACCCGCGGCCGCGCGCCGCTACGTCGAGTTCGTCGAGGAGTCGCTGGACGTCGAGGTCTCCCTGATCGGCACGGGCGCCGAACGGGAGCGTGTGCTCTCGCCGCGCGGCCTCGAGACCGTCGCCCGGCCCTAGCTCCGCAGCGCCTCGAGGTGATGGATCGCCGCCTCGTCGACCTCCGGCGCGCGGCCGTACGTGTGCCAGCACCAGATCGCAACCTCAGCGCCGACGAGCCTCCGCATCGTCGCCAGTAGTTCTCGGTCGGCCTCCAGAAAAACCTGCGCGGCCTCTGCGCCGACGTGTGCGAGATCCCACTCGAGGGGCCCACGGCAGACGGTGTCGAGGTCGATCCAGCGCGGTCCGGCCGGCGTCGAGAGCAGGTTCGCGGAATGGGGACCGCCGTGTAGCACGCGGACGTCCCCCTCCTGGGAGCTCGCTTCTGCGCGGAGCTCTCGGAACGTCGTATCGAGAAACTCGCGATCCGCCTCCGCGAGCAGGGGAACCGCAGCCGGGTCGGAGATCACCTCTCCGGCCCGGTCCAGGCGCTCGTCCAGTCGGGGCACGCTCCCCTGGAAGCCCTCGAACGCTTCGTGAAGAGCACGTAGGGAGACGCCGATCTGGTGCTCGGAGAGCCTCTCGGGAAGCTCCTCGACGTACTCCCACAGCGAGATCGCGAGCCCGTCCCGAAGGTGAGGGCCGGCAGCTTCGGCCGGCGCCACGACCGGCCCGTTCCGCGCGAGCGCGTGCCTCGCGACTGCGATCTCGCGGGCGTAGGTCTCGTAGCCGCGCTCCGCGCTGCGGACGCGCGACGTCCGCACGCGCGCGACCACGGGCTCGGGTGCGAGGTGGACGATCGTGTCGTTCCAGTCCTGGAGGATCCGCGCCGCCGACGTGTCAAGGCCGAGCTCGGCGCCCTGCTCGACCGCGGCCGTGAGAGCCTGGATGCGGCGCGCAAGGAGCTCGAGGTCCGTGGGTGTGTCGGCGTCCGCCAGCCGCCACAAATCGAGTGCCGGCGTGCGGACATCCAGCTCGCCGAGCGCACTGCGAATGGACGCTTCCTCGCTGAGGCAGCGGCGCAGGGCAGCCAGGGCTGTCTTCCGGTAGGCGCCGGGCACGGGCTTCCCCTCAGCCGGCACCGCGGCGTCGGCGCATGCGTCGCCGAGCGTCCGCAGATCGCCGGCCTGGACGCCCGGACAGTCCACCGGGAGGAACACGACCACGTCGTGCTTCGCCGCTTCGAGCGCGGCGATCATGCCGGCCGCGGGATGTCTGGTCGGCGTGCCGTCGTCCAGGAGCGGAAAGGGCAGCGAGAGTCCGTCGGCGGCCTTCCCCACCCCAAGCCGCTCGTCGCACGCTTCGCCGAGCGTGCGCCAGCCGCGTTCGGCCAGCGTCTCGCCGCCAAAGAGCGCGAGCGCCTTCGGAGAGCCGAAGCGGCAGCTGGCACCGCCGACGAGCAGGACGCCCGTCAGGCGATTCGCCACGTGTGCGTGTAGACGTTCACGCGGCCATCGCGGACGAAGCCGCAGAGGGTGATCCCCCGGTCGTCGGCGAGCTCGACCGCAAGGCTCGACGGTGCGCCGACCGCGACGACGATGGGGCAGCCGGCGACCGCCGCCTTCTGGACGAGCTCGAACGAAAGCCGGCCGCTCACGCACAGGATCGACTCGGAGAGCGGGAGCCGCCCGGCGGAGAAGGCCCAGCCGACCACCTTGTCCATCGCGTTGTGCCGGCCGACGTCCTCACGCAGGCAGAGCAGCTCGCCGTCGGCACCGAACAGCCCGGTCGCGTGCAGGCCGCCGGTCGCGGCGAAGGTGCGCTGTCCGCGGCGGAGCCGGTCCGGCAGCGCGGTGATGCGATCTGCTGCGACACGCAGCGGAGACTCGACCCGAGCCGCCTCCACAGCGACGGCTTCGAGCGCGCCCTTCCCGCAGACGCCGCAGGACGACGACGTGTAGAAGTTTCGCCGCACGCGCCCGAGGTCGAAGCCGGATGCGGCGACCTCGACCGCGTTTGCCGCAAGGTCGTCGGGAGGCCGAGCCCCAGTCGCAGCGATGCCTTCGGAGAGGCAGAAGCCGAGCGCGAGCTCCTCGTCGTGTCCCGGGGTGCGCATGGTGACCGCGACCGGCTCGCCGCCGATGCGGATCTCGAGCGGCTCCTCCGCCGCGACGCTGTCGGGCTCCGTCGCGCCACCCGGAAGGCGGAGCACGTCGATGCGAACCGACGAGTACGGAACGGCTACCGACCCAGCCTCTTCGCTACTCACCGTCACAGCGTAGAACTCGCCCACGCCCGGACGCACCCGACCACGCCGTCTCTCTGCCCCGGGTGGGTGGGGGGTGGGCGGGTGGGGACCCGCCG
>Ga0193747_1000054_pt1 | contig 76522 bp, 61 predicted proteins | sample L1m2metaG_FD_143048 | JGI IMG/M metagenome (GOLD analysis project Ga0193747, IMG submission 143048) | Soil microbial communities from a riparian zone of the East river system, Colorado, United States - L1m2 | ecosystem: Environmental > Terrestrial > Soil > Riparian zone | place: USA: East River... | reverse complement strand
AAAGGTAGGAGTGAAAATCAAACGGAACAAAGCCGGTTGGGACAATAATTATCTGCTAAAAGTTCTAACAGGCTAACTATTTATAATGCGTTCGCCCTACCTCCGGCCTCACCCGCTTGTCGCATCCGAACGCGGCGTGCTAATTTCAATCTTTTGTGAATGCCTGCGCACTCAGTTCCTGTAGGAGCGAGTTGCTGTCTTCAGGCTTTGTATTCCTCCATAGAGCTATACTTTTACGAAAATGTCCGGCGCTACTGAAACTTTGAAAGAGCGTGTGCGCGCATTCTGGCAGGCGAACCCGTGCGGCACCAAGTTCGCCGACGCAGAGCCGGGCACAAAGGCTTTCTACGAGCGCGTCGAGGAGCATCGCTACACGAAGGAGTGGCACATCCCTGCCGCAGCAGACTTCGAGGGCGCGCGTGGGCTTCGCGTGCTTGAAATCGGATGCGGGCTGGGGACGGACGGGGCGCAGTTTGCGCGCGCGGGGGCAGACTACACAGGAGTTGATCTGACAAACGCTGCTGTGGAATTAGCGCGCAAGCGTTTCGAGCTTTTCAATCTGCCCGGAAATTTTCGCGTGGCAGACGCAGAAAATCTGGACTTTCCCGAAAATTCGTTCGATCTGGTCTACTCACATGGCGTGCTTCATCACACGCCCGACACCGGCGGGGCTGTCAGCGAGATTCATCGCGTGCTAAAGCCGGGCGGCGTAGCAAAGGTGATGCTCTATCACAGGGACTCATACAACTACCGCATCAACATTCGCGTTCTCAGGCGCGCGGGCGCGCACCTCTTGAGGAATGAAGCGGGATTGAAACTCGTGCATGGTTTGACGGGCGAGCCTGTGGAGAGTCTGCGCGAGCACGCGCGGCGAATAAAGGCGGATTCGGAAAATTATCTTGCGCCCGGCGAGTTTCTGAATCAGAACACGGACGGCGCGGGCAATCCGCTGGCGCGCGTCTATTCGCGCGAAGAGGCTCGAAAGCTTTTCAGGGATTTCGAGCCGGTCGAGTTGAAAACCTATTTCCTTAATAAACGCTGGCTGCCACTGGTCGGAAATTTTCTGCCGCGCTCAATGGAATCTCGCCTGGCCGCGCGCTGGGGCTGGCACCTGTGGATTTACGCTAAGAAATAGTTTTAAGTTTGTAGTTTTCAGTTTTAAGAAAGGCCAGGCTGGAAACTAAAAACTGAAAACTACAAACTGCTTTTATGAAGAACATTCTGGTGACAGGCGGCGCAGGCTTCATAGGCTCGCATCTGGTTGATCGTCTGCTTGCTGAAAACCGGTGGCGTGTCGTCGTGGTTGACGATTTCAACGAGTTTTACGACCCACAGGTGAAGCGCGCGAATGTTTCCGAGCACTTGAAGAATGCTGCGTATCGTCTGGTCGAAGCAGATATACGCGACCGCGCGGCGCTGGAAAATCTCTTCAACGAAATCCGCTTTGACGCAATCGTTCACCTTGCGGCGCGCGCTGGCGTGCGTCCCTCTTTGAAAGAGCCGCAGCTTTATGCAGAGACGAATATCAACGGCACTCTGAATCTGCTTGAGCTTGCGAAAGAGCACGACATAAAACAGTTTGTCTTCGGCTCGTCCTCGTCCGTTTACGGCATCAATGCGAAAGTCCCTTTCGCTGAAGACGATTCCGTAAGGAATCCGATTTCGCCATACGCAGCGACGAAAGCGGCGGGCGAGCTTCTGTGTCACACCTACTCGCATCTTTACGGGATGCGCTGTGTGGCCTTGCGCTTCTTCACAGTGTACGGCGCGCGCCAGCGTCCAGACCTTGCCATTCACAAGTTCGCGCATCTGATTAGCCGGGGCGAGGCCATTCCGGTCTTCGGCGACGGAACGACCCGCCGCGACTACACTTTCATTGACGACATCATTCAGGGCGTGCGCGCAGCGATTGATTACGATGCGAGCGATTACGAAGTCTTCAACCTGGGCGAATCGCGCACGGTCGAGTTGCGCGAGCTTATAGCGCTTCTTGAGAAGGAGTTGGACATGCGCGCCGTGATTGAGCGCCAGCCCGTGCAGCCCGGCGACGTGCCGCAGACTTTCGCAGACATAACAAAGGCAAGAAGGCTTCTGGGCTACGACCCGCACACGCAGATTGAGGAAGGGATAAAACGTTTCGTCCAATGGTTCCGCGAGGCGGGCAGGTGAAGCAGTGAGGTTTGACCTCAGGCACAGGTGGCCGAGAATTTTCTTGAAGGTTCGTAGATGCTTTTGGAAGAAGCCAAGCAGAGGGCGCGCGAACAGTGGGGGCAAGACCCTTGCGGCGCGGTCTATGATCAGGAGCACGAGTTCGGCACGCGCGAATTCTTCGACGCCGTTGAGCGCCATCGCTACACTGAGTACGCGCCGTGGATGCCGTCTGTGATGGGCTTCGATAAGTTTGCAGGGAAGCGTCTGCTGGAAGTCGGCTGCGGAATGGGCACAGACCTATTGCAGTTCGCGCGCGGCGGGGCGCTGGTAACAGGAGCAGACCTGACGCCGCGCTCGCTTGAGATAACACGCCATCGCTTTGAACTCTACGGCGAGCGAGGGGATTTTCTCATCACAGATGGCGAGCACCTGCCGTTCCCGGATGAAAGCTTCGATGTGATCTATTCAAACGGCGTGCTTCATCACACGCCCGACACCGCCGGGGCTGTCAGCGAGATTCATCGCGTGCTAAGGCCGGGCGGCGTAGCAAAAGTTATGCTCTATCATAGAGACTCGCTGGCCTACTGGGGCGTGTTGATGCTGTGGCACGGTGTAATGGGAGGCGAGTTCCTGCGCGGTCGCACTGCGGATCAAGTCCTGAGCCGGTGGGTAGAATACTCGGAGCAAGGCGGCAACCCGCTCGTAAAAGTTTACAGTCGAAAGCAGGCGCGCAAACTCTTCGCATCGTTCGGCGAAATCAGAATAGAGGTTGAGCAGTTGACTCGCCCCGAACTTCGTCTCCTACAGCGCATCGTCCCGGAATCTCTGTTCCTTCGCATGCGACGCACCTTTGGCTGGAACGTCATCATCACCGCGCGAAAGTAGTCCATTCTATTCATATGCCGACTACGAAAATTTCTACGGCGACGCGCAGGAGGTGCATGTTGGCTCTGCTATTGATTTTCGCGCTTGCCTTCACCGTGCGTTTCCTGACGATGCAGTTTGTGCGAGCGCACCTTAACGATGCGGGGTGGTTTCAGTATGGCTCGTATGCGGTCTTTGACCAGCAGGCGCGCGCTATCCTGGATGGTCGCGAGCGCGCTTTCTGGATTGACGATTCCACACGTACAGACATGGTGCAGTATCCTCCGGCGTACCCGCTGTGGATGGCTGCGATCTACAGCGCGACGGGCGAGCGTTCGATGTATGCGGTTCAGACCGTGCATTGGATTCTTGACAGCGTGCTCGTCATGCTGTTTATCACGGGAATCGCCGTGACCGCTTATGGGTGGCGCGCCGCCATTGCAGCGAGTTTTCTCGCGGCGTTTTCTCCTGTGCTTGCGATGTACGGCGCGTGGCCTTCCGCCGATCCGCCGACCACGTGGTTCGTGCTTGGCGGTATATGGTTGATGCTGGTCGCGGCAAAGCGGCGCAGCGTCCTCTGTGCGTTCTGCGCGGGACTGGCGCTTGGCGTAGCATGCTGGTTTCGCGTCAATCCGCTATACCTCGCGGCTGCCTGGGCGCTCGCTATGCTCTTTTTCGTGCGCGCAGGCTGGCGACGTAGAATAGCTTTAGGCGCAGCACTGATCTTCGGCGCGGTGCTGGTCATTTCGCCAATCATGATTCGCAACTACATGGTCTTTCCAGACTTCACTCCGACCGGAGGGACTATCGGCGTCAACCTCTGGGAAGGACTGGGCGAGACAGAGCTTGGCCGAAGCAACGGGTTCATGTTTGGCGACGATAATATACTGGAAAAAGAGCGCGCCCGGCTTGGCTATCCCCCGGATTTCCCCTTAAAACATTTCTGGCCCGACGGCATCAGGCGCGACCGCGAGCGCGTGCGTGAATCAATGGCGTTCATCAAGAAGCATCCTGTCTGGTACGCGGGCGTGATGCTGCATCGCATGTGGGGAATGTTGAAGGTGGCGGGAGAGCCACTGCCCTACTATGGCAGCGCAGGAATAAACGTGACGAGCAGGAAATGTCTGCCCGCAGAATGGCAGGGCGGCGTGGTTGCGCTTCTTGTAAACCTTCTGGGAATGTTTCAAAGTGTCGTGCGCTATCTTTACTTGCCGCTCGCAGCCTTCGGCGTGTGGCTGGCTGCGCGCAAAGACTTCTTTACGACAGCGCTCATCTTGACGACGGTACTCTACTATCTGGTGCCTGGATCGGCAGCGCACACAGAGATACGATATGTTTTACCGATGCACGACCTGCTGCCCGTTTTCGCTGGACTAAGCGTGTGCCGTCTTGCAGATAGCTTTAAGGCGGCGATAAGAAAAGAGAGGGAGTTGAAAGCCAGCAACTGATTAACTATGAAGAATAGATTGCTGCAATACCTCGCTTGCCCGGAGTGTGGCGGAGAGATAGAACTGCTATCCGTGGTGAAAAAAGATGTGGAGGAGATTCTGGAAGGCGATTTAGCTTGCACAGGTTGCGCGCGACACTTTCCAATCGTGCGCGGCGTGCCGCGCTTTGTAAAGCTGGATGAGATTGAGGAGGACAAGGCCGCGACCGCTTCCAGCTTCGGCTGGGAGTGGCAACATTTCACTCAAGAGGACGAGCGATATGGCGAGCAGATGCTTGGCTGGATTGATCCCGTCAGGCCGGAGTTTTTCAAGGATAAGGTCGTTTTGGATGGCGGCTGCGGCAAAGGGCGTCACATGCTATTAGCCTCGCACTGGGGGGCGCGCGATTGCATTGGCATTGATCTCAGTGATGCCGTCGAGTCGGCTTTCGCCGCAACGCGAGGCTCAGAGAATATGCACGTCATTCAAGCAGACCTCTGTCGCCTGCCCCTCAAACAGGTTTTCGATTATGCTTACACCATAGGCGTGATTCATCACCTGCTCGACCCCGGCATAGGCTTTAAATCGCTCGCCTCTAAGGTCAAACCGGGCGGCCATTTCTCCGTCTGGCTTTACGGCGCTGAGAACAACCGCTGGATAACAACGATTGTGAATCCGTTGCGCACGCGCTTTACATCGCGCATGAATCGCCGCGCCCTGCTGCATCTCTCGAAACTGCCTACGGCGGTTCTGTATGCGGCGACCAAGCTCGTCTACGGACCGCTCGGCAAATCAAAGGGGCGCGCGAGCCTTGCGCGCCGTCTGTTCTATGGTGACTACCTGATCTCAATCTCCGAGTTCGGCTGGCGCGAGCAGCATACTATAGTCTTCGACCATCTGGTCGCGCCGGTTGCCAATTACGTCACGCGCGAAGAGTTTGAAAGGTGGTGGAATGAGATAGGAGCAAGCGAAGTGGTCATCGGCTGGCATAATAAAAATAGCTGGCGAGGCTTTGGGCAAATCAACGACTAATTTTTTGAAGCTTAACTTTCGATAGAGCGAACGGATGTCTAGTAAAGCCAAGAGCATTACTGAAACGCTGCCGCAGGAGATGATGCGGCACACCTATTCGATTCTCTACGAGGTGGAAGAATCGCACTGGTGGTACACCGGACGCCGCCGCATTATTGCGAGCTTCGTCGAACGAATCTGCGATGAGATTAAGGGTGATAGCCGCCCGCATATTCTGGATATAGGCTGCGGCACCGGGGCAAACCTTCTTCTGCTCTCTCAATTCGGTGACGCAGAGGGCGTTGACATATCTGAGGATGCTATCGCTTTCTGCCGCAAACGCGGCTTACTGAACGTCAGGCAAGGTGCTGCTGAGAAGTTACCTTACGAGGACAAAACGTTCGATCTCATCACGTCCTTTGATGTCGTCGAACACCTGGACGACGACGTGGCGGGCTTAAGCGAGATGCGCCGCGTGCTGCGTCCCAATGGTCGCATCCTGCTCTTCGTTCCGACCTTCATGTTCTTGTGGGGCGTACAGGATGAGGTGAGCAACCATCGTCGGCGCTACAGGCTGCCTGAACTTCGAGTTGCAGTAGAAAAGGCTGGCTTCGAGATCGAGCGCATGACCTACGCCAACATCACCTTTTTCCTGCCCGTCCTGCTGATTCGCAAATTCATGCGCCTCACAGGACTGCGCGCCGCGACCGAGAACAGTATCAACATCTCGGCATTGGATGGACTATTTGGCCGGGTCTTCGGAGCGGAAAGCAGATTGCTTCGCTACATGAATCTCCCGTTCGGCGTCTCAGGGCTTTGTGTGGCGCGGCGAATTGAATAGATGAAGACTACAGATAGCAACTGGCTGGCGAGATTTATTGAGAAGATAGTAGCCCCGGATAAAATCAAGGAATCTTTTCATAACTCTTCCAGTGGCTGTTCCTTCGGATTGCCCCTGCATACATTCTGCCTCCGCTCCAGCGGCTCGTTCTGATTGATCTCCTCAAAAGAGCTTCTTCGCTTAACACTACTGATTAATATAGAATCTGTGTTGAAGGAGAGCGCGATGTCGAATCAGGAAAGAGTCTTGAAAGCGGTTTACGCTGCGGTTGATGAGTTGAACAAACAACTGCCGAAAGGCATCAACGTAGAGAAATCGTTGGACGAAGCGCTGTACGGCAAATCCGGCAAGCTTGAGTCGCTGGATTTCGTGACCTTCATCATGGAAGTTGAGACGAAGATGAAAGAGGAGTTTGGCGTTGACCTGATGATAACGGACGAAGACCTGTTGTCGAAGCAGAAAAGCCCATTCTCCACACTCGGCACGTTGACCGAATACCTGGAAAATATTCTCGACGAAGAAAGCGACGGTAGCCGTTCATAGTGAAAGTTCGCGCGCCGCTTGAGGGAAACAGAAGGGAGCGGCCCCGCGAACGAAGGAGCTTCCACATGGAAGGACAGAGGGCAGCGATAAAAGCCATCTTCTCGCACCTGCCCGTCGGAAAATTAACAAACGAGCAGTTGGCGCGGGAATTCGCGGACGCCGATGCAGATAAGATATTCATGAAGACCGGCATAGCCGAGCGCGGCATCTCTGCGTCGGACGAATGCGCTTCAGACCTCGGCGTGGCCGCAGCCAAACACATGTTCGAAAGCGGCGCGTCGTCGCCCGAAGAGATAGACTTCCTGCTGTTCTGCACGCAAAGCCCTGACTACTTTCTTCCGACCACTGCCTGTACTATGCAGAGCCGTCTGGGGCTTAGGACGGACTGCGGCGCGATAGACATCAATCAGGGATGCTCAGGCTACGTCTACGGTCTCGCGCTGGCTAAGGGATTGATTGAGACGGGCGCGGCTACGCGCGTTCTGCTAATCACGGCTGACACCTACACGAAGTTCATCAACCCCAGAGACATGACGGTTCGCACGCTCTTCGGCGATGGCGCTGCCGCGACACTTGTCGAGGCAATTACGTCAGACCGTGACCTGATAGGGCCATTCGTCTTCGGCACGGACGGGCGCGGGGCGGAGCAGTTGATAGTGCCTGCGGGCGGGACGCGCAAGCCTGTGAGCGCCGAGGCCGTAATCGAAAAAGAGGACGAGCGGGGCAACTGGCGCTCCGAGTGCAACCTTTACATGAACGGCGGAGAGGTCTTCAACTTCACTTTACAGCAAGTGCCGCAGGCTATGTATGAGCTACTGCAAAGGAGCGGCCTGAGTCTTGAGCAGGTTGATTACGTCTTCCCTCATCAGGCCAACAAGTTCATGTTGGAGCGATTGCGCGCGAAGATGAAGATACCTGCGGAAAAGTTTTTCATAGGAATGGAGAAGAGCGGCAACACTGTTTCCGCTACCATCCCCATAGCTCTGGAGAACGCGAAGCGGCAAGGGCGAATCAAGCCGCACGACCGCGTGGCGTTGCTTGGCTTCGGCGTGGGCTATTCGTGGGCGGCAGCGATGGTCGAAATTGCGTAGAAGCAGAGGGCAGAGGTTAGAGGTTAGAGATTAGAGGTTAGTAAAAACATCTTCACTGACCTCTAACCTCTGCCCTCTAACCTCTCTTGAGAATTGATGATGGGTATAGCAGAAGTCGCCAGGAGAATCCTGCCGGCGGACACTTTTACGGCGATTGCCCGCGCGAAAAAAAGGTTCGAGCGCGCTAAAGTCGAACGCCTGCCGCCGCTCGGCGAGCGCGATTTCACTGAAATACTTGCGGGCGATCTGCGACTTGGCAAGGGCGATACGGTTTTTGTGCATAGCTCGATTGACCGCCTGCACCTGGACTTTCCCTTCTACAGAATTCTGTCCCTGATTCGTGACGTTATAGGAGAGCGCGGCACAGTTCTTTTCCCAACTTACCCGAACCACCTAATCTCTTCTTACGAATATCTTTCGCAGGGTAACGTCTTCGATGTCAGGCGCACTCCTTCATACATAGGTCTGCTGACGGAGTTCGCGCGCCGCCAACGTGAAGCAGTGAGAAGCCTTCATCCCACGAAATCTGTCTGCGCTATTGGCCCGAATGCGGCTGAGATGACAGCGACTCACCAGAACTCGCCTTATCCTTACGACAGGTGCAGCCCGTACTACAAACTCACGGAGTGCGAGGGCAAAATCATAGGTCTTGGCGTCTGGACGAAGAAACTTTCATTCACTTACTGCGTTGACGATGCGTTCAAAAACAAAGGGCCTGTTCAAACTTACTACCCGCAAACATTCGCCGCGCGCTGCATTAACTATAAAGGCGAGACGAAGGTGGTGGAGACTTACGCGCACAAGATGCGTGTGGTTGACGCGCATGACGTTCCCGCTTACATGAAGCGCCACGTTTCCGGTGAAGCGTGCAGCGATCTTGTAATCAAAGGGATGAAATTTTTCAGGGCTGATGCGCCGCGCCTCTTCGATGAGATGCTCGGTCTTGCCAAGCAGGGCATCACAGTCTATTCGCGCTCTGTCTATTCAAAGGAATGGCTCAAGGCCAATGGCAAGATATGAGCATCGCGAGTAGTATCATGGTTAGAGACTGGAGCGAATTTCAGTTGAGCGTCATGTTTTCATATTAGCCCACTACCGTGCCGAAGGAGAGGTCAGAAAGGCCTGCCGCTTCTTACCTTAAATTCGCCCGCATGAAGTTTCCGGGCCAACTCTGCAAGCGTCAGAAATTTTATGTCGTCGGCTTGCGACAACTCTGCTATGAATCGCTCTATGGGTGCGAAATCCCGTATCTCTTTGGGATGGTTCGTCAGAACGATGGGAACGTCGCCCAAGCCCGTCTCGCTCGCTCTTCGCCGGATTGATTCGAGCATTTCGCTGAGCAGCGGATAGCTCAACCGCGCCACGTCCGAGACGAAGTGCTTGCCGCGAAGATAGGGAGCGGCGACCTGTTCGTAGAGTAGAGCGGGTAGCCGTGAATGGCGCTTCTCTTTCCATTCCTGCCCGCCGTAGTTGTCACCGGTCTTGCCTGTTTCGCTTGAAGTGGAGAGACGCCGCGTGATCTTCTTCCGCGCGAGCGCGAAGTGACGTTTGAACGTCGCGCGGCGCGATGCGTAGAAATGGTGTATGGGAACGCAGATGATTCTTTCAGGCTTCTCGGAAACTCTGCGCGCATCCGTCATCACAGGATAGAAGGGCAAAAAATCCTCTTCGCAGTTTCTGTAATCCAGTTGAACGTGCCATGTGTCGTGATGGAGTCCGCCGCTTATGCTCGTGTCGCACGTGATGCCAAGCTCGACAAGAAGATTGAGCGCGTGAGGCGAGGGCGCTATGGAGAGCGAGCCTGCGCGAAACACCAGACACCTGTACGAAGGGTCAATCGTGCGCAGAAGATTTTCAAGATACTCTTTGCACTCAAACAGCATAGCGTAGGCCGCTTCGGGTTCGTAATTCAGCATTGACCAGTCAGCATCAAGCAGCCAGTGCCCCTGCTCGTAGCGCGCCCCTTGCCATTGCGGGTGCGTATGAAGCTGAACGTCGTGGCCGCGCTCGTAACTTTCGCGCACGAGCGCGTCCCACTCGTCGGCCAGAGTTTTCAGTTCCGGCCATTTCTCCTCGAATCGCCTGAAAGCCAGTTGCTGCATGGCCTCTGCGAACAGAGTGGTGCGTACAGCGTGGCGGCTGTAAATCTCCAGAAGGCGGCGCAACGGGGCGAACTGAATCTCTTCAATCGAGCCTGAGCCGTTGCCGCGCAACTCCCAGTCGTGCGTCAGGCACAGGTGTATGGTAGGCTTCATCCTCGCTTCGGTTACTCCAGTAGACCTATGGTATTGTACTCTGAAACTCTTTGGTAGCGCCGACACAAAGGCGGCGCGGTTCGGAAGATTAAAGATAGGGGAAGAGGGTAGAAGGGAAAATGGGGAAAAGGAAAACTTTACGCCTCTGAAACTCCCTGTCCCTTTAACTTTTTCCCCTCTTCCCCATGACTAAAAATGTCTAGCACAACGAAAAGCCTGGACACTGCTCTGCCGAAGGAGATGGAGCGGCACACATACTCGATCACGTATGAGGTCGAAGGGAAGCACTGGTGGTTCGCAGGTCGCCGTCGCATCATAGAAACTTTCGTGCGAGAGATTTGCGGGAAGTTGGAAGCGAAGCGACCGCGCATTCTGGACGTGGGCTGCGGCACGGGCGCGAACCTTGAGATGCTGGCCGGGTTCGGTGAAGCCGAAGGTGTTGATATATCCGATGATGCGCTTGCTTTCTGTCATGCACGGGGCTTGACGAACGTGCGCAAGAGCACCGCAGAGAAACTTCCCTTTGATGACGAATCGTTCGAGTTGGTGACGGCGCTGGATGTTATAGAGCATCTGGATGACGACGTTGCAGGCTTGCGAGAGATGCGCCGGGTTCTTAAACCCGACGGGCGCGCCCTGCTTTTCGTTCCGGCGTTCATGTTTCTATGGGGCGTGCAGGACGACGTGAGCAACCACCGCCGCCGCTACACAGCCTCTGAATTACGACGCGCGGTGAGCGAAGCCGGGTTCGAGGTCGAGCGCCTGAGCTACGCGAATATAACTTTCTTCGCGCCGACTCTTCTGGGACGATTGATAATGCGCGCTACGGGTTTACGCCCCGCGTCCGAAAGCAACATAAACGTGGCCGCTTTGAACGGCATCTTCGGAAAAGTGCTCGGCGCAGAGAGCGCATTCCTGCGCTGGATTAACATTCCCTTCGGCGTCTCAGTCCTGTGCGTCGCGCGACGAATTGAAGATTAGCAAATGGCGAATGGAAGTAAAGCCGTGAATAGTGAATCGTAAATCGTGAATAGAAAAGAACGGTGATAGGAGATAAGAAAAGGCTTTTTATCTAATCACTCATCATCTCTTCTATCCTGTCACTGCTCTTATCTATTCACGATTTACGATTCACTATTCACTATTCGCGCCCCTTATGAAGACTTACGATGAAGAAGAGACGATGACGCGCGGGCGCGCTTACGCCTCGGCGAGCGGCGGCGAGACGCCGGACATCTCTGTCTTTCTGCCTGTCTATAACGAGGAGCCGAACCTGCGCCCGCTTCACGCGAAGCTGGACGATGCTTTGCGCCAACTGAATCGCACGGCAGAGATAATTTATGTGGACGACGGCTCGACCGATGGAAGTTTGGAAGTGCTGCGCGGGCTTTCCCATTTGGACGAGCGCGTGCGCGTGGTTGCGCTTCGCCGGAATTACGGGCAGACGGCGGCGATGGCCGCAGGCATTGATGCGGCGAAGGGGCGCGTGCTGATTCCTATGGACGCGGATTTGCAGAATGACCCGGCGGACATCGTGCGGCTGCTGGATAAGATGGACGAGGGCTACGACGTTGTTTCGGGCTGGAGGCGAAATCGCCAGGACACGTTCATTACGCGCAAGCTGCCTTCTATGATTGCGAATCGCCTGATCTCGTGGATAGGCGGCGTGCCTCTGCACGATTACGGCTGCTCGCTGAAAGCTTATCGCCGCGAATCGCTCGAAGACGTTCGGCTCTATGGCGAGATGCACCGGTTCATTCCAATCTATGCATCGTGGGCTGGCGCGCGAGTCACAGAGATTCCCGTAGAGCATCACCCGCGCACGATGGGCAAGTCGAAATACGGGCTTTCACGAACACTGAAAGTCGTCTTCGATTTGATGACGATAAAATTCATGGCCTCGTACCAGACGAAACCTATCTACGTCTTCGGAACGTTCGGCTTCATAGCTTTCGCCATCTCTTTTCTGGCGGGACTCTACGCGGTCTTTCTTAAAATCTTTCACAAAGCGGATTTCGTTCAGACTCCGCTGCCCATACTGACAATCGTGATGTTCGCCGTAGGCGTGCAGTTCCTCTTGATGGGCTTGCTGGCCGAGATGCTCGTGCGCACCTACCACGAATCGCAGGCCAAGCGCATCTACGCCGTTAGAGAGAAGATGGGATTTAAGAACAGTGATAAGTGATGAGTGATAAGAGAAAGCAGGTTCTTTCTTATCACTCATCACTTATCACTCATCACTTAAAAATCTATGTGTGGAATAACCGGTTGGGCTAATCTGGATGCGCGCGTGCCGCAGCCTGATGGCGCGCTTGCTTTGCTGCGCTCCATGTGCAGCCGCATGACGCATCGTGGGCCTGATTCCGAGGGCGCGTTTGTTTCGACTGGCGTTGCGCTGGGGATGCGCCGCCTCGCAATCATTGATCTCATCACGGGCGAGCAGCCTGCTGTGAGCGAGGACAGGCAGGTAAGCGTTATTCTCAACGGCGAGATTTACAACTACCGCGAGTTGCGCCAGAAGCTTGAGGCGCGCGGGCATAAGTTCCATAGCGAGTCGGATACGGAAGTTCTGCCGCATCTTTATGAGGAGCACGGGACACAGATGGTCGAGCATCTGAACGGGATGTTCGCGTTTGCGCTCTGGGACGCGCGCCGCCGCCGTCTCTTCTTAGCGCGCGACCGTTTCGGTGAAAAGCCTCTCTACTGGGGCGTCTTCGACGGTCAACTACTTTTCGCATCAGAGCCGAAAGTTCTGTTGGCCCACCCGGCGGTTCAACCGCGACTCAACCTCGAAGCCCTGCGCGAATATCTGTCGTTCGATTACGTGCCCGCGCCGCTTTCCATCTACGAAGGGATACAGAAACTGCCTGCTGCGCATACGCTCACATTGGAAGATGGAAGGATAGAAGTAAAACCCTACTGGCGTTTGAGCTATAAAACCCTAAAGCCTGTGCCGGATGAAAGGGAAGCGGCGGAACATTTGAGAGAGCTTCTTGAAGATTCCGTGCGCATGCGGCTTGTCTCGGACGTTCCGCTGGGCGTTTTGCTCTCAGGCGGGATTGATTCGTCAACGGTCGCTGCAATGGCCGTGCGCGCATCATCTGAAACTGTCAAGACGTTTTCAATCTCGTTCGCTGAATCTTCCTACGACGAATCCGCTTACGCGCGCGCGGTCGCAAAATTCCTGGGCACGGACCATCACGAGGAGCGTTTGAGCGTTGACCTTGCCGCAGACCTCGTTAGCGAAATCGGCTCGTGGATGGACGAGCCTTTGAGCGACCCCTCGCTTGTGCCGACCTATCTGCTCTCGCGCTTTACCAGAAAGCACGTCACGGTTGCGCTCGGCGGCGACGGCGGCGATGAGTTGTTTGCTGGCTATCCTATGTATCAGGGCCATCGCTACGCGCAGATTTATTCAAAAGTCCCGCGCGCCATCAGGCGATTGCTAATAGAACCCGGCATCAACCTTCTTCCGGTAAAGACCGATAATCTTTCCTTCGACTTCAAAGCGCGCCGGTTCATAGCGGGCGCGGATCAAGACCTTGTGGCTCGTCATCACATCTGGTTCGGCTCGTTCACGCCAGACGAGCAGAAAGAGCTATTGACCGATGACGTGAGACGCGCGAGCAGCGATGACGTTTACAGAGAGGCGCGGCGCATGCTCTCGGAAGATTGCGATGCAGACAACATGCTCGAATGCGCGCAGAGTCTGGACACGCGGCTTTATCTTGCGGAAGACATACTGACGAAAGTTGATCGCGCGAGCATGGCTGTGAGTTTAGAAGTTCGCGCCCCCTTCCTTGACCCGCGCGTGGGCGAATACGCCGCGAGTCTTCCGGCTGATTACAAGCTGCGCGGCGGCACTACGAAATACATACTGAAGAAGGCTGTGCGCGAATTGTTGCCGCCGTTTGTGACGAAGCGCGGCAAGAAGGGATTCGGCGTGCCCGTCGCGGAATGGATCAAAGGAAGATTGAAACCTTTAACGTGTGACATGCTTTCCCCTGAGCGCCTGCGCGCTCACGGCCTCTTCAACGCCGATTACGTCATGCGTCTTCAGGACGAGCACGAGCGAGGGGTTGCCAATCACAGAAAGCTCCTCTGGACGCTTTTGATGTTTGAACTCTGGCACGAGAGCTTCGTACAGACGCCGCGCCGCATAGAGACTTCTGTTAGCACCGGGCAGTAACTTATTCCTTCAGTCAATCAAGCCTGCGTCTTTCAGCCGCATGGAAAATGAGATTCAGCGCGCATACGAAACTCTCGCAACATGGTGCAGAGAGCGCGACTACGCCGGGCATGATACGTTCGACGCGCTCAATAGCAAACTGTTTCAATCTTCTCCGTTCAAACGCTCGCGCGCCGCACGTCTCGCGTGGACGCAACTCTTCAAACGCTCGCCTGTAAATTTCCGAAAACTTGCGCGAGTGCCCGTCGAAAGGAATGCTAAGGGAACGGCGCTGTTCGCTCTTGCTCAGCTAGCCGAATTCAGGCGCGTGAAGACAAAGAGCGCCGAAGAGGAGGCGCGAAAGCTTCTGGATGATCTGTTAAGCTCCAGAATTGAAGGTTTGCACGGTGCGGCTTGGGGGTACAATTTCGACTGGCAGGGGCGCGCGTTCTTCGCGCCGAAGGGTACGCCAACGGTCGTGCCCACTGCTTTCGCCGCACGCGCGCTCGTCGAGGCTGTACGGGCATTCGATGATGAAGAATATTTGAAAGTCGCGCGAAGCGCCTGCGATTTCATACTGAGCGATCTGAATAGAAGTGTGGAAACCGGCGACGAAGTTTGCTGGAGCTATTCGCCTGTAGATAAGACGCGAGTTTTCAATGCAAGCCTGCTCGCGGCTGAAACTCTGGCGAGCGTAGGCGGGTTGACGAATGAGATAGATTTGATTGATTGGGCGGTGCGCGGTGCGCGCTACGTTGTAAGAAGACAGCGCGATGACGGGTCTTGGGCTTACGGCGCGAGCGGCTTTCAATCGTGGTCGGACAATTTTCACACGGCATTCATATTGACGAGCCTCAAACGAATCATCGTCGCTTGCCATGCCTGTCACGATGAATTTGATGATGCGCTCAGGAAAGGTTACGAGTTCTGGCGCGAACGCTTTTTTCTGGCGGACGGTTGGCCCAAACTTTATCCTGAAAAACTTTATCCGGCGGACGCGCACTCGGCTGGCGCTGCTGTGGTCGCGCTCGCGGAGTTGAAAGAATTGAACGCGGGCGCAATCGATATGGCCGAAACAATAGCTCGCTGGGCAATTCGCAATTTACGCGACCCGCGCGGCTTCTTCTACTACCAGCGCAGACGGCTTTACACGTTGCGCACGCCCTACATGCGCTGGTCGCAGGCGTGGATGATGTACGGGCTGGCGAAACTACTCGAAGGGATGAGGGATGAGGGATGAGGGATGAGTTCGTAGATAGTGAATCGTAAATCGTGAACAGAAAAAGCAAACTGCTGAGCTTCTTCAACTTCTATTCACGATTTACGATTCACGATTCACAGCTTTCCTTTCATCCCTCATCCCTCATCCCTCATCCCTCATATGATTCTCTGGGTTGATCTTGCAAACTCGCCGCACGTGCCGTTTTTTCGCGCGCTGAAAGCTGAATTCGAGCGGCGCGGGCACGAGGTTCTGATTACGGCGCGGGATTTCGCGCAGACGGTCGAGATGGCCGGGCGTGCAGGACTTTCGCCTGTCGTCATCGGCGGATTCGGCGGCAGACGATTGGCGGGCAAGGCAGGGAATCTGCTGGGGCGCGCAGCCGCTCTTGCGCGCATGGCGCGTGGCCGAAAGATTGATCTTGCCATCAGTCATAACTCTTACTCACAGATTCTCGCCGCGCGTATGACGCGAATCAAGAGCGTTACGCTAATGGATTACGAGCACCAGCCAGCGAATCATCTTGCTTTCCGTATGGCTTCGCGCGTGATCGTCCCAGAAAGTTTCCCGCAAAAGTTTTTGACGAAATACGGAGCGCGCGCGTCAAAAGTCATGCGCTACGCGGGGACGAAGGAGGACGTTTACCTGGCGGACTTCGCGCCCGATGCTCTGTTTCTCAAGAAGCTGCTAGAGCTTGGCGTGAACGCAAGAGATGTTCTGGTCGTAGTCAGACCGCCAGCGCGCGATGCGCTCTATCACCGGTTCGAGAACGATCTGTTCGATGAATTATTGAATCGCCTTGCGGCGCGCCCGAACCTCAAGACCATCCTGCTCGCGCGCAACGACGCGCAACGGGAAACCTATTCGTCGCGCGCGTCTGCGAACACGATTGTGCCACGCGAGGCGCTGGACGGCGCGAACCTGATTGCGCACGCCGATCTTGTGGTGAGCGCTGGCGGGACAATGAACCGCGAGGCGGCAGCCCTCGGCGTGCCAGCCGCAACCGTTTACGCCGGGCGGTGGGCGGCAATAGATGAAATGCTTGTGCGCGAAGGTCGTCTCATACGCATCGCTTCGCGCACGGATTTAGACGCTCTAACCTTGAAGAAGAAGAGCGGCCTCAACCTGCGCCACGCCACGCACGTGCGCGGTGAAGTTGCTGATCTAATACTTTCGTGAATCGTAAATAGAAAAAGCGAACTGAGAAAGTTCTTCAACCACGATTTACGATTCACGATTAACGATTCACGCCCTTTTATTGTCTATTTACGATTCACGATTTACTATTCACGAGTTAAATGCGTGTCGAGCAGGTCAAAGAGCATGAGAGGCGGGCTGGCGGGGCGAGTGCCGTGCGTGTGCCTGCACGCGCGCCCCGCTGGATTGTGCCTGCGGTTAAGTTCGCGCTCTTTGTAGGCGACCTTGTGCTCGCAGGGGCGTCGTTTATGGCTGCCTTCTACTTGCGCGAAGGCAAAGCGATTCTTGAAGAGGCGGGCGGTCGCGCCGTCTGGTCAAAAGCTTTCGCGCCTTACGGAGCGCTGCTGCTCTTCGTCGTTCCGATTCGGCTGTTGGCACAGAGCTACTACGATCTTTACAGGCTGCGCGGCGAGTTCTCTTTCTTCGACGAGTCCACGCGCGTCTTCAAGGCGACAGCAATCGGCTCGCTTCTCATCATAGCGACGGCCTTCCTCTATCGCGGCGGCTTCACCTTCAGCGCCTTCTCTTATTCGCGCGGCGTCTTCGTGCTAGACTTTCTGCTCGCGCTAACAGGCATAACTCTGCTGCGCCTCATGGTTCGCTCAATTCAAATCTTCGTGCGCAGGCGAGAGATTAACTTGATACCGACGCTTGTCGTGGGGCGCGGTGTGGAAGCAGCGCTGTGCATCAGGGAGATGCAAGAGCGACCCGCGCTGGGCTATAGAGTGATAGGCGTGGTGGAGACGGGCGTGCTCGATAAGCTTGTGCCGGAGACGTTCGAGGGCGTTCCGGTCATCAGCGACTTGAAGGGGCTGCCGGATGCTATCAGGGAATCAAGCGCGAACGAAGTCATCATCACAGACCCTAGCGTGCCGGGCGACGTGCTCTTCGACGTTATGATGAGTTGCGGGCGTCGTCGCGGCATTGAGTTCCGCATAGCGCCGAGCCTGTTTAATTGCCTGCCGCGCAAAACGGAAGTTGACCAGATAGGCGCGATGCCCATGATAAGACTGTTCCGCGAGCCTCTTTCGGACAGCGCGCGTCTAATCAAGCGAGCCTCGGACATCATCATAGCTTCACTGGCACTCCTGCTGCTCGCGCCGCTCTGGATAATCATAGCGCTTCTCATCAAACTGGATTCTTACGGCCCCGTCTTTTATAAACAGGAGCGCGTAGGGATGGACGGTCGCCTCTTCCTCTTCTACAAATTCCGCACAATGCGAATAGGCGCGGACGATTCACGCCACCGCGAGTACCAGCGCAAATTCATAGAAGGGCGACCTGAAGCCAACTTAGGCGACGAGCAGCAGCCCGTCTATAAACTGCATACGGACGCGCGCATCACGCGAACGGGGCACATGCTTCGTCGTTTGAGTCTGGATGAGCTGCCGCAGCTACTCAACGTCCTTCGCGGCGACATGAGCGTGGTTGGCCCGCGCCCGCCGATTCCTTATGAAGTGGAAGCCTACGATCTGTGGCATCGCAAGCGCCTTGATATGAAACCCGGTCTGACAGGACTCTGGCAGGTATCCGGGCGCAACCGGCTAACTTTTGAAGAGATGGTGAGGCTAGACCTTTTCTACATAGAGAACTGGTCGCTGCTGCTTGACCTGAAAATAATCTTGCGCACACTGCCCGTCATGCTGCGCGGCGACGACGCTTACTGAAGGAAGATGATAAGCCTGTTAAGTTGAGCCAAGTTGATGCAATAGATGAGTTCTTTCGCGCAATAATTGAGCACGTGTATGTTGCCCCCGGTAAACTAAAGGCTTTCAGGAAAAGTCTGTCGCGCTCTACATCTGAAGGGGAAATGGATACTAACGACAATGCTTAGGCAGTCATCTTAAACGATATCTTGAGAGCTTCTCATCATTCTCAATCTCGGAATTGGGCTACTTCGCGTTACTATGTGAAGCTTTGATGCAAATTATCTGTCTTGCTAAGATTATGACTTGAGGTATGAGAATAGCTTATGTCAACTAAAGAACAGGTCTTGGAAGAGCTTGAAGGCTTGAATGAAGATGAACTCAAGGAAGTAGCCGAGTATCTGGCATTCCTGAAATTTCGTTCTCAACAAGGTGCGCGCATCGTTGATGAATCAAAATTGGCCGCGTTGTATGCCGAGTTTGCGGAAGAGGATCGTAGTATGGCGGAAGAAGGTTTGGCGGATTACGCTGAAGGCTTGATGAAAGAGGATGCTGGATGACAGTCAGGCGAGGCGAAATCTGGCTGGCCGACCTGAATCCTACACGCGGCTCAGAGCAAGCGGGAACGCGCCCGGTTATTATCTTTCAGAACAATCTCATCAGCAAATATACGACGACTATTCTTGCCATTCCGCTGACCACGAATCTGCGGCGTGCATCTTTACCTTCCTGCATACAAATATCTAAAGACGAAGGCGGATTGGCTTCTGATTCCGTCGCCCTATGCCATCAGTTGAGAGTGTTGGATAAGACTAGATTGTTGAAGAGGCTTGGTGCAGTGAGTCCGAGCACAATCATAGCCATTGAAAGCTGCGTGAAGTTCACAATCGGGATGAGTTAAAATCAAACTCCCTGCCCAACAATTCACCGACTCGCATTAGTTTATCTTTTATCAAAGTTATTTGGCTTCATCCGGCTTCAATGGTATCGTCGGCGGGCGGTTGAATTCTAGCATCAGGTGCATACATTATTGGGCTGAAGTGAATAGATACAGATATTATCAAACACCATTGCGGAAAAAATTCCTTTGCTTCCTGTGAGATGAGAACAACAATATTCTTCCTGCTTCCGTCTTGCCCTTCAGAGTCGCATCATCTCCCTGACATACTTCGGCGCGGGCGTGCCGAAAGAGAGCATGGTGTCGTGTAGCTGATGATAGTTGGCGTGGCCGTTCATCTTAGCTTCGTAGGCGCGGCGTATGTCGTTCATTTCGGTGACGCCGACGAAGTAGTTGGAAAGCTGCGTTGAAGTAAGCTCGGCGCGCCGCCACTTGCCTGCGGCCTCGCCCTCTTCCTGAAAGCCTTCATTCATCATGAAGTCAATTGCTTCCTGTTCGGTCATCCCGGCGGTGTGAATCTTCTGGTCAATGATGGCGTTGATGATGGTGCGAAGTCGCATCTTCAATTGCTGCATGTGAAATTCCGGGCCGCCGTAGCCGCGCTCGGCCATCAACTGCTCGGCGTAAACCGCCCAGCCTTCCGCGAAAGTGTTGCTGCGAAATACCGCGCGCACCATCGTCGGCGCTTTGAACCGGTTCGAGTGTGCAAGTTGAAGATAATGTCCGGGCATGGCTTCGTGCACGGTCACGTCTTCCAGCATGTAGTTGTTGTACTCGCGGAAGAATGATTCGACGCGAGTGGGCGTCCATGTTTTCGGAGTCGGCGAGATGGCATAGAAGGTTTCACCGCTCCTCTCAAGCGGGCCTACAGGGTCGCAGTAAGCAACAGCCACGCCGCGCTTGAACTCAGGCATGACTATGACCTTCACAGGCTCGGTCGGCAGAGTGATCATGTTCTGCGCGCGCACGAAATCCGTAGCCTGCTTCACATCATCGCTCGCAAGCGGGACGATTGTGTCGTTGGTCGGATGGGCTTCCGCCAGATGCGAGAGCACAGACTTTATAACGAACTTTCTGTCGTCCAGATGTGCAGCGTCCTGCGGGGAATATTTTTTGAAGAGAGGCAGGGCGACTTCGTACATGGTGGCCTGCGTGCTCTCCAAATCGGCCATAGCGCGCTTCAAAATCTCTTCTTTCGAGAGATCGGATTCAAGCGTAAAGCGCAGTTTCTTGCGATACAGCGCATCGCCCAAACGGAAATCACCCGTTGAGCGCGCCATCAGGTCTGTCTCCATCCAGTGGCCGAAGTCTTCCAGGGCGGCTACGGCCTCGGCTTGCGCGGGCGCAAGCTCTGTTTTCAAATCCGGCACCTGCGCGATGAAATTGTTAAGCTCGTCACGCACCAGATTGATCGTCCCCTTGTTCTGCGCAATTGCGGTTTCCGTATGCACGCGCGGCGGGTTCCTCAAATTCAGCTTGGCTTGCGCTACGACTTCTGGAACTGCTTTCAAGCGCTCGCGTACATTCAGCAGCCGCGTCCGAAGCGGCGCAAAGTCGCGCGCTATGAGCGTGTAGATGGCGTTGCCGACGTTATAGACGAGCGGATTCCATTCGTACTCGCGCAACTCATCAATCTGGAACAGGTTGAATTCCAGCCGGTTGCGCAGGATTCTATAGTCAACGCTATTCACAGGGCTGAGACGATTCATGGGAAACGAATCAAGCGCCTTCAAATATTTTTGCGAAAGAGCGCGCTCTCGCTCTTGCCCCGCGCGGCTGTAATCGTCCAGACGATTATCGTAGCGATGGTCGCCAAGCTGAGTCGCCGTCTCCGGCTTCGTTTCAAGAAACTCTTCTATATACTGCTTCGCCAGCGATTCAAACCTTTGATCCATTGTATCCGCCGGTTTTGAGAAGGCTGCGAAGTTTGAGAAAGCCAGAATGAAGATTAAAGTCAGAGCGATGCTTCGCATAAAGTTAAAATCCTTTCCTGTTACAAGAGCGAACTCGCAGGTTTTTGATAAAGCTGTATTCAATAGGATAAACCTTTTCGGCCTGTTTATGAAAATGCATTGCGCTTATCGTTTCGTGTGGATGAAGAAAGAAAAACGCCCACCACCGCAAGCACAGAGAACACGGAGGAAGCGCCGAAGAAGAGCAGAACATTTGAGATTTGAGATTTGAAATCCTCTGTGCTATCTCTACGCCTCTCTGTGCCTGCGATGGTGAATCTTCGTTTCCTCTATTGCCAATCTCGGATTATCGCGCTGCCGGGCGATTATGCCCGCAAATTTCCGGCGTGGTAGCATAGCGCTTCAAAATGGATCAGGCAGTGGAAGGTAGAAAGATAGGAGAACAGCCGGGCGCAGACGATCATTCGTTAGCGGCGCACCCGATTGCACGCTGGCTGGATGGCGCGCTCATCTTCTGGCTCTTTCTCTTCGCGCTCGCAGCGCCGCACTCAATCGCCGCATCGCAAACGGCCTGGGCGTTTGGCCTCTTCACATGGATTCTGCGCCTCTTGGTGCGCCCGCGCCCCCGATTATTTCGCACGCCCCTTGATTACCCGCTGCTGGCGTTCATCATCATCACAATCATCTCTGTGCTCACGTCATACGCGCCGGACATTTCAGTAGGGAAACTGCCAGCCGTCTCGCTCTTCACAATCGTTTACTTAACAGCCGAGAACATCAAGAGCCGCCGTGTGCTGCGAATGCTTGCGTTGACATTAATCGCATCGTGCATGGTCAACGTGGTGTACGTGATGGGAGAGAGAATCGTCGGGCGCGGCCTGAAAGTAGAAGGGTTGTCGGCGGAAAGCCCGCTCGCTGCTGCGGGGATTCATGACGGCGACACGCTGCTCTCTGTTGACGGACTAACTTTGCGCGAGCCGGAAGAGTTGGTCGCGGCTCTTGATAATCGGCAGAATGCTGCTCCGGCAGTTGTGAAGATTTACAGGTTCGAGTGGATAGGCGACATGAAAGTGGCGCGCGGTCGTCTGCTGGAAGGCGCGACCACGATTGAGCGCCTGGGCGTGAGAAGCTGGTCGCGCGGGCGCGAGTGGCGAGCGAGCGGGTTTTACGGCCTCTACGTAACTTACGCGGACGTGCTTCAACTCATCGGCTCGCTCGCTTTCGGACTATTCATAGCCTTAAAGAGAAAGCGCTCGATGGCGGGCGCGCTGCTTCTGGCATCGGTCGCAGGTATAAGCCTCGCGTTGGTTATGACTCTGACGCGCGCGGCGTGGCCTGCCTTCCTCTGCTCATCTCTACTCATAGTCGTTGTCGGCGCTGGCCGCCGTGCATTAGTCATCCTGCTGGCCTGCGCTTTGCCTGTAGCGCTCATCGGATTGTTCGTGCTTCAACAGAAGAGGAACGTGCGTTTCTTTGACCAGCAGGATCAATCAACAACATGGCGCGAGACAGTCTGGAAAGAGGGCGCGCATCTTCTGGTGAGCAAGCCGCGCCACATGCTGGTGGGCGTCGGCATGGACTCTATCAAACGCTACGGATGCAGTTGGGGACTTTTTGATAACTGCCGCCAGCCAATGGGACATTTCCACTCGAACCTGTTGCAGTTTGCAATCGAGCGCGGTGTGCCTGCGCTCATCCTCTGGCTCACGCTGATATTTGTTTACGCGCGCATGCTGTGGCGAATGGTGCGCTCGCCTGATCTGGGCGGGTGGATAGAGCGTGGAATAGCGCTCGGAGCGCTCGGTGGGCTTCTGGGATTTTTCATGATAGGAATAGTTCATTACAACTGGGGCGATTCCGAAGTCGTAGACATCCTCTATTTCATCATGGGCCTGAGCATCGTAGTGAATCGAATATCTCGCAGCGAAGCTAAAGCCTGACCCTCAACAACATTCGATACTGATTCAAATCTCCCTACCTCTTTTCTTAGCGCCTCCAGCGTCTTTGCGTGAGGAATATTTCTCGCTGGAGGCGCTAAGACGCAAAGAGAAAGCGCAAAGCATTGAATACCTACCCGCCGGTTCTGTATCTATATTCATAGACAAAAAGAGGGCGAAGCCTTAGCTCCGCCCTCCTTTTCATGCTGACTGACTCCGCCGAAAGTTAGTTAGTCAGCAGAATTCCGTCGCTGACCATGATGCCGTCCGAAACCATGATTCCATCCGAGACCATAATTCCGTCGGATACCATGATTCCATCCGAAACCATGATGCCATCGCTAACCATAATACCGTCCGATACCATGATTCCGTCACTAACCATGATTCCATCGGAGACCAGGATGCTGTCGCTAACCATGATGCCGTCCGAAACCATGATTCCATCCGAAACCATAATGCCGTCGCTGACCATGATTCCATCCATTATCAGGATGCTGTCGTTGAGGAATTTTCCGTCCGAGCAGATGATGCTGCTGCCCTTCACTGTACCGTCCGAAACCATGATTCCATCGCTGACCATGATGCCGTCCGAAACCATGATGCCGTCGGTGTAGAGAATGCCGTCCGAAACCATGATGCCATCCGAAACCATGATGCCGTTGGTGTAGACGGGATGCTCTGTGAAGAGCACGCCCTGCGAATAAGATACGTGCGAGTCGCCTTCAACTCTCTCGCCGCCGATTGTTGACATTCCGAGCGAACTCATCGTCGTGCCGCGACGGAAAAGCGAATCGCCAGCTTGCAGCTTATCTGCGTTCGGAACTATCGCGCGAGCCATCTTGATTGCGCCCACCACGTTCAGCATTCCAGCGCCCTGCGTCACTACGCTCTGCGCAAAGTTGCCGAAGCGCATGGCCGGAAGCAGTTGAGCGGTGCGCGTGAGCGCTGCCTTTACAAGTCGCGGCGTGAGCGAGCGATTTGCTTCCAGCATCAAAGCGACTGCGCCTGAGACTACAGGAGCGGAGAACGATGTGCCGGAGTATTTGAAGTAAGCGTTCGCAAGTGCGCCTGCGCCCGTGGGCTGCTGTACATTCTGCGGCAGGAGTCCGGCGAAAGTCGGGTGCGGGTCTTGCGACATGGCCGCGATGATGCGAGAGCCTGGGGCAACCAGGTCTGGCTTAGCGTGGCGGTCAAACAGTGTCGGGCCGCGAGATGAATACTGCGCTACGAAATCGTCGGAGCGCTTCGCTGTGGAGTAGGAATCGGTTGCGCCGACCGTGATGACGTAAGGATCGTTTGCAGGGCTGCTGATGCCGCCGTAAGCGATCTGATAGATCGGCTTGCCTGTGGCGTCATAGGTGACGACCTTTTCCGTGTGGCCCCAGTTGCCTGCGCTTACGACCACCACGATGCCAGCCGCCACTGCGCGCTCGACAGCCTGGCAAACAGGGTCTTGCAGGTAGGACTCGTGCACGGGCATTCCAATGCTCATGTTCATGACATTGATGCCGTAGCGCGCCCTGTTCGCTATGGCCCAGTTGATGCCGTTCAGCACGTTGCTGACCGTGCCGGTTCCGTTCTCGTCCATCACGCGCAGGTCAACTAGATTAGCGTCCGGCGCTATTCCAACGTAATGGCCTACATAGCCTGTAGAGGCCGAGCCGTTACCGGCGGCGACGCTCGCCACGCCCGTTCCGTGACCGAAAGCATCGCCCTTGCGCGTGCTGCCTGTGAAATCAACGCTCGCTACAATGCGTGACTTCTTGTTCTTGCTGAAATCCGGATGATTTGCGCTGATGCCGCTGTCCAGAATGGCAATCGTCACGCCCTTGCCTGTGACGCCGGGCATTCCGGTCAAACCGTTCTGAGCCTGCGTCGCGCCCGTTGTCTCGTCCGTCAAATCCAACTGCGATCTAACGGGGCGGTCGGGAGCGATGTAAGTAACGTCCGGGCGAGCCGCGAGCGCTGCAACCGAGTTGCTGGGGACATCTGCGACCACCACGTTGAGCGACTCGAAGTTCTGACGCTTCCTGCCGCCCGCGCTAACAATCGCGTTATCTTGGTCTACTGTGGGCGCGCCGTTGGTCTGTATGATTACGCGGGTCGTCGCGCTGCTCGTGGAATGGGATGCTAGATCGGGGGCGACCTTGTTGATGTGCTTCTGCGCGGTGTGGTGGTTGTTTGAAGAGGCGAAGGTGATGTTTGCCAGGGGGGCAAGAGAGACAATCACCAGGCTGATTAAGCTCAAGCTAGCTGTGATTCGGCGGAACATTTCGGTCTTCCTTTCTTTCGTGTGCCTCTTCCGTGGAAGCCGCGCTAACTATTGCGAGGGGAACGGGGCACTTCATTTAGATTTCAATGGAGTTTTTAGAAGAACTTGATCGTTGACAGGCTCAAACCGAAGCTTGCTGAGGGGCTTGGGTTTGAATCGAAGAAGCTTCATGGCCGCATGACTTCTTCTCTAAAACCTTTCAACGATCTGCCCTTTCCTATTTCAACCGCCGTGCCACTCATAGAAAGCTTCCCGTAATGCCTCTTAAGCTCAACTATTTTTCAACTTAAGGCCACACAGCCCGCACGCCTATACAACACCAGCAACAACTGCCCAAATGGATACCACCTAAACACAATTTATGGAAAAGCGAGTTAACGCGGGTTAATTGTGCTTTTTGTGTAGATTTTGCGAAAAGTAGAGGAGACTACGGGATGGTTACCAAGTATGCAGGAGAGATGAAGTTTGGTTACTTTGTATGCGCCCTAAATTCTGCCCAACAATTCACTTCCGGCTATGCTTCGGCTTACTCGGCAATCTAGCGGGCAGATCAAGCTCATCATTAGCCAGCACGTCAAGACAGATGCCCGCCGCTTCTGCGTACTTCAAGAGAATAGGTAAGGGCGGCTCACGCTCGCCTGATTCGTAGCCAGAGACGTTGCTTTGATAGATAACATCCTCAAGCCCTAGATGTCTGATTAGCTCATTCTGCGAAAGCTCTAATGCGTTGCGGATTTCCCGCAACTTCTCGGCAAGACGCTCAGACCTCAGACGCGCGGCTCTTCCCATTAGAAGCCTTCTCCTAACAGAAGAGTCAGATTTATCTTGCCGCTAATCCTATTTTGGATTAGTACGCTCTCGCTCAAAGCGGTCGCCGTGAGAATGAACCTTTCATTCAGAACGGCGATGCTCATTACTCACTTTGAGGCTTTGAGGCGTCGCATTAGCCGTCACTCGTTTTCAAAGACTAGATCGTGCGGCAAGGATACCACACCATGCCCTCATTAAATCTATAGAGAAGGGTTCGTTTGGGAGGCGCGTTATTTCTAAGGATGGGCGCGCTTCCCCTTGCCGCACGCCCGTTTCATTATGGGGTGAGTCGGGCTGTGCGGCACGGAGGCCGCCATGAACTCCCACGCTCAGAACGCGGCGGCCTTGCTATTAAGCAGTTTTTAGGCAACCTCATACCTTTTTGGGCAAGAGAGGGTTTTTGTGCAAAGCCCACATTGCGGCTTTGCACAAAAATAGGGTCTAAGGGGTTAATTCTTGTGCAAGGGTAGAATATTTGTGCAGGATGTAAACTTGCACAAAAATTCCTCAAGATGTGGCGGGTTCTTGAAAGTCTATCGCGACTCCGAAGACTTCCTCTAGGCTTTCGCTGAGTTGCTTCTTAATCTGATCAAGCCTTTGATGTTCTTCTGCTATTTCTTGCTGTTTCTTCAAATCCACTTGCCCCATTTCTTTATCAACAGGTATCTCGATGGATATATTCTTGATTCTTGATTTGCCAGCTTTGTTAGAGAAGGTGAAGCCCGCTTCTATTGCTTTCTTCTCAAGGATATATTTTAGGTAGGTGTGGTCAAGTAAACCTTTCCATTCGTCTCGCAGGATTAGAGGAATTACTTTCTCAGATAAAGTGAATCTGCCTTGTCTGAAGAATGCTTTACCAACAGAGCCGTCTATATTCCACGTTAGAACGTCCTCAAAGTATTTAACGCCTTTCAAGTTATCTTGAACATAACCGTATCCCACTTCGTCTGAACTTTTAGAGGCACTATAAACAGGAATATAGCCTTTATGCTTATTGACAAATGCTTTTGTGAACTTACTGCTATTAGTCTTCTGCTTTAAGTCAAATATTTCATCAACCGTCTTAGCGATTACATTTTCAGGGAGATTGATTCCGATAGACAGCAAACTCTCCATCTTCTTTGCTGTGTCTTTGACCTTCTCCTTAAACTCATCTAGCGTCAAAATTACAGATTTATCTTCAACTCCTAATTCAACGCGCTCTTCCTTGCTCCACCACCTATCTATCGCCCAATGATCTTTAGGATTGAAAAGGTCTATCGGCTGTATTTTGCATCTTTGCTTGTCACCACTCTGGAAGTATTGCTTTGCGCCTTTGAATTGATTAAAGAAGCTGACCATCTCTCTTAAATCATTTTCAGGAATCGGAAATCTGTTTACATCTAATGTTTCGCCAATGTTGCTGACAAGATAAGTGAAGACAGGCTCTGTTTGGATTTGTTCTTTTCTTTCAATGTAACTCTTACCAGATTTTTTGGTTATGGCAAGGATGTATGTTTTTTTCGGGGTAGTATAAAAAGCGTTAGCTGGCAATGAGATGATGCCGTCAATGATGCACTCATCCTTTATAAACGCTCGAAGTCTTTCATCATTTAGTCTATTCAAAATACCATCTGGAATGATAACGAAGGCTTTGCCTGAAGGTTTGAGGCTTCTTATAATCCACTCCAAGAATAGGCCTTCTACTCCGATAGCGTTTATTTTATAAAACTCTCTTAACTTGCTGTCGCTCTTAATCGCTTCTTTATAATTACTGCTCCCGCTAGTAACATAAGGCGGGTTGGTATAAATCAGATCGTATCTGTCTTTTTCTATCCTTGATAGTGTTCCTAGAATTGTCTTGCTTAATAATTTGAATGTTGAGTTGAATAATGTTGAAAACTTGGCTGAGATTGTAGGGTGATTCTTCAAAAGCTCTGAGATGAAAATGAGCATATTGGCTTTAGCAAGGATGATTGTTAATTGCTCTTCCTTTTCAAAGCCCTTATCGAATCCATGAAAGTTGTATCGGCTTTTGATCGTATCGCCTTCGACTTGATAATAGAAACGTACACCGTTCTCCTTTACCTTCATCGGCTCTAAAATGAACCCGCCGACGCCGCATGCAGGGTCGCAAGCTTCCGCGCCTTCCGGCAGCTTGTCCACATCTGAAATCTCAACAATCGCGTCTATGATATTTCTAGGTGTGAAGAACTGTCCCCAATTCTTCTTACTGATACTCTCCTTCATAAAGTCTTCAAAGACTCTGGACTTGAAGCTTGGGTCAATGTTCTTTAGTTCGCCAAAGTCATTGAACTTTTTTAATATCTTGTAAAATGTCTGACTGTGTTCAGGGACATCAAGGTTTAAGACAGTACCATTGATAATGGTTGTCCCGTCTTCAGGGTCGGCGGGAAACATTATCTTTAGATATGCCCGTGCGTTGAAAGAGTAATTCCTGAAGGCAACTTCAGGCGACAGTGAGTATATATGCCTGAAATTTATCTTATTGCCTTTGTCATCTTCGTCAAGAATATTTAGATCGCTAAGGTATTTGAATATAAACAACTCGACAAAGGTATAAAGGCACTTCTCAGGAGTCGCGCCGCTAACAGACCAAATATCTTGCCAGATTTGTTTAGCTAAACCAGAAGGGTCTGTTGTGGACTCTTTGGTTATTTGTGAGTGTTCTGCTGATACGCTTCGTCTTATCAATTCTAAATTATCAAGGCTTGATCTAGTCTTTACATTTAATTTAGTTATCTCTAGCTCATGCTCCCTTTGATCTATAATAAATTCTTTAATGAAGTCAGTTCCATTTTGATCTTTAATAATAGTATAGCTTCGCTTCTTCCCCGCTGTGCTATCTTCATATTCGTTAGCGGCATCTGGCTGATTAGGGTTAATCCAGATGCCGCTACTATTGTCGGTAGCTATTCCTACTTCAGCCTTTAATTCCTGACACAGATCATTGCATTGTTGAGCGGTTGCAATCTTATCTGCCTGAGAAGTGAACTTCCCCAAGTCTTTGTGCTCTACAACTAAAATTACCTTGATCTTGCTTTTATTTCTTCTATCAACTAATAGAGCGTCTGGTTTCCTTGCCCCGTATTTTTTGTAATCCCTGCTCGGAACGATCTTGTATCTCTTTAGCTGGTTCAGCGTCGTAGCCCCGATAGGGTAAAACTCATAGTTTCCTATCTTGAGGCCGCTTTCTGTTAAGCCCTTTTGGATTAGCTCTTCACTCATTGTCCACGTTTTTTGCTGGTCTTCGGGAGGTTGTCTTTTGCTTTCTTCCTAGATTCTTTATCCTTTATCGTCATCCCAAAAAGCGTTACGGCACTTAGAACAAGTACGCGGCTTTTTACCTATTTCATTAAGCTTGTCAGGGTTGAGTCCTTTGGGGAACCACTTATAGCCACACCGAGTGCATTGATACACCGGTACGTTATCAATCAAAATCAGTGGCACAGTCAAGCTCATAGCACATTCAAACAAACTGTGTTAATGAAATTCATTAACACAGTTTGTTTGAATACATTTGTTTCAATGAATTTGTTTGAAACAAATTAACTCATGATTCAAAATCCGGCTCAATGCCAAGTTCGTAGATAGATTGAATCACGCAACAGAGGTTATGACACAAGACTTTACAAAGCACTTCGTTAGTTTGAGCAACAGCAGTTTTGCTCCGAAGTCTTTCACCGAATTTGCTCTTAATCATAGAGAAGCAAGTCTCTACATTTGAACGCTTATGATAGTGCTGGCATAGAGTCACTGCTGGTTGTAAGGATGTGTTTGCCTGAAAATGGCTCTTGCTTGAAAGACTGGTGAAGCTATGGAAGGTTAGTGCTTCTTCTTATTCTGTTCGTTCTTCTTCGGTGGGCCTTTAGGACCCCAGTAGTATTTGTGAATGATGAGTTGGTAGGTGCCTATCGCAAGCAATACAGAGACGACTACTACTATGATTAAGGGTAGCATGGTGTGAAATCCTGCTCAGGATTATTCATAGTAAGTATTGGGAGTCAAGCCACTGCCCTGGTATTAGTTGAACCTCAAGGGATATTTCAAACCAGTCGAGTGGATAGGCTCGCCTGACGGAATTCGAGGTTGACCGCCAGAAAAGAGGCCAGTTCTTTTAAACGGAGTTTCTATTTTGCGCGCCGGACTTTTTCGTCAACAGAGATTCTTAATGCAAAAGTTGATGTGATCTGATATTGTCCGCGCGCTAAAGCTTGTTTATGCGTAGTCATGATAGAGACTCTTTAGCAGAAGATTATGCAGAAGCGAAACATTTCAACCTGGCTGGGGCTGCTCTTCTTCGTCGTAGCATTCGTTGTGTGCGGATGGCTTACGTCAAGCAGTTTCATCTTCATGGCTGTCTTCGGCGTCCGCAGCGCGAGCGAAGTGTTTGGGCTTTTACTGGGATCAACTTTCTGGTATCTGTTCGGCATACCTTTCTTCATCTGCGGAATCATCCTGCTACGGCACGCTCGCCGTCAGAACGCATACGCCTCGTCGGCGGGAATGGCCTGTCTTGTAGTCGCGCTCTGTCTGGCTTTAACCTGGGCACCTTTTGCCGCGCTTGGGTTGCTGGGTCTCTATACTGACGGATGGGCAAGGGCGAAGACGCTGGATAGAGGAATACTTATGTTCTCGACGAGCGTCACGCTGACCGGAATAATCTTTGGCATCATGGCATTCTACTTCTTCCGGCGGTCGCATAATGTTTTGGACTCGGCGCGTTAATATCGCTTCAGCTTGTGCTCAACAGTTAAAATTAAGATTCCTATTTAGACTGAAACGAGAAGTCCCACCCTAATAATCTGTTTGCATCGTGTGTCTCTTTTTGCATCTTGACAGGTCTGCTAAAATATCTGCGCAATCTCTCCCTTAATTCTAATCCGTTACAACTCAATCAAGGAGGTAGGTCGTGAAAAGAGTTCTGGCAGTTTTGATGTGTCTCTTCCTGTTCGCTGGAGCCGCGATTCCGGCGATGGCATGTAGTTGTCGCCACAGGCGGCATTACTCAAGCTACAGGTCTCGTGCAAGATATTCCCGTGCAGCGTATTCCGGCAGATATGCCAACGCACGGCGCGCGTACTACGGTTACGGACATCGGCGCTCTTTCTGGCAGAGGCATCGTGACGCGCTCACTTTAGCCATTGGAACCGGCGGCGGCGCGGCTGTTGGGGGCTTGCTGGGCGGTAGAAGGGGCGCAGGTTACGGCGCTCTGGTCGGTCTCGGAAGCTCTGCGCTCTATACTTACAAGCTGCGTAACAGACGCCGTAGCTATTAACTCAATCAGCCCTGTGCAAAGAATGAGGGGAGACCGATTCAGCAGTCTCCCTTCAAGTACAGAGGCGTGTTTGAATACGCTAATGTGTCTGTAGTCCCAATAGGGACTTTTCAAGCAGGTTCTAGGAGACGCTCGGAGGCATAACGTCCGAGAACTTGCGGTTAATGTTTACGACCTGCGAGAAGGCCAAATGGAATCCGTCGGGGTCTGTGACGTTGACCTCGCGTGTGTTCCATAGTGTCTCGGTTGGGCCTTCGACCTCTGCGCCGTATGAAGCAACACGCCGCGCCAACTCTTCAATGTCCTCGAAGTAGTTGATGTAGATGACGAAGCCATTGTGCGCGGCGGGAGATTGCGCGCCCTGCGGCGACGCGACCAGCATCAAATCCTGATAGCGTCCCAGTCTCAAGTGGTTCATCTGCTGCTTGCCGTTCGCGCCCGGCATAGCGTAGACCGAACGGAAGCCCAGCGCGTCCATATACCAGCGCGCGCTTCCTTCAACGTCGCGCACCGTCATCCTGACGAACAACGGCATTGGATAAAATTCTTCGTTCATGATTCATTCCTCTTATAAGTTTTCAGCTATCAGCAGTCAGCCATTGGCAATAAGGATTGAGCAGACGAGGGTTTGAATTTAATTCTTCAACTCTGAATGCTGAAAACTCACCGATGGCTGCTAGCTTCTATTCACTCTTCACTTTGCGCTTGAATAGCCCTGTTAATGAAGGCCATCGCATCGTTGCTGTAAGGCTTCTGCGCATTGGCAGGCCAATTGGCCTGATCGGCGTAGAGGCGTTGGAGGTTTGCCAGAATCTCAGGATTACCGCCCGTGAACTCCTCTATAAGCGCAGACCATCGCGCGGCGAGCGCCTGAGCGCGTTCGCTTGCGGGGTCAACGCCCTCTCTGTTCGCGGCCTCAACCTCTTTAATCAAAGCAGCCCACTCTCTTGGCCCACGCTCTGCAACCTCAGGCGTGTAGCGGCTTGAGAGTTCGGCCAGTTGCTCTTCCGTGTAATATTTCTTCACCCAGTCCCAGTTGTTTTCCATATCAATCACCTCGATTATCTTTTTCAAAGAATCCCAGTCGGCCTCGCCGTTTGACCCTACAAGACTTTCGGCCTTCTCAACAGCAGCGATTGCCATCTCTATCTGACGGCGCTTCTCGCCTAAAATTTCTCGCTGAAGACGAAGCGTCGCCTGAAGGTCAAGGGGTTTGCGCTCAAGCGCCTTCTTTATCTCTTTCAGAGGAAGGCCGAGAAATTTCAGTGTCACCACCTGCTGAAGACGAGCAAGGTCTTGCTCACCGTAAAGGCGATAGCCGGACGGAGAGCGCGCGGGCTTCAGCAATCCAAGCCAGTCGTAATGATGAAGCGTGCGGACTGTAACGCCAGCCCTCTTGGCGAACTCGTGCGCCTGAAGCAATCGCTCGGTCTGCGGTTTCAATGTCCTTAACCTCCCCGGTCGTTTCTCATACTAAGGTCTGACGTAACGTCAGGCTCAAGCGTTTTTTATAAACGATGCGAAGAAATTTCTCCTGAAGAGAAAAAAGCGAGGGCAGTACCCGTTAGGATGGATACTGCCCTCGCTTGATTTCAGAGAAAATCGGAGACGCTTTTACTGGGTCGCCTGCTGGCCTTCCATAGGATAGCCTGCGTGCTTCCATGCGTCCGTGCCGCCAAGTATAGCGGCGGCGTTGTCAATCCCTTTTGCTTTGAGTTGCTGCACCGCACGGGCGCTAGTGTGCTCGGCGGGTCAAGAGCAGTAGGTGATTATCATCTTGTTGCGCGGCAATTCACCCATGCGCGCGTCCAGTTGTCCCAGTGGAATGTTGATGGAGCCTTTGATGTGCTCCGACTTGTATTGTTCTTCGCCGCGCATGTCAATGATGACGGCAACGCCGTTATCGAACGCCTCGTGTGCCTGGGCTGGCGTGACGCGGCGCACGCCGTCGCCTTCGACTGTACCTTGCGGCACAGCGGCTGAAGAGTTTGTTACGCCCTTGCCGCTCCCATCTCTTGAATGGCACGCGGCGAGCACTGCGACCGCTACTATGAGCGCCGCAGATAACGAAATGAAAGCACGCATCTTAAGGAAAGACCTCCAACGTTGAAAAAAGCGGATGCTGGATGTCAGATGCTAGCAACTCTGCTTTTCACTGAAATCTAACATCCGGTATCTGACATCTCTTCTTTAATGATTACTACTGGTGCGCCTGTGGCGTTTCGTCTTCTTCACCTGCTGCGGCTGCGGCTTAACGGGATCGCCCGTAGCCATAGGATAACCGGCGCTCTTCCACGCGCTGGTTCCGCCAAGTATTGCCGCCGCGTTATTGAACCCCTTTGCTTTGAGTTGCTGCACCGCACGGGCGCTAGTGTGCTCGGCGGGTCAAGAGCAGTAGGTGATTATCATCTTGTTGCGCGGCAGTTCGTTCAAACGCGACTCAAGCTCGTCAATCGGAATCGAGAGAGCGCCTTTGACATGCTCCGATCTATAAGTATCAAGAGAGCGCACGTCAACTATAACAGCCCTGCCACTATCGAATGCCGCGCGAGCGTCCGAGGGCGAGATTCTGCGCACGCCGTCGCCGGGCTGCTCCTCCTGCGCGCGAGTATTAGTAGCTCCAACGCTATGTCCTACGAACGCGAGCGAGAGAGATACGAACGCGACCGCCATGATGAAAGATGTAAGAAGACGCATAAGCTTCAGCCTCCGCCTGTAAGCCATTGCTAAACTCACAGTATAGTTTTTACCATTTTCCAGCGTGCGGCGCAAAAGAACGGACGAGAAAACAGGTCGAGTCCTAAATTGAAAATCTTACACAGATAAATATTGGCCTCTATTTTCAAATCAGGACACTACTACTAGAAAACTATATATCTGTCGCGTCCGCAAGCTATCCATCATCACACGCGAATGAGAATCGAAACATACAGTGGTGTAATGGTTAGAGACTAAGAGGCGAGCGCTTTACCGGCCTCATATTTTCTATGCAGCGCACTACTAAACATGCTTACCAATTGACATGCCTTCAAGCGCGCGCCTATCCTGTCCTCAGTCCCCGACTCTCTAATCGGCAGGCCCGGCGAGGCTTTCCCTATGTCGCAGCCGACCTATCTAACTTCAGGTAACCGCGTCGCGGTCGTAGGCGCAGGGCCAGCCGGGTCGTTTTTTGCCATAGAACTCCTGCGCCGCGCTCGCTCTCTGGGTCTGGAGATTAAGACCGACATCTACGATGGAAAGAATTTTGCGAAAAAAGGCGCAGCCGGGTGCAATATGTGCGCAGGCGCAATAGGTCATCGCCTGATTCAGGAGATTGAGCGTTCGACCACAACAATACCGCGCGAAGTCATACACTACGAGATTGAAGGCTACGCGGTGCATTACATGGATTCCTATGCGAAGCGCGCGCAGCTTCGATCAGTTTCTTCTAACACAGGCCGTCTCTTTGGGCGCACGCCACATACAGCAGAACGTCCACGACGTTGACGTGCCCGCCACTTTGGAGCGACGCCCTGCGCTTCATCTTGAAAATGATGAAAGAGTTGAATATGACCTTGTGGTCGGCGCGTTCGGCGTTAATTCACCGCTTGCTCAACGCCTGCTCTACGGCTACCAGCCGCCGCCCACCTGGAAGACCTGCGTGATAGAGGCGCGCGTGCCCGCAGAGTTCCAGCGCGAGAAGCTGAACAACATGATTCACTTCTTCGTGTTGAAGCAGCCGAACATACGCTACATAGCGTTGATTCCGAAAGGCGAGCACGTGACCGTCACAGCCGTAGGCGCGGACGTTGACGTGGTTGAGACTGAAAGGCTTCTGCGCGATTCCTACATGCGCGACTACTTTCCGCCGGACTGGAAACTGGATTGCCACTGCCACCCGCGCGTGGCTCTGGGCGCGGCGCGTCTTCCATACAGCGAGCGCTTCGTCATCATAGGCGACGCCGCCGATTCAAGATACTTGAAGAACGGTGTCGAGAGCGCTCTTGTGACTGCGCGCCTCGCAGTTGATTGCGTCATCAATCACGGCGTAACCGCGCGCGACTTTGAAAAAAACTTCTGGCGGCAATGCAACCGTGTGTTCGGGCGCGACAATATCTACGGTCGTATGCTATTTGAGATTTACGACCGAATATTTCCGCACCCGTTGCTCGCGCCCGTTTACTTCGCAGTGCTGAGAAGCGAGCGAGCTTTGCAGAAACCCGGCGCGCTTCTGACCAACGCGCTGCTCGCGGCCTTCACAGGAGATCAATCCTACAAGCGCATCATGTTGAGAGCCATGAATCCGCGACTCGGAGCGCGCATGATGAGGCGCGCTGCCGCTCTCGCCGCCACTCGTGCGCGCACTGCAATCTTCCGCACCGAGCCGCCCGTGCTGCGAGGGCTTCGACTGCGTGACGGCTCGCGCGTGGCAATAATTGGCGGCGGGCCTGCCGGTGCTGCATGCGCGATTCGTCTCTTGAAGAACGCGCGCTCACGAAAAATTGACCTGCGCGTGACCATCTACGAGCCTAAACAGTTTCCGCGACATCACAACCCGTGCATAGGCGTTCTGGTGCCGCCGACCGCAGAGTTGCTGCGCGAAAAACTGGACGTAGAGCTTCCGCCCGAAATGATTAAGCGCACCATCGAAGGCTATCGCCTGCACGGTGATCGCAGCGAAATAGAGTTGCGTGCGCCCTCTACGGAAGAGCCTAGCCTGATGGTCTCGCGCTCTGAGTTTGACGAGTTGCTGTTGAAGAGGGCTGTGGAAGCGGGCGCGCAGCTTGTCAATGACCGCGTTACAGGCTTGGAGTTTCACCCGGACAATCTGGAACATCCCGTGCGCGTATATTCTGAAGGCGCGTCGCGCTCCGCAGACATGATAGTCGCCGCGTGTGGCCTCGATGACGGGATGCTGTCTGTGCTCGAACAGGTAGCCCCGCGCCGCCACAAGTATCGTCGCCCTGCGGAGTACATGCACGCGATAATCGTGAAATTTCCGTGCGACGAGCGCTTCATAGAGAAGCGGCTGCACGGCGAGATTCATGCTTTCCTTCTTTCAGATTTGCCGCGAATAGAGTTTGGCGCGATAACGCCGAAGCAGGATCACATTCTGGTGAACATCATGGGACGAAAGGTGCGTTCGACCGACATGGAGAAATTTCTGCTGCATCGCAGGGTACGCACGCTTCTGCCCAGATTCAACTTGCAGCAACTGGATTATTACGAGGGTCGCGCCCCCGTTCGCCATGCGCGCAACATATGCTGGGATCGCTTCGTAGCCGTAGGCGATGCTACGGGCTGGCTCAGGCCGTTGAAAGGCATGGGCATCACTACGGCCATACGCATGGGCACGACCGCAGCGGATGTGATGCTGGAACGCGGCGTTGACCGCGCGGCGCTGGAAGCTTACGCACTTCGCCTGCGTGTTCTGACGGAAGACCATTTTCACGGACGCATGCTGCGACGCCTCTGCCGCATGGGCATGAGCACGGGCGTGATGGACGGCGTGATAGAACTGGCACGAACGAACGAAGACCTCTACACGATTCTCTACAACACGATTTCCGGCAGCCACTCTTACCGCCACATCGCGCGCGACCTGCTGCGCACTGCTCTGCTCTGGAAGATGAGCGCGCTCACACTGAAGCGCGTGATGCGACCGGCGGGATGAAGAGTAAGGATGAAGGCAGCAACATGAGGGATGAAAGGATAATCATCAACTTGAGCATCTCTGTGCCGTAGATTCAACGCTGAGGAGAAACCTGCTTTTGAGCCACTTCTATTAACAGGCGCAAGGCTTCGTTGACTGCTCTGGCATCCGGAAAGACCGCCGCCACATCCGGCTCAAGCAAAACCAGGTTTGTGCCCTCTCGATAACGCTCAACATATTTACCGCGCACCCTGCCTTTCAACTGCGAAAAATCATACTCAGGTCGCAATTCATCATCTTCCATCTCAGTTTCGACTTTCTTCATAAAATTCTCTTTCTAAACGAGTAGGCTCTCGTGCGCTAATGATACGGACTGTCTCAACATTATCTGTATGCGATACAACAAGCATTCTACCTTTTTCTGACATGCCGATGATAACAAAGCGGCGTTCTTCTGACGAATGGTCAGGGTCATCAAAAGTGTCCGAGAGAACATCGCCGAAAACGGTAGCGGCTTCTTCAAAAGAAACGCCATGCTTTTCAAGATTGCCGGCAGCTTTGTTTTCGTCCCACTCAAATTGCACGGCTAAAATATAGCCGTTTTTCCTCTGCGTTGATAGATATTAGATTACTGACGTTAGTTTCCACCTCCAACACGGAACGGTATTAAATCCCCGAAAACCTTTCTAAAATTTTCAGACCTGTGCTATAGAAGCAGCTAAATTTCGCAAGGTCAAAACGGATTTCGTCGCTCGTGGGCGGAAATTGTCGAGGGGATGTCTTATAAACCTTATGCGGACTTGTCTACCTTTCAAAAAGATTAACGCGCGCATTTCAGCCATGGCGCTGATGTTCATGCTGCTTGCGGCTTGCGCCTCGGTCTCTTCCGCGCAGACGCAGAGGCCGCCGCGCCGCGACACGCAGTTGTGGAATGACGTGCAGTTGGCCGTGCCTTTGAGCAAGAAGGTTGATTTCGTGATGCTGGGTACGCTGAGACTGGGGAACAACATTCATCGCGGCGTTGACGAAAGAATCGGTATAGGATTCTCTTTCAAGGTCGGAAAATACCTGACGCTTTTCCCCAGCTACCTGCACATCTGGACTCATCCTTACGACAACCGCTTCGGTCTGGAGGATAGATTAACGATTGCGGCAACCGTGAGCGCGCCCGCTGGAAAATTCACCTTGAGCGACCGCAACCAGTTCGAGCGCAGATACCGCCAGCCGCAGGGCGATTCAACGCGCTACCGCAACCGTTTGCAGGTTGCGCACCCGTTTAAAATTAATGGCACGCAGTTCAACTGGTTCGTGGCCGACGAGGTATTCTACGATTGGAGCGTGAACGACTGGGTTCGCAACCGGTTCACCGTGGGAGCGAGCCATAAATTCAACAAGCATTTCACGGGCGACCTCTATTATTTAAGACAGAATGACGGGCGCACCAACCCCGGCGACATTCACGTCATAGGCACTACGCTCAGATTCCACATGTAGCATCAACCGCGCCTGCCGATTAATCCGCAAGCGCCACGGATGAATTTCAGGGAGAAAGTTTTCGATGCAATCGAGCGCCATTACAGTACCGGCGAAGCGAAAGCGAAAAGCTTTGCGTGTAGGGTCTGTTATGACAATCTTCGCGCTGCTCGTCTTCAGCAGTTGTTTGCCGAAATCGTCAACAGGCATAGGCGCACGCAATATCACCGTCTATGGCTTTTCGGTGATGAAAGAGTCGCTTGAGAGAGTAATCTTCCCGGCTTTCGCGGCGAAATGGAAGCAGGAGCATGGCGAGGACGTTCACTTCACTTCATCGTTTGCAGGCTCTGAGACGGTCACGAATCAAATCCTTCAAGGCGTGGGCGCGCACATCGCAATCCTTTCGATAGAGCGAGACGTTGATCGACTTGAGCAAGCAGGCATGGTAAGAGCAGACTGGCGCAATCTTCCGTATAACGGGATAGTCAACAAGACGCCCTTCGTCATACTCGTGCGCAAAGGCAACCCGAAAGGCATACACGATTTCGCAGACCTTGCGAAGCCCGGCGTTAAAGTCATTCATCCAGACCCTGCAAGCTCAGGCGGCGCGCAGTGGTCAATCCTCGCCATATACGGTTCGGAGATTATTAAGGCGCGGAAGCAGCATGAAGCTGAGACGGAAGGAAACCCGGCGGTTTCAGATTCAGCGAAGGCGCGCGCATTAGAGCTACTGAAAGCCGTCTGGAAAAATGTGATAGCGACGCCAGGTTCCGCGCGAGAGGCACGCACGCAGTTTGAGACGGGCTACGCCGACGCGCTGATTACGTATGAACTGGACGCGCTCCTGATGAAGCAGGCGGGCGCAGACGTGGAGATAGCTGTGCCCGAATCTACAATTTTCAGCGAACACCCTGCGGTCGTCATTGACCGTAACGTTTCGACAGCCGAGCGAGCGGTAGTCGATGCGTTCATGCAATACCTTTGGAGCGACGAAGCACAACGCGCCTTTGTTCAATATCACTTTCGCTCAATCACAACCGAATCGCTAAACGAAAACAACACGGAGTTCGCACAGATTAAGATACCTTTCACGGTCGCAGACCTTGGCGGCTGGGCTAAAGCTTATCCAGACATCATCGAACACGTCTGGCGCGATCAGGCGCAGAAGAACCGTTAATCGTAGATCGTGAATCGTAAATAGAAAAAGCTAACTACGAAAGCTCTTAACCTCTATTCACGATTTACGATTCACTATTCACGGCCTTTAACATATGAGCACAGCGTTTCCATCAATGCGGCATGTGCGTGGGTTCGACGTGGTGCGCCCGTTGAGCATCACGACCTTGATAGCCATTATGCTGCCGCTCGTGTTGCTGCCGCTCGCCTCCATCTTCATCTTCGGGACGAGCAAGGGGCTGGGGAGTTTCTGGGCTGCGCTGACTGCGCCGGAAGCGCTCTTTGCTTTGCAGCTTTCGCTGGTGACGAGCTTCTGGGCGACCGCTTTCAACGTGCTGTTCGGGCTGTTCGCGTCTTACGTTCTCTCGCGCCACAACTTCTGGGGCAGGAACGCAATCATCGTAACAATCTCGCTGCCGACGGCTATACCGACTGCTGTTGCGGGCTTCGCGCTGCTGCTGCTGTGGGGGCCGTATGGAACGCTCGGCAGATTGATAGCGCCGCACGGCGTGCAGATAATGTTCACGGCATGGGCTATAATCCTGGCAAACATCTTCGTCACGTTTCCGCTGGCGTTCGGTGTGATTAAGCCTGTGTTTGATACCATGAGCCGTTCGCTCGAAGAGGCATCCGCGACTATTGGCGCGACCAGATGGCAGACATTCTGGTACGTGACGCTGCCTAGCCTTAGAGGCGCGATTGTGACGGGCGCGCTGCTGACATTCGCGCGAGCAGTTGGCGAGTTCGGCTCGACGATTCTCGTCTCCGGCAATCTTGCTATGAGAACGCAGACAGCGCCGCTCTACATATTTGCAAAATTCAACGAGGGACAGGTAGAAGCTGCGAACGCAGTGGCAATCGTGCTGGCTCTGCTTTCGTTCTTTATCTTCAGCATACTTTTCTTCGCGCGCGACTGGCTGGACACGGATTGAGGCAGGGGCGACTCTATGCGGCCTGAAGAGATAACAACCATCTTCGGTAATGATGCGGGAGGCAGCGCGCCGGAAGGCGAGCGCGTGCAGGCTGCGGCTGCGGCAAGCCTGCGCTCGATTAGTAAAAAATTTAAGAAAGCGGTCGTACTCGAAGATATAGACTTCGACATGGCTGAGGGCGAATCGCTGGTTCTTCTTGGCGCATCTGGAAGCGGCAAGACGACCATCCTGCGAATAATCGCGGGGCTTGAAGAGCCTGATACCGGGCGCGTTATTCTTCACGGTAAGGACGTGACGGAACTACCCGCCAGAGAGCGCGGCGTCGGCGTAATCTTTCAGAGTTATGCGCTGTTTCCGCGAATGACGGTTGAGAAAAATATTGGCTACGGGTTACGCATACGAGGCCGCTCGCGCAAGGAGATTAAGAAAAAAGTTGACGAGTTGATTGAGTTGGTCGGCCTCGAAGAGCATCGCAGGAAATATCCTTCGCAACTGTCAGGCGGCCAGCAGCAGCGCGTGGCGATTGCGCGCACGCTCGCTTACAAGCCGCAGGTGCTGCTTTTCGATGAACCGTTCGGCGCATTGGACGCGCAGACCCGCGTTCGTCTCAGACGTGAGATTCGCGCGCTTCTGAAAAGAATCAACGTGCCAGCGCTTTTTATCACGCACGATCAGGAGGAAGCGCTTGAGCTTGGAGACCGCATAGCGGTGCTCAACGCCGGGAGGCTTGAGCAGATTGGCACGCCCGACGAAGTTTACAATCGCCCGGAGACTGAATACGTCGCTACATTCCTGGGCGCAGCGAACCTGCTGCTTGGCGTCGTCAGTCGCGGCGATGTAGAGATAGGCACGGCCATCATCCCTGCTCCCGTCGAGACCGCGCGCTTTCGTGAAGGGCAGGCCATCAAGCTCGTCTTTCGTCCTGAAGATGTTCACATAAGCAAGACGGGCGATCTTCCAGACGGCTGCCGTCGTCTGACGAACGGCGTGATTGAAGAGATTCGCTTCGTGGGCGCTTACGAGCGGCTGACATTGCGTCTGGATTTAGTCGCGCGCCAGCCGTCCGAGGGCGAGCCTGTGCTTTACAACGTCGCGCTCGCCGGGCGCGAAAAGAGAACGGGCGTTCCCATAGTAGCCACACGCCCGAAGCCCGAAGCCAACGCGAATCTGCTCAACGTGGGCGACCGCGTGGCCGTAGGTCTGACAGCCTTTCGCGTTCTGGCAAACTACACACTCGCCTCAGAGCGCTCCGGGCGCATGGTGACGCGCTGAAGCGGGGGTTATTCATTGCTTGAGTATAGTGAGAAAGGGATTTCACTACCGCAGCCGTTGAGTACGCTGAGATTGCACCGAAGAGGAATTTCAAATCTGAAATCTCAAATTTGAAATTAAAAAATCTTCTCTGTGCTTCCTCAAAAATTTCATTTAAGGAGTTGCTTTCATTGAGTACACCGAATCAACAGATGGGGCCGTCGCCCCAACTCTTCTTCGACACAGTTAATGCTTACCAACGCTCTGCGGCCATCAAAGCGGCCATAGAGCTTAATCTTTTCACGGCCATCGCTGAGGGAGCGGAGACTGCGCAGGCGCTTGCCCAAAAGTGCGACGCTTCCGAGCGCGGCGTCCGTGTTCTTTGCGACTACATGGCAATCAACGGCTTTCTCATCAAGCAAGACGGGCGATACAAGCTCACGGAAGACTCCGCCGTCTTCTTAAATCGCAACTCGCCCGCTTACATGGGCACGGCTGTAGAGTTCCTGCAAAGCCCCACGCTGATGGACGCTTTCAAAGATATGACGACCACCGTGCGTAAGGGCACGACCATCATGCCGGACGAGGGAACCGTATCGGCTGAGAATCCTGTCTGGGTGAAGTTCGCGCGTGCGATGGCTCCCATGATGATGATGCCTGCGCAGGCTATGGCGCAGATAGTTGAGATTGATCCAGACAGGAAAGTTAAAGTTCTTGACATAGCAGCAGGCCACGGCCTCTACGGAATCACGCTGGCGATGTCGCACCCGAACGTCGAAGTCATGGCTCTGGATTGGCCGGGCGTGCTGGAAGTTGCGAAGGAGAATGCGGAGAAGATGGGCGTGGCCGACCGATTCAGCACGAAGCCGGGCAGCGCGTTCGATGTTGATTATGGCAGCGATTACGACATGGTTCTCTTAACAAACTTCCTGCACCACTTCGACCCGCCTACGTGCGAGAAGCTTTTGAAGAGAGTTCACAACGCGCTCGCCGCCGATGGCCGCGCCGTCACGGTCGAGTTCGTGCCCAATGAAGATCGCGTCACGCCGCCCATGTCAGCGAGTTTTAGTCTTATCATGCTCGCCTCCACGCCCGGCGGCGACGCCTACACCTTCCGCGAGTTCGAGAAGATGTTCGAGCACGCAGGGTTCAAACGAAGCGAGTTGCATCAACTCGCGCCCTCGCCGCAGCAGTTGATAGTTTCGTACAAATAAGAGTTGCGCGAAGGAAAAGTAGTGAAGTTACAGAAGGGCGGGACTGCTTCCGCCCTCTTTTCATTTGACGCGCTTCGCCTGCTGCGCTTAGATTCTTCTTAAAAATCCTGAGAGGGTTTCAAGGGGAAGTCTGCGTGTCCGAGCTTTCACACATCATACACAGCCTCTGGTTTCAGCTAGCGTCAATCGTCATCATTGCGACCGTGCATGGCTACGCGGCAGCGTGGCTTGCTATACGCATGCTCTTTCGCCCCTATAATCCGGTTAAATTTCTGGGCGTGACCGTATGGCCGCAAGGGATGATTCCACGCCACCGTGACCGCCTGGCGCAATCCATAGGGCGTGCGGTCGGCAGTGAACTCGTCTCGCAGGAGACTGTATTCAACGCGCTGTTTGAGAACGATTTCTTCCGCCGCAAAGTGGGCGATTTCGTTCAGAATTACACGGATGAGTTGCTCGGCTCGCGCTACCCTTCATTTATAGAAGCCCTGCCTGCGGGCGCGCGCGTCCCCGTGCTTGACACCATCAGCGCGCTTCAACTCCGTCTGGCCGAACACATATCGGCAACGCTTCGCAGCGAAGAGACGGCTGCTGCGATGGAGCGGTTTGTTGACGTGCGTGTTGACGACATCCTTAGTCGAAAGCTGAACGAGACCATAGGTGATGAAGGCTTCGATAAGTTTCTTGACTTCGTGGAAGAGCGCTTTCGCGGTCTCGTCACGGAAGAGAATTTCACGCGGAAAGTGCGCGAGTTCGTGGGCAGCCGCCTGGACGAAATCGCAAACAGCCAGACGACGCTCGCAGAGATGCTGACGCCGAACACTGTGGCGATTGTAAAGGAGCGCGTTGACCAGCAACTGCCGCCCATCGTTCACGAACTTGCAGATTTGGCGACAAGCCGCCAGACTCGCATGCGCATAGGCGGACTCATCAAACACGAGGTTGACGACTACTACGCTCAACTCTCCTTCTTCAAAAAAATCTTCATCTCGCGCGACCGAATACACACGGAGGTTGACGATCTGGTGAACAAGACGCTGCCGCGCCGTGTGGAAGAGTTCTTGCTGGGCGACGCATTCGAGCAGCAGGCAGAGCTTTTCCTGAACACGACGATTGACGGCGTGTTGGCGCGTCCCATTAACCAGCTTGTGGGGCAGATTGCGCCCGACAAGCTTCAGATAATCAAAGACCAGATTTCCGACCGCCTGCTGGCGTTCGCGCAAAGCCGGGAGCTTTCAACTTCCGTCTCGGCCTACGTGACGGATGCCATGCACCGCGTGCGCCCACACTCTTTGCGCGCGATTCTGCAAACGCTCAACCCGGATTCTGCTGAGAGAGTCAAAAGTTTTCTGACGAAAGGAGTGCTGGCGATAATCACGCGCGACGAGACGGCGCGAACCATCAATGCGATCTTGAGCGCGCAAGTCGAAAAGCTTCTTGTTACACCTATTGGACGCTTGGGTGATCACGTGCCGGATCACGCGATGCTAACCGCAACGGCAGCGCTCACCGACCGCATAGTCGAAGCGGCGCGAGAACGTCTGCCGACCGCTATTGCGGAGTTCGACGTTGGCGGCATTGTGAGAAAAAAGGTTTCGGAATACCCGCTCGGAAAACTGGAAGAGCTTGTGCTCTCTGTAGCAGATCAGCACTTGAAGAAGATAGAGATGTTCGGCGCTGTCATAGGTCTCTTCATAGGAATCTTTCAGGCCTTCTATTTCTGGTACTTCGCGCACAGATGAAAGGAGGGATGAGGGATGAGGGCGGAGGGATGAGATGGATTGAGCCAATTGCGTGTTGACGCCATTACTCCTTCTTATTTCATCCCTCATCCTTCATCCCTTCTGTCATCCCTTCAATATTTCGGCACGCTGGGGTCAACTTCGTCAGACCATGCGGTGATGCCGCCTTTCAGATTTATCAATCTGCCTTGAAACCCTGCGCGTTTCAATGCATCAATAGCTTTCGCGCTGCGCACGCCTCCCTTACAATGCACGACGGTTTCGCGCGACGGGTCAATCTCGGACATTCGGTTGACCACTTCGCCCAGCGGGATGAGTTGCGTGCCGGGTATGCGCGCTATCTCGTATTCATGAGGCTCGCGCACGTCCAGAATCTGCACGTCCGCGCTCGTGTCAACCATTCGCTTCAACTCCGATGCGGTTATCTCCTGCATCTCGTCCGCCTGAGATAACTGCTCCGCCGCAGGTTGCGGCCTCAGCCCACAGAACTCTTCATAATCAATCAACTCTTTTATGACGGCGTGCTCGCCGCAGACAGGGCACGCGGGGTCTTTCCTCAACTTCAACTCGCGGAAGCGCATGCGCCACGCATCGAAAAGCAGCAGGCGATTAATCAACGGATCGCCGCCGCCTAAAATTAACTTGATGGTTTCGTTCGCTTGAATCGCGCCGACTATGCCGGGCAGAACGCCCAGCACGCCGCCTTCTGCGCAAGATGGAACTAAACCGGGCGGCGGCGGCTCTGGATAAAGGCAGCGATAGCATGCTCCCTTCGCAGCCCAGAAGACGCTCGCCTGTCCCTCGAAGCGGAAGATTGAGCCGTAAACGTTCGGCTTGCCCGCGAGCACGCAGGCGTCGTTGACCAAATAGCGCGTAGGGAAATTGTCAGTGCCGTCAACAATGATGTCGTAGTCGCGGAAAAGCTCAAGGGCGTTCTCGCTTGTGAGCCGCGTGTTGTGCGTCTCAATCTTTATGTGCGGGTTGATGTCAGAAAGACGGTCGCGCGCGGATTCTATCTTCAGTCTCCCGACATCTTTCGTCCCGTGCACGATCTGTCGCTGCAAGTTCGATTCGTCAACCACGTCGAAGTCAACTATGCCCAGACGACCAACGCCAGCCGCCGCAAGGTACATCCCCAATGGAGCGCCAAGCCCGCCCGTGCCTATCATCAGCACACTCGCAGCCTTCAACTTCTTCTGCCCCTCCATGCCGACTTCAGGCATGATGAGATGACGGCTGTACCGCGCTATCTCTTCATGGGAGAGCGCAGGCTGCGCAGAGCCAGCTTGCGCAACTTCATCTTCCGTCGTCGCGCCGCCCGCAATCGAGGGCACAATCATCACAGTGTCGCCGTCTTTCAGAGGCGTGTCCGCGCCCTTAGCGTGGCGTATGTCTTCGTCGTTGACATAGACGTTGACGAAATTGCGCAGTTTGTTCTGCTCGTTGAAAAGATGGCGGCGCAACTCTGCGTGCTGCGCGGTCAAGCTATCGAGCGCCTCGCCCGCCGTCTGCGCCTCGACCTCTATCTCCGACTGTCCGCCGGCATACTGCCTGAGCGCCGTAGGGATTGTTACTGTAACTGGCATGACTTAGCTTCCTTTCAAAATCTCTTCTTCATTAAACCTGGACCTATCGTCCTGCATCTGCCATGAGCGCAGGTCGTTTGCGCGCCCTTCCTTTACCGAAACGATAACATAAGACCATGTGGGCCATGCGTGATCCAAGTCGAACTGCGATGGCTGCGCGGGATGATCCGGGTGCGAGTGATAGTTGCCGACTATATCAAGCTTGCGTGTTCGAGCGTAACGTTCGGCGCGAGCATACTCTTCAGGCAAGATCAAAGAGCGGTTGTGACGCGCACTCTCTTCGCGCGCGTTAGAGATCGGGAGAATTTCCGCGACAGCTTTACGGCCATCGTCAGCAAAACTTCCCAGAAGCAGTCCGCAGCATTCGTGCGGGTACTCCTGCTCCCCATGACGCCTTATTTCATCCAAATGCTGCTGGCTAATTGAAATCATTCAACTGTAAGGCTGTTCAATCCCTTTGCGACTTTTGCTCTTTCCTTTGCTTCTAAAGCGCGAACCTGCTATTTGCTCAAAGCTCAAGCTGGTGAGAATTGCAGGTTCGCGCTTTAGAAGCAAAGGAAAGACTTAAGCTCGCCAAGATGGTTGAGCACCCTTTATCTTTCTTCCCAGAACTCTTCGCTCAAATATCTTCCGCCGCTGTCGCAGAGAATTGTGACGACGACCGCATCACTTGAAAGAGTTCGCGCAAGCCTGAGTGCTGCGAAGACGTTCGCACCCGAAGATACGCCCACGAAGAGACCTTCTTCGCGCGCGAGTTGGCGTGTCATCTGTTGCGCATCTTCGGTCGAGACTTCTACGTTCTCATCCGCGAGCGTCGCATCGTAAATGCCCGGCACGAGTGCAGTCTGCATGTGCTTCATCCCTTCAAGACCGTGAAAGGGAGAATCGGGCTGCATGGAGATTGCGCGAATCTTCGGATTAAGCTCCTTCAATCGTCTGGACGTGCCGACGAATGTGCCGGAAGTTCCAAGCCCGGCGATGAAGTGTGTGATGCGCCCGCCGGTCTGTTCCCAGATTTCCGGCGCGGTTCCCAGATAATGTGCGCGCCAGTTCTCGTCGTTATTGTACTGATCCGGATAAAAATATTTGTCAGGCTCGCGCGCAACCATCTCGCGTGCCATGCGCTGCGCGCCGTCAGTAGATTCACGCGGGTCTGTCTCAATGATCTCTGCTCCGCAGACTCTAAGGATTCGTTTACGCTCAAGGCTCGCGTTCGCGGGCAGACAGAGCGCGACCTTGTAGCCGAGCGACGCGCCGATCATCGAGTAGGCAATGCCTGTGTTCCCGCTTGTGGCATCAAGAATGGTTTTGCCTTGAGAGAGAGCGCCCGTTCGCTCGCCCTCAAGAATCATCGCGCGGGCTGCGCGATCTTTGACTGACCCGCCGGGATTCAGATGCTCCGCTTTCGCGTAAACTTCAACCTCGCGGGGCAGACTCCGCGCGACACGCCTGAGACGTATAAGCGGAGTCCGCCCTATGCTCGACAGAAGATCGTGCGCGGCGGTAACAGGACTCACTTGTTCGATGAGCGATTGTGTCATACCCTGTGGCGCTCTCTTTTTAAGACCCTGCGCTCTGGGCCAGGTTCTTCTTGGCGAAATACCAGTCCGTGACTTCGTAATCCTGAGACTTCGTGCGCGCCTCTGCATCGGCCAGCGTCTGCGGCGGAGGCACGACCACTGCCTCGCCCGGCTTCCAGTTCGCGGGTGTAGAGCAGGCGTTAGCGTCCGCCGTCTGCACGGCGTCAACCACGCGCACAATCTCGTCAATGTTCCTGCCAAGCGACATTGGATAATAGATCAGCGCGCGTATCACGCCCTTGTCGTCAATGACGAAGACCGCACGCACGGTCGCCGTCTCCGAAGCGCCCGGATGAATCAGGCCGTATCTTTGCGCGACCTTTGTATCAAGGTCTGCTATGACGGGAAAGTCAACCGAGACGCCGAAGTTCTGGTTGATGTTTCTAATCCATGCTATGTGCGCTGGCACGGAATCAACGGAAAGACCTATAAGTTGTACATTGCGTTTCTTGAATTCATCCGAGCGTTTGGCGAATTCTACGAACTCCGTTGTGCAGACGGGCGTAAAATCCGCAGGATGCGAGAAGAGGACGACCCATTTGCCTTTGAAATCCGAGAGCTTAATCTGGCCTTGAGTTGATTTTGCCTCGAAGTCTGGCGCGGGTTCGTTGATGCGAGGGATCGTCTGCGTTCTGTCTGGGGATGGTGCCGGTGTACTCATCTGCGTTCATTTCCTTTCAAGAAAAGTTTGGTTGAAAATTTGAATGGCCGCCCGGTTCTGGAGCGGCCATGAAGTAAAGCTTAAGATTTTTTTTCTGAAATCTCTAGCTCACACCCTCTCGCCGCTTGCCGAAGAGGAGATAGCAACACATACAGGCGCACATGAATCCGGTGCAGGCGTTACAGCCAAAGTTTCGCGCCGTATGATTATTGAAGGATGCGCACATCAATTTTACCGTTTGACTTTGACAGTGACTCTACTGCGCACGCGAGGCCGTTGTCAAGGGAATCAAAAGACCATAAATTGGGGGATAATGGTAAGAAAACAGCCTTATCTACACAGCCGAATCATAAAAATTTGCCACAGGCGGAAGACGCGCGGTGTTTGTAAAGCGTAGAGTCGGGAATCAGTGTGCCCTGGAAAAATTTGGTAGTAGTTCAATTTGAAATTGATGGAGCAGAAGAACGTTTGCCTTAATCCTCAAATTGTCCCACTACTAAAATTCTTAAGGGCTGGAGCGCGCAACCTGTACGAACTACACTATCAGCATCCTTACGGCATAGAGGAAGAGCTAACATGAAGCAGATTAAATTTTCACTCGTATCGTTATTGTTAATCTCTCTTACAATTCTGAATCAGGCGGGCGCTGCTCAACAGAATAATCCCGGCAATCTCGCGCGCTTGAATACGAGTGAAAACAGGAGCCAGCTAGCATCACGGCTGGAAAGATTGATTCCGCAGTTGATGGAGCAGGGGTTCGTTCCGGGTCTTTCAATCGCGCTTGTGAGAAACGGCGAAATCTTCTGGCACGGCGGCTTCGGCGTGCGCAACGCGCAGACGCGCGAGCCTGTGACGGACAACACGGTGTTCGAGGCGGCATCTTTGAGCAAACCCGTCTTCGCGTACGCCGTCATGAAACTCGTTGACAGCGGCAAGCTGAATTTGGACACGCCGCTGGTCAAATATCTTCCCGGCGCTTACGTCAACGGGGACGAGCGAGCGAACCAAATCACCGCGCGCAACGTGCTCACGCACACTACTGGTTTTCCCAACTGGCGACCGCGTGGCGGAGCGCTCACCATAAAATTCAATCCCGGTGAAAGGTTCAGCTATTCGGGCGAGGGCTTCGTCTATTTGCAGAAAGTGGTCGAGCACATGACAGGCCAACCGCTGGACGCGCTTATGCAAAGCACAGTCTTCGTGCCGCTGGGCATGGCAAGCAGCAGCTACGTCTGGCAGGGTAGTTTCGAGAATCGCGCGGCCACCGGGCACGACCCGGTGGGAAACGCCGGTCAGCTTCGCAAGCCTACAGAGGCGAACGCAGCCGCGAGCCTTCACACGACCGCGCTCGATTACGCAAAGTTCGTAATCGCAATGATGAACGGCACAGGACTCAAGCCGCAGACTTACAAACAGATGCTTACTCCTCAAATCAAAGTTGACGAGAGATGCCACGACTGCCTTGACCGAGAGCCGACCGGACACCTTTCGCAGACAATCTCGTGGGGACTGGGCATAGGATTACAGAATACCGGCGACGGAGAGTCCTTCTGGCACTGGGGCGATAACGACAACGAGTTTCAGTGCTACGTCGTAGCGTTCCCGAAGCAGAAGACGGGGTTGGTCGTTTTCACCAACAGCGGGAGCGGCCACGCAATCATCCCCGAAATCATAGCCCAATCAATAGGCGGCCAGCACCCGGCAATCGCATGGATAGACTATGAGCAGTACAACTCGCCCACGCGCAAATTGTTTCGCGGGATTCTGGCGAATGGCGTGACGGCGATTAACGAGTACAGAGAATTTCGCAAGAACCATACGGGCGCGGAAATTCTGACCGAGAACCAGATGAACAGGCTGGGCTACGGCCTGTTGAGCGCGAGGAAAGTCAGGGAGGCGATTGAGATTTTCAAGCTGAACGTGGAGGATCACCCGGATTCCTCTAACGTATATGACAGCCTCGGTGAAGCCTACATGCGCGCAGGCGAGCGCGAACTCGCCATTCAGAGTTACAAAAAATCCATAGAGCTGAATCCCAATAATACTAATGGCATAGAGATGCTGCGCAAACTTCAGCAGCAATGAAACGGCTGGAAAATTACCGCTTCGTATTAACTGCGCTCGATCTCGCGCTGAAAGCATCTTTTAATCGTTAACGGCTCGCAGGTCAAAAACGTCTTCTCACCGTCAGAGACTGTTCATATTTATCAGGAGGCGATTATTTTGAAAAAAGCTGCGATTCTCTTCGGACTGCTTTTTCTCATTAACGTTGCTGAACTCACAGCGCAACAAAGAAGCGACGCCGCTCTTCAAACTCGCATTGAAACGACCGTCCGGCGCGCGATGGAGCAGCGTCACATAACCGGATTGGCCGTAGGCGTAATCAAAAACGGGCGGGTGATTTACTCGAAAGGGTTCGGCGTTTACAAACTTGGCGGCCAGAAGCCCATAACAACTCGGTCAATCTTTCACATGGCATCGGTGACGAAACTTTTCACTGCGACCGCCGTGATGCAGTTGGCAGCGCGTGGCAAGCTAAACCTTAACGCTCACATAACGGATTACCTGCCTTACTTTCATCTTCGTGACGAGCGATACAAGAGCATCACTGTTCGCCAGATGCTGCGCCATACTTCCGGGATGCCGGACGTTGACGATTACGGCTGGGATAGACCGGAGTATGACGCGGGCGCATTGGAGAGGTACGTGCGAAGCCTGATGAATCTTCCTATGAACGCAGCCCCCGGCCAAAGATTCGAGTACAGCAACATAGCCTTCGACGTGCTGGGCGATCTAGTTGCCAAAGTCTCCGGCGAGAGTTACGAGGATTACGTGCGGCGATATATACTCGCGCCTCTAAGGATGATGCACAGCACTCTGCTCTTGCGCGAGGTGGACGCCGGGCAATTGACCACGCCGCACGTCTCTGACCAGCAGGGAAACATAACCGTGAGCGAGGTCTTTCCCTACAGCCGCATTCACGCGCCAAGCTCCACGCTCTACTCGAACGTGGAAGAGATGAATCGCTTTGCGCTCGCCAACTTGAATCTGGGGCAGCTTGGCGGGAGACGAATCCTCAAGGCTTCAAGTTACGAGCAGATGTGGAGGCTGCCCGCCGGAGTCGAAAATAGTGAAGAGTTTCCGTTCGGGAAAGTTGGACTGGGATGGTTCGTCTACAAATACAGAGGGCACAGATTCGTCGGACACGCGGGCGCAGACATAGGCTTCAACACCTTTCTGCTGTTAGCCCCGGACGAGCGCTCAGGAGTTGTCGTCATGGGCAATCTTTATCCGGGTCAGGAGAACTACCTTCCGACGGGAACATTCTACACCGCAAACATTGCCAGAGACGTGATGGATTTGATATTGCATTAGCGTCGAATTACCTATATTACAAACGACGCGAGATGAGAAATGTCTGTCCTCAAAATCACTGAGTACCCTGAGAGAGTTCTGCTGGAGCCTTCCGTATCCGTCGAGAATTTCGACGGTGAATTGGAAAAGCTAGTAGAAGATATGTTCGACACTATGTACAAAGCGGAAGGGGTTGGCTTGGCCGCGCCGCAAGTTGGTTTGGGCTTGCGACTTTTCGTAATGGACTGTGAAGGCATAAAGCTGGTGGCCGCGAACCCTGAGATCATAGATGAAGAGGGCGAGCAGACGAGCGATGAGGGCTGTCTCTCGATTGGAAAAATTTACGCGCCCGTGACGCGCGCAGCGCGCGTTACCTTGCGCGCACAGGATATTAGAGGGCATTGGTTCGAGAGAGAAGCGACCGCGCTGGCTGCGCGCTGCTTCCTGCACGAGACCGATCATCTGAACGGCACGCTCTTCATAGAACATCTCACGCCGCTCAAACGCGATATGGTGAAGAAGCGCTTTGCAAAGATAAAGAAGCTCAGGTGAGAGGCCAAACGGCAAAGGTTTGGCCGGAACTGCCTGCTTTCGCCCTGTGCCAGTGGTGGGTCAATTTCAAGTTAGAGCGCAGATAAATATTGGCTCAATATTTCAAACCGAAACCACTACCCATTCGCCTTTCTCCTTGCTTTTATTCTCCGGGACAGGCAAGATTTCAGGCTATGTTTTTTCTGAGCTTTGCCGCGCGTCTCCCTGCGTGCGCCCCCCGCTTACGCAAGAATCTCTTCGTGCTATTTACGCTGGCTCTGCTGGTCTGCGCCGCGCAGCTTGAGGCATCGGCGCAGAGTCTGGAGCGCGAGCTTAGCGCGCCTGAGCATGTCACTGTCTCGATTCGCAGTCGCAACGGGCGCGTGACCGTCATCTCTTCCGAAGAGCAGCAGAGGAAAGTAACGATTAAGGCAACGTCGCCCGGCGCGGCTGTGGCTGAAGGGGACGTGCGCTCGACGGTTGCGGGCGAACAGGTCGAGATTGACGTGCGCGCTCGCTCGGAAAGAGATCGGATTGATTTGACCGTGCGAGTTCCGGCGAAAGCCAAAGTGAAAGTTGTAAGCGAGGCCGGGGCTGTTGATGTAGTGGGCGATGTGGTGTCCGCCGAAGTCTCTACGACGACGGGAACGATTCACACGGACGTTCCGCTGGACGTGGCAGAAGTTAATCTACTCTGGCAGAAAAGCCGCCCGCGATTTCTTAGCGACGTGACGCTGCCAAAGGTGAGCGAGCGCTCAGGCGGCAGCTTCCTTATCAAAGGAAAGCTGGGCGGCGACTCGCACACGAAGCGTACGGAGCGCGTGCGTCTGGATTTAACGACAGAGCGCGGCGTGATGCTGATTAACGTTGACCCCAGCATGGTTCCTTCTGATTTGCGCGAGCGACAACTGACGGAAGCCGCGCGCGCAATAGTTCGCAGCGGCAATACAGACCTGATTGACGCCATACGCAAAGTCAGTCCGCGCTTCTTCGGCGATTACGAACAGACTTTGACTGCTAGACAGATTCAACCTACGCTCGCCTCGCATCGTTCTTCCGGCACCGCCGTTACCAACATCGCGCCGCAACTGGTTCGCGTCAACGCCAGCGTCACAGACCGTCATGGTCGAGCAATCGGCGGCCTCAATTCTTCCGACTTCACGGTATTCGAGAACGGGCAGGAGCGACGAGTGACGGAAGTTGCGCCGACCAGCGCGCCTTTCAACCTCGTGCTGCTGCTGGACGTTTCGGGCAGCGTCGAGGACAGGATTGACTTCATACGCAAGGCCGCGCGCGATTTTTTAGGCACCGTCAGCCCGCAGGATCGCATAGCCATTATTTCTTTCCGCGACGACATACAGGTCATCTCGAATTTCACTACAGATCGCACGTTGCTCTTCAATCGCTTGAACGACATTCAGGCCGGAGGCGGCACAGCGCTTTACGACTCGCTGGCCTACGTGCTCGTTGACACCTTGAAGCCTCTGCGCGGCGAGAGAACAGCAATCGTTGTGATGAGTGACGGCGACGACAACAAATCTTTCGTGCCTTTCCCTTCAGTGCTCGAAGCGTTGAGTGAGTCCGGCGCGCTCGTCTACCCGCTTTACGTCCCTTCGGGCTTGATTCCAGAATCAAGCGTGCCGCAACCTAATCTAACTCTTGACCCGCTGCGCACGCGCTACCTGACTATAACTTCGCGCGCTGCCGAAGAAGGCCAGAGATTGGCGGACGCATCGGGCGGAATCTTTTATTCAATCAAGCGCATAGAGGATTTGCAGAAGGCTTACGACGACGTTGTTACACAATTGCGCACGGCCTACACCATAACTTACCTGTCGGACGCGAGCGCTGCGAGCGAGCGCCGCATCAGAATACGAACCAACCGCGAGGGCGCAAGCGTGCGGTTGAGCACGGCTGTGAACGTCGCAACGCCTTGAAATAAGATATTGTTCTACTAGAACCTGACGAAGGTAGAGAACAATCTATGTCTCCCCCGAAACGAATCGCGTACATCGTAGGGGCATTCTTCGCGGCCTCTCTCTTCTTTAGCTGGCTGCTCACGCGCAGCACTCGCGCGCCTGAGCCGCAAGTCGCCTCGCTCACGCAAACCGGAAACGCCAACAACTCGAACGCACTTCAGAATCAGGGCGAGTCAGGCACAGGCATGGTTGAGCGTGCGGGCGCGCGTCACGCCGCAGGGGAAGAACTGCCGCTTCCCGGTCAAGCCAGAATAGTGTTCACGGCTTCCGAAGGAATGCGTGTGGTCAAGACGCTGAGACAGGATGACGTGCGCGTCACAGACGAGGGCGTGGCGCAGAGAAATTTCACTCTCAAGCCTGAGCCGAACCTTCCGCTCTCGCTCGCAATCCTGGTTGATACCAGCACGTCGCAGAACAGAGTTATGGCTCAGGAGCGAACGGCTGTCGCAGCGTTTCTTGGCCGCACGGTTCAACCCGAACGAGACAACGCTTCCGTTATCTCGTTCGCTGGTCAGGCACATCTGGAGCAGGATTTGACGAACAACGTGGGTGATGCGCGCGCGGCTCTGGAGCGCATGAGGGTTGCGGGCGCTCAGCCGGGCAGAAACTCGAATGCGCGTGGTGGAGGCGCGCGTGCGACCCCTCGGAGCGGCGCTGCAATCTGGGATGCGCTCTGGTTCGCGTGCGATCAGGTGCTGGAAAGCTCTCCGGCTGAGGCGCGTCGCGCCATCATTCTGCTTACGGATGGAGAGGACGCTGGCAGCACGAAGAAGATGAGCGAGGTCATAGAGAGAGCTTTGAGATCGGACGTTGCCGTTTACAGCATAGGAGTCGGAGAGGACGCGCGCGTGCGTAAGAATCAGGATGTGCTTCGACATCTATCGGAAGCGACCGGAGGGTTGGCCTTTTTCCCAAAGACCGACGACGAGATGCGCGACGCGCTCGCGCAGATTCAACAAACTCTTCGTTCTCAATTCGTAATCACTTACGCGCCCTCGGACGACCGCCCGGACGATTCGTTTCACCGCGTAGAGATAGAAATCATCAACCCCGATCTCAGACGCCAGCGCGTGCGCGTGGTTCACCGCAGGGGCTACTACGCGGGCGGCCTTGCCTATCCTTCTCAGAATAAGTGATGACGTAAAATTCAGGCTAGAATCCAGAGCAATTCTCAGTTGGGTGTATGAAAGTTAAGATTCACCACCGAAGAGCACGGAGGAAGCACAGAGGATTTCAAATCTGAAATCTGAAATCTCAAATACTTTTATCTTCTCTGTGTAATCTCAGTGTACTTCGGTGCCTTCGGTGGTGAACGCAACGTTCCATACCCTCAACTGCAATTCACTCCATCTCCCCCTGCGGCGGCGATTCTCATGAAAAAAGCTCCATTCAGGGGTTTACTTTTCATCCCTCATCCCTCATCCTTCATCCCTGAAGTATGACTCATCCGCTACTGCAATCGCTGTTTGACGAGACCGAGCGGCGACCGCTCTCCGTGACGGAGTTGTATGCACAGGTGCGCGCCTCGCTCGAATCGCGCTTTCGCTCGGTGTGGGTCGAGGGCGAAATCTCAAACTTCAAAATTGCTGCGTCAGGCCACTGGTACTTCACAATCAAGGACGAGTTTTCGCAACTGCGCGCCAGTTGCTTTCGCGGCACGAATCGCGCGATACGCTTTCGACCTTCGGACGGTCTTCAGGTGCGTGCGCGCGGTCGTCTAACGGTTTACGAGCCGCGCGGCGATTACGAGTTGATGGTAGAGGGGCTTGACCCCGTTGGTGCGGGCGCTCTGCGCGTGGCGTTCGAGCAGTTGCGCGAGCGTCTTGCGGCTGAAGGGTTGTTCGATGAAGATAGAAAGCGGCCTCTTCCCATCTTCCCTGGCCGCGTCGGGATTGTGACTTCGCCATCGGGCGCGGCAATACGCGACGTGTTGAATGTTCTGACCAGACGAACGCGCACCGTTCACATACTTCTAGCGCCGACGCGAGTTCAGGGAGAAGGCGCGGTCGCGGAGATTGTGGGCGCTATAGAGCTTTTGAACGAGCACCACGCGCAGGCTCTTATCGAAGGCCGAAGCCGAGATGCGGTTGACGTTATCATCGTTGCGCGCGGCGGAGGCTCTGCTGAAGACCTCTGGGCATTTAATGACGAGCAGGTGGCTCGCGCAATCGCATGCTCGAAGATTCCCGTCATCTCAGGCGTGGGGCATGAGACCGATTACACAATAGCGGATTTCGCCGCGGACGTTCGCGCGGCAACTCCTTCGGCGGCAGCCGAAATAGTTGCGGAGCGCGAAGACGATCTTGAGCTTCACGTTCACACACTGACGCGCGACATGGTGCGCGCGGTGCGCGAATGGATAACGATGGCGCGCGTGCGCGTTCAGGATGCAGCGATGTCGCACGGCTTCGACGACACGCGCGAGCAGTTGCGCGATGCCAGAAGGACGGCGGACAATGCAGCGCACAAACTTGAAATTCTGATTAATCGTGCTGCGCAACGCGCGCGCCAACATGTTGATTCAATAGCGTGCAGGCTCTCGCCTGCGCGACTGGCTGCGCGAATGTCAGACGCACGAACGCGCTTCGCAGTCTTAATGGCCGCGCGTGATGCAGCCTTGCAATCATCGCTTGATAACGCGCACACGCGCCTGGCCGTGAGCACCGCATCGCTCGATGCTCTCTCGCCGCTCGCGGTTCTGGGGCGCGGATACGCCCTGGCCGAGGATGGGGATGGAAAACTTTTGCGCGACGCAGGCCGGGTTAACGTTAATGATGTGGTGCGGCTGAAGCTCGCGCGGGGCGCTGTGCGCTGCCGCGTGTTAGAAACGGAGAAGAGTTAGATGGCAAGTCCCGAACAAGACGACGAACGCCCGCAACGTAATCGAATAGTTATCAACGTGGGCAAGCAGCCGCAAGCTGCTGCTGCTCCCCCGCCCGCGCAAGCCCAGACTCCTGCACACAGTTATTCGCCAATGCCAGCGAACGCTTACGCGCCCAAACGCGGCGGAGGCGCATTGAAAATCCTTACGGTAATGGCCGTGTTTCTCTTCGTGATACTGCTCTGCTTAGGGATAGGCGGTTACTTCTGGTGGCAGCATCACAAAGCATCGCCAGCTTACTCTATCGCTCTTCTGGTTGACTCGGTTCAGCACGACAACGCGCAGGAGTTTCAGGAAGTGATTGATATGGACAAGGTTGTAGATAACTTTGTTCCGCAGATAGTTGATGGTGTCTCGCAGCGCTACGGCATAACCGCTGACGAGTCAATGCGCAGGCAGATCGAGTCGGCTATACCGAGCGTGCTCCCCGCCGTGAAGCAATATGTGCGCGACGAAGTGGCGCAGCAGGCCAAAGAGATTTCCGCGCGCGCGGGCGGCTATCCGTTCTTTCTGGTCGTGCTCGCCGTGCCTTACATGTCGCAGATAACCGAAGAGGGCGATACGGCGAAGGCAGCAGTGCAGTATCAGGGCAGGAATATTGAGTTAACTATGCAGCGCGTGAGCGAGGAGCGGTGGAAGGTGATTAAGATAAGCGACGACACGCTGACAGCACGCATAATTGAGCGCGTATCGCGCGAACTGCCCGGCGCGGCGTCGCAGATAGAGGATGCGATTCGCCAGCACGCGGGTGATAATCTGCCCGGAACGCTACAAGAGCTTCTGAACGGCAGCGGCGACAATGGAAATAGAAGGAGGAAGGGGAAGTAATCAGTAGGTGATGGACAACTGACGACAGACGATAGACGATGGACGATGAATTTGTTGAGCATTCAGTGTTAAGCGATAAAACTCAAGATTGTAAGCTGTTCAATCTTTTATGCCAGGCTACTTACTACTAGCGACTGTCCATCGTCCATCATCTATCGTCCACCAACTACTTCTTCGGTTTCGTGATGAAGAGGAGAGAGACTAAAGCCGATAGCTTCGAGTCGCAGCTTTCGGCGCTGGAGAAGATCGTGCGCGAGCTTGAGCGTGGCGATCTTCCGCTCGAAGAGAGCTTGAAACTTTTCGAGCAGGGCGTGAAATTATCGCGCGAGTGCCAGGAGCGCCTTAATCAGGCGGAGCGCAAGATTGAAACGCTTTTGCGCGATGCGGACGGGCGGCCTGTGCTGGGCGCGTTCGATGATGAGGAAGAGGAGTTGCGACTGGCGGAAGAGATTGAGCAGGATGAGAGCATCTTTTGAAATTACGGAGATGGGGCTTCGTGATAGTTTCGCGCGCTACCGCGAGATGGTGGACGCTAGACTCGACCATCTCGTTCCTGCGGAGACCGTTGAGCCGCGCTCGGTTCACGGCGCGATTCGCTGGAGCCTTTTCGCTGGCGGCAAGCGCTTTCGCCCGCAGCTACTTCTCTCTGTGGGTGAATCTTTCGGCGCACGCACAGGCCAACTGGTAGACTCGGCCTGCGCGCTGGAGATGATTCACACCTACTCGCTCATACATGACGACCTGCCTTCTATGGACGACGACGAGCTGCGGCGCGGGCGTCCGACCTGCCATGTGAAATTCGGCGAGGCCACGGCAATCCTTGCGGGCGACGCGCTTCAGGCGCTGGCCTTCCAGACAATTGCGTTGGATGAAAATTTAAGCGGCGACACGCGCGCGCGCATCATTGCAGAGGTCGCGCGGGCTTCGGGTGTTCCGTCGGGGATGGTCGCGGGGCAGGCTTATGATCTGGCGGCTGAATCGCGCGAGGTTGCTGGCGAGGAGCTTGAAAAAATTCATCGCCACAAAACGGGCGCGCTCATCACATCCGCTGCTCGCGCGGGCGCTATTATCGCTTGCGCTACGGCAGTTGAGATTGAAGCGATCACCCGATACGCCGAACGACTCGGCCTCCTGTTTCAGATAACGGACGACCTGCTGGACGTGACCTCGACCATTGAAGCGCTGGGCAAGACGCCCGGCAAAGATGCGCGCTCAAGCAAAGCAACCTACCCGGCACTCTACGGCCTTGAGGGTGCGCGCTCACTCTCTCGAAATGTTCATGATGAAGCATGCGCGGCGCTCAACTCGATAGAAAGAGACACGGACGTTTTGCGCGCCATCGCAGACTTCATACTCAATCGCCACGCCTGAAATTCGCGTTGACACTTGCGCTGGCGCGGGTGGATAATCTGCTCGTTCCTGTCCGGTTATTTTCGAGTCCATCCCTCTGACTACTGAACAGCCTACGCCAAGGGGAACCGTTCTTTTCTCCGTCCGGGACTTTCGCGCCCGCGACCGTCAGCTTCCGCGATTCATTAAGGAGGTTCGCCTTATGAGCCTTTCAAGAGATAAGAGAGGACGCACGGTAGCCCTGCTGCTGGCGCTATGCGTTTTTACGTGCGCGATGATTCTCGCAAACCATGCGGCGTCCGGGCACGCGCCCGCTCTTGCCAGGACATTGAACGATGGACAGATGGACACGCCTCCAGTGCCTAACGTCGTAAGCCCGCCGCATTACACCATCACGGATTTGGGCGAGTTGCCGAACAACTTCAATGCTCAAGGGTACGGGCTAAATAATTTCGGCGCTGCGGTCGGCATACAGTACATCAATCCGGGCATCCCTCATGGCTTCCGTTACAAAAACGGCGCGCTCACAGACCTTGACCCGGTGCGCGAAGCCTACACTATCAACAGCCCCGGTCAGGTCGCTGGCACTGCTTCGGGTAGAGCCGCAATATATAACAGTGACGGCTCGATCACTTCCATCCCCCAACTGCCGGGCGACGAAAGCGGCTTCGGCGTAGCCTACGGCATCAACGATAGCGGGCACGCGGTCGGCTACACTAAGAGGCCGATTATCAATGACGACCCAACCACATATAACCGCGCTTTCCTCTATCGCAACGGCTCTACGATTGATCTTAATTTCGGGCAGTTCAGCACCGCATACGCCATAAACAACTCGGATCAGGTAGCAGGCGAGGTCGGCCACGATTCCAAAGCACTGTTGTGGTCAAACGGTGTCATCACAGACCTCGGAACTTTTGGCGCTGACGGCGGCTCAGCGCGCGCCATTAACAACATGGAGCAGGTGGCGGGCTTCATGCGCGGCCATAACCCGGACAACAGTATTTTTGTTCACGCCTTTCTATGGACTGCCGGGTTCAAACAGGATTTGGGTGTGACGCCAGGCTCGAACTACAGTTTTGGCTACGGGATAAATGAGTACGGGCAGGTTGTTGGCGACTTGAATACATTTGACAACGGAGCGCACGCTTTTATTTACACAAACGGCCAGATATTCGACCTTAACAACTTGATTCCGTCGAACTCCGGCTGGCTTCTTCGGACCGCTTACGACATCAACGACACAGGCCAGATAGTCGGCACAGGCCGTCTTGATAACGGCAACGGCCCCGTTCACGCTTTCCTTCTGACGCCTGCACCGGCGCAGCCGCTCGTCGCTGGCGGCAAGATCGTTTTTTCAAGCAACTCGGAAATCTGGACGATTAACGACGACGGCACAGGCCGCACGCAGTTGACTAGCAATGGCAGAATCAACAGCGCTCCGTCATGGTCGCCCGACACCTCGCGCTTAGCCTTTCAGAGCGCGCCCGCTGTGACCCAGAACGCGGACATCTTCGCTATGAGCGCGGACGGCCACGACGTTAAGAATTTGACGAACAACGCGGCAGACGACCAGCAACCTGTCTGGTCGTCCGATGGCAACCGAATAGCGTTCACAAGTAACCGCGATGGCGATTACGACATCTACTTGATGAACTCGGACGGCACGAACCTTGTGAACCTGACGAACAACACAGTCACGGATGAATCGCCCTCGTGGTCGCCGGATGGAACTAAGATAGTCTTCGACAGCACGCAGAGCGGCAGTGAAACGGACATCTTTGTTATGAACGCTGACGGTAGTAATCAGAAGCGTCTGACCACAGACCCTGCGATTGATCAGTTCCCATCGTGGTCGCCCGACGGTAAGAAGCTTGCTTTCGTCAGCACGCGCGATGGCGAGGGATTTCAAATCTGGGTGATGAACTCGGACGGCAACAATCAGACAAGGCTCACCAGCAACTCCACGCAGGGCAAGAATCTTCATCCGTCGTGGTCGCCCGATGGCAGCCGAATAGCTTTCATCTCTCTGGGCGATAATTTCAGCGGCGAGGTCTACACGATGAACCCGGACGGGTCGCAACCCGCAAGGCTAACGAACGACACGGCGACAGACCTTTTCCCGGACTGGCAGAAGCTGAACTTTCCACAACCGAATGTGATTGACGATCCGCGCGTCTTCGTGCGCCAGCACTATCTTGATTTTCTGAACCGCGAGCCAGACACGGACGGCCTTACCTACTGGACTGCGCAGATAGCGCAGTGCCTGAACAACGCCGCCTGCATACATAACCAGCGCATAGGTGTCTCTGCGGCCTACTTCATAGAGAACGAGTTTCAACAGACAGGTTTTTACGTAGAAAAACTCTACAGGTCTGCGCTCGCGCGCCGTTCATCTTACTCGGAGTTCACGGCAGATAGAGCGAAGATAACGGTCGGCGCTCAACTTGAAAGCAGCAAGCAGGCTTTCGCGGAAGAGTTCGTCGCGCGCTCGGAGTTTACGGGGAAATATCCGACTTCACAGGCGAGAGATGTGTTTGTTGACGCGCTCATCGCAACGGTCAAGCAAACTTCCGGCGTTGATCTGGCAAACAGACGCGATGAGTTGATTGCTGAATACAACGCCGGGACGAATCAGACGAACCAGCGCGCACGCACCCTTCGCAAGCTGATCGAGTATGCCGAGTACGTTCAGGCCGAATACAATCCAGCGTTCGTGCTCATGCAATACTTCGGCTACTTAAAGCGTGATGCGGACACGGGCGGCTACAACTTCTGGCTGGACATACTCAACAACCGTGTGCCGAACAACTACCGCTCAATGGTCTGTGCCTTTATAACTTCAGCAGAATATCAGCGCAGGTTCGGTTCGGTCGTCACTCATAGCAATTCTGAGTGTAGAGAGTGAAAGAGTGGCGCGTAGATAAAGAAAAGTGAGTTCGGGCGTAAGCAGCTTTTGCCGCCGTGCTTAGCTCTTATATCGAACTCACTTTAACCGGAAGTCATCTCATAAATAGCCTGGTGTTGCCGGGAGCCGCACAAACGTTGGCTCAAAACGATGCTGCAAGCATTTATGGAATGACTTCTAATTCGCTTCGGCCTAAAGCGTCACTCTTTCATTCCTTCACCCTGTCTTTGCATCGCTCGCAGGGTATCGGGGATGAGCGTCTTTATCTGGTGCGTGGCGGTGTGGCCGTCTGCGAATGCCTGGTAGAGCGTGAAATCCGGCAATTGCAAGCAACTCAAGGGCGATTGAATGTTGTAGCCCGTGTCAATGCCTATGGCGCTGTGGTTGATGTAGATGCCGTGGCGACCCAGGCGACCCCATAGCGGCAGCAGCGGCGTGGGCGTATGGCCGAACACGCAGGGCTTGCCGCGATAGTTTTTGTAAAAATCCATGTCGCGCGACCAGAGAAGCTGGTTGCGGTCGGTCTCTCTAGGGTGCTTGCCGTGATCCAACCCTGCGTGAACATAAAGAGCGTACTCGTCTTCATGATAGAGCGGTCGAGCGCGGAAGAATTTAACATGCTCTTCAGGAGCGCTATCTAAAATCCATTTTCGTGCTTCTTCAAAATCCTCTTCCTTCTCTATGGTCAAAGCTTTCCCGGTGTACTGGTTGAAGGTGAGTTCGCCGCCCGTCACGGGCGAGAGCCATATACGCGCGCCATCGTCCAGAAAATCAAGCATCATCTGCTCGTGGTTTCCCAGAAGACAGACGACGCGATCCGGGTTCTGCCTGTAAAGTTCTAAAACGTCCGAGACCACGCCGGGCGCGTCTGCGCCTCTGTCAATCAGGTCGCCCAGGAAAATCAAGGTATCAGAGCGGGCGTTGCGCGGGATTATCTCTATAAGCGCATTGAGTTGAGCGCGCCTGCCGTGAATGTCTCCTATGACGAAAGTTTTCATGCGATCTATTCCTTAGAGAGCCTAAGAAAACTTAACTATCAAGATAGTGGAAGCAGAGTCTAACAAGGATGTACAGACATAGACAGGATGAAGAAGAGATGGAAGCGTCACGGTTATTGTTATCTCTACTGTCTCCTATTTTTTTCTTATCTTTCTATTCTTATCCTGTCTATCCTGTTAATCTCTCTTCCCATTCTTAATGGTTCTGCCGATATTGTCATCTGCTATTGACGAGTTCTTCGCCTGTCGCGTATGCCCTGCATCATCTGCTGGAATCTGGGGTCGTCGCGGTACGGGTCCCAGATAGGGTTAGACTCGAACCACGGCAGATTTTCATTTCCCCGTTCGATTGCTACTTGAAGCCACTCGAAAGCCTCTTCCTTCATTCCTTCCATAGCATAAGCGGACGCGAGCCAGTACGGGATGTCGTGGTCAGAGCGCGCAACCTCTTTTACTCGCTCGGTCAATTGAGCACGCGCCTCTTCGTGTTGCCCCGTAGCACTCAACGCCATAGCAAGGTGCGGTCGCACGCCGTACATCTCCGGATGAGCGTCCAGGACTTCCTTCAAAATCTCTACGGCGCGCTCCGGCTGGCCGTGACGAAAGAGTGTGGTGGCCCGAAATGTCTTAATCAGAGGGTGGTTCGGCTCCATCCCGGCACCCTGATCCAACTCCAGCATAGCATCGTCGTAGCGCCGCTGGTACATGAAGACGCGCGCGCGGTTGTAGCTGGCAACGACAAGTTCAGCAGGATTCAGCCTCACCATGCGCTCGAAACTGCGAAGCGCGCGGTCGTAATCCCCGTCGAGGCGCGCCAGCACCCCGCGCACGAAATGCACGCCGACATCATTCGGAAACTCCTGCCGAAGCCGCTCTATCTCTGCGCGAGCTTTCTGCTTCTCGCCGCGCGACAAGTAGATGAAGACCATGTGCACTCGCGCATCCAGCAACTTGGGATCAATCGAGAGGGCGCGCTTGAAAGCCTCTTCCGCACGAGCGTGGTCGCCCGGCTCTCCCATGCCTTTAAGGATGCGGTTGACGTAGCAGCCGCCCAGAGCAGAATGCGCGAGAGCGAAGTTCGGATCAATCTCAACCGCACGTTTGAAATGCTCTATGGCCTCGGCAACGTCTTCGTGCGCGATTGTGTGGTAGATGAATCGTCCCATGCGGTCGCGCCCGCGCAAGTACTCTTCCGAAGCAACTGGGTCTGCCGTAGGAGGCTTCGCCAACTCATTCTTCTCGTCCGGCGTCAGCTCCAATCGCAATCCTTCGACGATGTGCTGCACAATCGCATCCTGCACGTTGAGAATGTCGCTCGCGTCCCCGTCAATGCGGTCGCTCCAGAGTATAGCTCCGGTCTGAACGTCCAGAAGTTGCGCCGTCACACGTATGCGCGAGCCTGCGCGCAAAAAACCTGCTGCGAGAACTGCGCTTACATTCAATTCCAGCCCTGCCTCGCGCGGGTCAACCTCTCGCCCCTGATATTTGACTATGACGGATGAGGGACGAACGACCAGAGAGCGCAATCGCGCGAGTTCTGTGATTACGGCGTCGGCCAAAGAGAACTCGTAGAAGCTCGCTTCCGAATCGTTGCTCAAATTCTTGAAGGGAAGAATTGCGACGCTCTTCTTCTCGGCATCGCCAATGCTCGTTAGCGGCGTCTCGTGAATGCCACTGGTCTGCTGCGACCTTGATTTGCTGGATTGCGATCTGGGCTGCGGCTGCGGAATGTCGCTTCCGGTTATGCTGCGCAGCCAGCGCACTGCTCGCGCTACCGGACTCGGGCTGGGAAGATGTCGCGGCGCTACACGAACGGTACTCTCCATACCCTCGACTCGCCCCGCGTCGATGTCGCGCAGCACATCTTTAAGCTCGTCCCGGAACTCTTCCATGCGCTGGTAGCGATCTTTCGGCTCTTTCGACATAGCGCGGTCTAGTATCTGCTGTATGCGCTCAGGCACAGGGTCTGGCCGCATCTCGTTAACGGGGCGCGGCTCGTCGTATATGACTGCGTGGCGCACGTCAACGCTCGTTCTGCCCTGAAAAGGCCATGTGCCCGCCAGCATCTCGTAAACGAGCACGCCGGTCGAGAAGATGTCCGCTCGCTTGTCAACCTTGTCGCCCCGCGCCTGTTCCGGCGCGGCATAGGTAGCAGTGCCGTAGGGAATTCCTATCTCGGTCAACTCCGTGTGATGAATCCCGCTATCTCGTGCGCTCTCATCGTCAAGAAGTTTCGCAAGGCCGAAATCAAGAACTTTCACCTGGCCGTCGCTGGTGACCATCACGTTTCCGGCCTTGATGTCGCGGTGTATGATGCCGCGCGAGTGCGCTGCGGCCAGTGCGTCCGCGGTCTGAATCGCAATCGAGAGAGCGCTCTTCAATTCAAGAGGGCGACCCCCCACAAGCTGGCGCACGTTTTTGCCTTCGACGTACTGCATCACAATAAAGTGAACGTCGCCAACGTCGCCCATGTCGAATATCGTGCAGATGTTCGGATGATCCAGTGAAGAAGCGAGTCGTGCTTCGCGCTCGAACCTTTTCAGGTTGGCTGCGCGCACGGTCAATTCCGGCGGCAGGACTTTGAGTACCACTGTGCGCCCAAGCTTCTGGTCAATGGCCCTGTAAACAGTCCCCTGGCCGCCCGCACCGAGCTTATTGAGGATTTTATAGTTATCCAGAGTTGCGCCGATCATTGATGCTACATTTTAACTCCGAACAGGGCAGAGACCGCAACTGCTCTTAAAATCTAAGGAGAAGAAATTTCATCTCTATCTGCGAGACAAAAGCGCGCATGAAGAATTTTTGCCATAAAGCTTGCCCGCGCGGTGTCTATATTTATGGAGCTAACGGATACTAACCGCCCTGGTCTGTCTTAATCAAGACTGTAATGCAAACTGCTGGAGGTAATCGAATGGCTAGAAAATTTGCGCCAGCCTTAATGCTCGGCATCTCACTGGTTTTAAGCTGGGTCGGGTACTCAGCCGGACAGAGCACGCAGCCAGCCGTTGTCAACGCAATAAGCTCAAGCACGGGCGCGCCTCCTGCGCCAGAGAGAGCGTCAATCGTGAATATCAGCCAGTTGCAGGACGAACGCAACCTGCCCGTGCGCGGCGAAATCAATGAAGTCTATGAGCTTTCCCCGAACGCGCTGGTTGAAGCAATCGGAATCGAAGGGGCTGTGGACGTAGAGGTCTCGGACGTAAACACGGCGGAAGTTCACCTCACCAGATTCGCGCGCACGCAGAGAGATTACGACTGCGAGAAGATCAACATTGAACACACCGCGACGCATCTCTTAGTTGAACATAGGACAATTCATGCCCCGCAGTGCCACATAATCAACGCGCACGACCGCTTGAAACTAATCGTGCCGCGTAGCGCAGACCTGACCTTCCGAGGGATAGAAGGCCCGCTCACCGTTGGCGCAACCGACCGCATGTTGCGCCTTGAAGGAATCGAAGGCTATGTGCGCCTTGCCAGCGTAGTGGCTGCTGAGATGAGAGGACTTGAGCAAGGATTGACGCTCACCGTCCCGCGCTTGAGCGCACAGGGCATACGAATCGAGGGCGTCGAAAACTCTGTCGAGCTTAAAGTGGCCGATGATTTGAATGCCGACCTGACATTCGACAGCATTGAGGGCGGAATCAACACGGAAGTGCCGGGCGCTGGCATAAGCGACAGCGACCACAGAGGCTCAAGGCTACGGCTGGGCACAGGCGGCGCGAGCATCAGGTTCGCCGCAATCGAAGGCGGCATCACAATACGGCGGGCTTAAGCTTCTAATACTTAGAGCGTAATTCAAATCCCTTTGCGAGCTTAAGTTTCATCTTTGCGCCAGAGAGCGTGAACCTGCAATTATCTTAAAGCTCAAGCTGGTGAGAGTTGCTGGTTCTCGCAAAGGCGCAAAGAGAAGACAAAAGCTCGCAAAGAGTTGAGCCACTTCCATCGGTTTGAAGTGAACTCTTCATTGCTGAGTGTAAACAAAAAGAGCAGGGGCAACATTCAATCGTCCCTGCTCTTTTCTATTTTCGATTAAGTTGTCAGTTCGTTATGCCTAGCTGCGTCAGCAGGAATGAATAATCGAATGCGACATCACGGAAGGCATCATAGCGCCCGCTTGAACCGCTATGGCCTGCGCCCATGTTGACTTTCAGCAGAAGCGGGTTGTGATCCGTCTTCATCGCGCGTAGTTTCGCAACGAACTTCGTGCCTTCCCAGTAGGGAACCTGGCTGTCGTTGAGCGAAACCTTCACCAGCATGGCCGGGTAAGAGCGCGCCCCTACGTTATCATAAGGCGAATACTGCTTGATGTAGTCATACTCTGTCTTAACGTTCGGATTGCCCCACTCTATATATTCGCTGGTCGTCAACGGCAAACTCGCGTCAAGCATAGTGTTGATTACATCAACGAACGGAACTTGAACCAGCGCGACCTTGAACAAATCCGGACGCATATTGACGACAGCGCCCATCAAAAGCCCTCCTGCGCTGCCACCCTGAATCGCAAGATGTTCCGGCGAAGTGTACTTCTGCTTGATTACATACTCTGCGCTGTTGATGAAGTCCGTAAACGTGTTCATCTTCTTGTTCATGCGCCCGAGGTCTCGCCAGACTTCGCCCATCTCGCCGCCGCCGCGTATGTGCGCGATGGCGTAGATGACTCCGCGATCAAGTAGGCTCAAACGATTTGAAGAGAAGGTGGGCCAACGCGGCAGCCCATAGGAACCGTAGCCGTAGAGCAGGAACGGGTTCTGCCCGTTGCGCTGCATCCCCTTCTTGTAAACGAGCGAGATGGGAATCTGCGTCCCGTCCGTAGCGGTCGCGTAGACGCGCTCACTGGTGTAACGCGCAGGGTCGTAGCCGGGAACCTCCTGCTGCTTGAGCTTCGTGCGCTGGCGCGACTCCATGTTGTAGTCGTAGACGGTGTTGGGCGTAATGAAAGATTCATAGCTGAAGCGTAGCACGTTCGTGTTGTATTCACGGTTAATGCTGACGTTCGCAGAATAAACAGGCTCGTCAAACGAAATGCGATGCGACTTCTTGTTGCGCAAGTCCACGATGAGCAGCTTCTGAAGCCCGCCCTCGCGCTCGCTGACGACCATGTGATTTGCGAAAAGATTAACGTCGTCGAGCCTCACGGCAGGATTATGCGGGATAAGCTCGTGCCAGTTCTGCCTGCCCGGATTCGAGACGGGCGCAGTCACCAGCTTGAAGTTCTTGGCATTTTGATTGGTCAGAATGTAGAACATACCTTCGCGGTAATCGGCGTGATACTCATGATCTGTCTCGCGCGGCAGAATGACTTTCAAATCCGCATTCGGGGTGTCCGCAGGAATGTAGCGAACCTCTGTCGTCGTCTTGCTTCCTGCTTCAAGAAAAATCATCTTGCGGTCGCGCGAGCGCCCTGCGTAAACATCGTAAAGCTCGTCGCGCTCTTCGTACAGCAGGTCGCTCGTTGCGCTTCCGATTGTGTGACGGTAGAACTTATCGTTGCGCTTCGTCGTCGCGTCTTCTGTTGTGTAGAAGATGGTCTTGTTGTCGTTGGCCCAGACAATGCTGTCAACTCTCTCTATATGCTCAGACGAGAGTTGCCCTGTCTGCAAATTCTTAACGTAGAGTGTGTACTGGCGATAGCCTGTTGTGTCCAGCGAGTAGGCCAGAAGGTTTCCGTCATCGCTCACAGCATAATCGCCCAGGCCAAGAAAACTTTGGCCGCGCGCAAGCTCGTTAAGATCGAGCGTTATCTCTTCCGGCGCGCTCAATGTCCCGCGCTTGCGGCAGTAAATCTGGTACTGCTTTCCGGCCTCCGTGCGCGAGTAATAGAAGTAGTCGCCGTATTTGTAAGGCACGCTCAGGTCTGTATCCTTGATGTGCCCGACCATCTCCTGATAAAGCCGCTCTTGCAGAGGCTTTGTCGGCTGCATGACAGCATCCGTGTAAGCGTTCTCGGCTTCGAGATACGCTTTAACTTTCGGGTTGTTTCTTTCGCGTATCCAGAAATAGTTATCAATGAGCGTCTCGCCGTGAATGTCCGTCTTGTGCGGGACGCGCTCGGCCACAGGCGGCTGCGCTGCGCTCAAATTCAATTGCGCGAGCGCCGGGGTAGTGAACGTTGAAGTTATCAACGAAAAGATCAGCAGGGAGACAAAGAGCACAGGGGTTTTTCGCATAAGATTTAGCCTTCTTCTTGTCTGGAATATAGAGAGGACGTAAGGGTCGCTCAGGGTTATTTTCTGTAGAGAAACCGAAGAAACGTTTCCGCTCTTTACAGTCCCCGCGTGACCCGTGAATCCGAGTTTGTTGTACTAGAGAGTAGAGAACTCAGGTTGCCGGAGCGCACGGCTCCGTCGCTAATCGTGAACCGTTCAACCGCGCGGCGGGTTGCCCCAGCCGGAGCCAGCATACTCGCCGTCCTTCACAATGCACGGCACCGTAGGGTCGCCATCAGAATAGGCTAGCATCTCGCGCCGCCGCTCGCGGTCGTTCTGCGCGTCATATTCCGTGAACTGAAGATTCTGCGAGTTGTAATAATCGCGCGCCTGCTGGCAGTACGGGCAGCCCGGTTTCGTATAGATAACTAAAGCCACTTTTCTATGTTTACCTCCAGAAGGACAAGTTTAGCAGTGACAGGTGGAAGAAACAAAGGCCGGGAACTCATGTTTGCTTTCGAGATTCATCCACGACTGTTTCGGATATTATTCTTTTGCGGGACGGGTTATACTCGCGTAGATTTTTTAGCGCCGGATGGCCGCATCACACGCTTAGCATTTTGAGATGAATAGCGACCTCTTTCACCCATACGAAAAGCTGGTACGAATCAGAGTTCTAGGGCGCGATGTAGAAGTTCCCGAAAAGAACTCGCTTCTGCGCTGCTTTCAATTCCTCTCTATGGAGACTATCTCTTACGGAGACTTCTGCTGGAACGGCGACTGCGCAAACTGCCAGGTCTGGTGCAGCTACGCCGGAGAGAAGGTCGCTGACGACAAGCCTGTCCTCGCCTGTCGCACAGAGGTACGCGAGGGGATGGTGGTAACCAGATTGAGCGGCTTCATAAAACTGGAAGGAATCAACTCGGAAAATTCTGGAAGCATGGCTGCGAAAGAGTGAAGGGGCAAGCGCACCTCATACGCTCGCCCCTCATGGGTTGTAACCTAACTAGCTTTGAGCCGAATTAGCCTCTGCGTGCCTGGCGTCGGTCATGACGAAAGTCTCTAACATCCGAGCGTCTTTCACGACGGTCGCCGCGAAGGTCGCGCGTGTCCGAGCGAAGATCGCGGTGGTCGCCACGAATCTCGTGACGGTCTTCGCGCAACTCTTCCCGCGAAGCGCCGTTGCGACGGTCAACGCGATAGTCGCGCACGTCACCATGCAATTCTCGCACGTCGCCTCGACGCTCGCGGCGGTCTGCGCGAACCTCTCGCGTATCCGAGCGAATCTCGTGGCGGTCTTCGCGCAACTCCCTGCGCTCGGGCGGTGTGATGCGCCCCTGCGCCGCGGCGGTCGCAGTAAATGTTGCCAGCAACGCTGCTGAAAGAAGCGCACTGCCTAAAAGCGATTTCCTCATCTTTGTATTCCTCCAGATTTTCAAAATTTTTTGTTCTCGAAAACTTTTCGAGAACCACTCTCACCTTCGTCGCCGAAGACTTCGGAGGAGAGACAGAAAGATGATCCGCAACACGTGCGCGCAACCTGTACGGCATCCCCTTGAACAATTTCAGTGCAACTGCTCCGGCGATTTCCCCCTTGCCGAACTGTTAGACGCCGGACACTCCCGCACGGACGAGAAAATTGCTTCCTCAAAAATTCCTTATTCGTGCGGCGCTCCTCATAGCTATTGACTTCGCAATGAAATTGTCATAAAAGCCGCAACCGAACTAGCGTTTAGAGCGCCGTTCAACTCCTTTGCGAGCTTTCGGTCTTCCCTTTGCGCCTTTGCGAGAACTCTCAATTATCTTAAAGCTCAAGGCTTGTGAGAATTGAGAGTTCTCGCAAAGGCGCAAAGAAAAGAGCGAAGCTCGCAAAGAGATTGAACGACTGCTAAAGATTCTGAAAATAGACTTTTGATCTTTCTGGAATACAGAGAACAAAACTCTACCCGAAATCTCCCATGAAGCCTAAAAGGAGGCACACAATGAAACCCCTATTCTCCCTGAAGTTGAAATCAACTCTGCTTGTATCTCTCGCTCTATTGATTCTTTCACCTGCGACAGTGCTCGCGCAAAGAGGTCGTATACCCGTTACTACCTCGTCGCGACAGGCGCGCCGTCTCTTTCTTCAAGGATTGGAGCGCTCGGAAAATATTGAGAACGCTGAAGCGATTCCGCTTCTTGATCGGGCTATTCAAGCAGACCCGAATTTCGCGCTAGCCTATCTGGTGCGCGCTCAAGTAAGCCCGACTTTCCCTGAGTTTCGTAGATTCATGGATCAGGCTGTTAGCCACAGCAGCAGCAGCAGAGTGTCTGCGGGCGAAAGATACTGGATTCTTTCCGCCGAGGCGCAGGCCGACAATGACAACAAAAAGTCGAAAGCCAATTTAGATCAACTGCTGAGGCTTTTCCCGAACGATGCCAGGGTGCACGTCCTGATGTCGAACTATTATCGCAACACGGCGAACGACCCTGCGGCTGCGCGCGAGCTTGAGCGCGCCACGCATCTCGACAGAAATTACGCGGCAGCATTCAACCTGCTCGGCTATGTCTATTCAGCACTGGGAAATTACAACGGCTCGGAACAGGCTTTCAAAACTTACATACGGCTGCGTCCCGCAAGCCCTAACCCTTACGATTCTTACGCCGAACTGTTATTGAGGATAGGCAGGTTCGACGAATCAATCGCTCAGTATCGTAAAGCGCTTGCTCACAATCCACATTTCGTAAGCTCTTTGCGAGGCATAGGCGTCAACTACATTTTCAAGGGCGATTACGCGAAAGCGCGCGAAGCATTTCAGCAGGAGTTTGACAGTGCGCCGGACGTGGGCTGGAAATTCAACGCGCTTAACGCAACCGCAAGCTCATACGTGCATGAAGGAAACACTGAGGAAGCTTTGCGAACGCTTGAACGCCTTCGCGCTCTTGCCGGGCAAGAGCATGACGTTCCAACCGCGCTAGGCACTTACGAGGCCGCAGGCTTAGTCCTTCTCGAAGCAGGAAGGCTTGATGATGCTGTAGCGCAGCTAGACCAGATGGATCGTTTGCGCGAAGACCCCGGCTTGCCGGATGCCACGCGAGAGAACTTTCGCGTGCAGGCTATGTTCGACCGTGCCCGCGTCCTCATCGCTCGTCATGATTTCGCGGCGGCGCAGGCGAGGATAGATGAGCTTAAACCAATCGTCGCGGCACGTGGCAATCCGTTTGAAGAGCGCGCCGTCAACGAGCTTTTGGGAATGTCTGAGCTTGAACAGGGGCATTACGATCAGGCGCTCGCCTACTTTGCAAAAGCAGACCAGACTGATCCTTATCTCTTGTATTACACGGCTGTCGCTTACGAACGCAAGGGCGACAGCACCAACGCTATGAAGCTGTACAAAAGGATCGTAGACTGGAATCAGGACAACATAGGCTACGCCGTAGTGCGCCCACGCGCGCTGGCGAAAGTGCGCAGCTAAAATTTTCGTTGATGATGAAGATGCGGAACCCGCTTGAGTTAGCTCAGGCGGGTTCTTTCTTTCCGGATTATTTAAGAAGCCTCGCTTTTAATTCAGAATTGAGCGTAGGGAAAGGCAGATTCACCACCGCAGACACAGAGTACGCAGAGGGAGCACAGAGGGTTTCAAATCTGAAATCTGAAATCTCAAATAGCTTTGTCTTCTCTGTGTAATCTCAGTGCTCTTTGTGCCTTCGGTGGTGAATCCTCCTTCCCATACACTCAACTGAGAATTATTCTCATCTACGTCCATCCTTGCGCTTTTTATTCTTGTTCCGTAGAGTCAAAATGCAACCGCGCGGGCTGTGCTGCCGTATAAAAAACGTGGCGATAGATGAGGGGATGACTCTGGGGCGTTATGAGATTCGCTCGCACCTGGGCACGGGCGGCATGGGCGAAGTTTATCTGGCGCACGACACTCATCTGGAGCGCACCGTCGCTCTGAAAATCCTTCCGGCAGAGATAGCGGCAGACCGCGAGCGCATGCAGCGATTCATACAGGAAGCCAAGACGGCCTCAAGCCTGAATCATCCCAACATCATCACAATCCATGAAATCGGACAGGAAGAATCGCTCTACTACATCGCCACAGAATTCATTGACGGCGAGACCTTGCGCGAGCGAATTGCGCGTCAAGGCTCGCTTAACCTGGGCGAATCTCTTGACGTGGCAACACAGGTCGCTGCGGCGCTTGCGGCGGCGCACGACGCAGGCATTGTGCATCGTGACATCAAGCCTGAGAACATAATGATTCGTCGTGACCGCTACGTGAAAGTGCTGGACTTCGGACTGGCGAAGCCTACGGAGCGAAAGAGCGCGGGCGTTGATACGGAAGCCGCCACGCGCATGATGGTCAACACAAGTCCGGGCATGGTGATGGGAACCGTTTCCTACATGTCGCCGGAGCAGACGCGCGGGTATCAACTTGACGCACGCACGGACATATGGAGTCTGGGCGTGGTGCTATATGAAATGCTGGCGGGTCAGACTCCGTTCAAGGGCGATACGACGAGCGACGTGATCGTTTCGGTTCTGGACAGAGAGCCTGCCCCTGTCTTCGATTTTTTGCCAGGCGCGCCGCCCGATTTGCAGCGAATCATACGAAAGACTCTTCGCAAAGACAGGGAAGAGCGTTACCAGACTATAAAGGATTTGCTGGTTGACCTGCGCGCTCTCAAGCAGGAGCTTGATTTCTCAGAGCAGTTAGAACGCTCCGGCTCGCCCGAAGCCAGAGCTTCCCTCGGCTTCAGAACGAGCGGCGATTATCCGAGCGCCAGGACGGGCGGCGCACAACATGTCACCACGGATGAAGAGTTGTTAGCGCACACGATCAGGGTTGCGCACGCGCGAACAACGGACAGAAGCGTGTTGGCCGCAGGCGAGCCGTGGTGGAAGAGTAGAAAGAGACTGCTACTCCCAATCGCGCTCGTAGTTGTTCTATTGCCCATAATCGCGCTCTCAATCTTCTTCCTTTTCTTCCGTCACAACGGGCGGCCTTTAGCTCAGCAGTTTCAGGCGATGCAGATCACTCGCCTGACCTCTGCGGGCAACGCCACAGCCGCCGCCATTTCGCCCGACGGTAAATATGTCGCGCACGTTGTAATCAACGCGGGGCAGCAGAGCATCTGGGTGATGCAGGTCGCTACGTCAAGCCTTGTGCAGATTGTGCAGCCGGAGGATGTCGCGTTCAGCGGCCCTGTGTTCTCGCGCGACGGCAACTACGTCTATTTCCTGCGGCACGAGAAGAACAAGCTGGTCGGAGAACTCTTTCAAGTGCCGACGCTCGGCGGCCCCGCAAAGAAGATACTCACTGACATTGACAGTCCAATGACGCTCTCGCCGGACGGAACACAGTTCGCCTTCGTGCGCGAAGACCCAAACGATCTGGAAGCAGTTATTTTTATCGCAAATGCGGACGGCACGAACGAGAGAAGATTGGCCGCGCGCAAAGGCTCTGCATACTTCGGAGACCTCACCTGGTCGCCAGACGGCCAGACCATTGCCTGCTCAGCCGGGGATACGGACGCGGGCGGCGCTTACATGAACGTCATAGGCGTCAGCGTCGCAGACGGCGCAGAGAAAAGTTTTACGAACGAGCGCTGGTTATTAGTGGAAGGTCTGACGTGGCTGCACGATGGCACGGGACTCATCCTGAGCGCAACGGATCGCGCCACGAACCTGGGCCAAATCTGGCAACTCTCTTACCCGGACGGCCACGCGCAGAGAATCACGAACGACCTGAACAAATACGAGGGCGTGAGCCTGACGGCGGATTCGGGCGCGCTGGTAACTTTGCAGTACGAGCAACTGTCTAACATCTGGGTTGCGCCCGCAGGTAGATCAATCTCGCAAGCGCAGCAGATAACCTCCGGCACAGGTCGCTACTACAGTTTCTCATGGACGCCGGACGGTAGAATCGTTTACACGTCTCGCTCTGCGGGCAATCGTGACATATGGATAATGGACGCGGACGGAAGCCACCAGCGGCAGCTAACGAACGACGCGGCCTCCGATTATCAACCATCGGCTACGCCGGACGGTCGCTACATCTTTTTCATCTCGGACCGCAGCGGCGCGCCGAACATCTGGCGCATGGATGCGAGCGGCGCGAACCAGCGACAGATGACGCGCGGCAACAACGAGGGCGCGCTGCATTGTTCGCCTGCGGGCGACTGGATTGTTTATACGTCGTGGAATACAGGCAATCCTGCGTTGTGGAAGATTCCGGTTGAAGGCGGTGAGCCTGTTCAGGTGACGAATAAGTTCGCAATGCGTCCTGCTGTCTCGCCCGACGGAAAATACATAGCCTGCTTCTACTGGGATCAGCAGTTGGCATCACCCGTTCGCCTCGTCGTCCTGGATTTCGCAACCGGCGAGATAGTGAAGACGTTTGATGCGCCATCTGGCTTAGCTAGATGGACGCAGGACGGGCGCGGGTTAGCTTATCTGGACGAGCGCGGCGGCGTGGCAAACGTCTGGCTTCAGCCCATTGACGGTGGACGCCCCACGCAGATGACTGACTTCAAACTCGACCGCATCTTCTGGTTCGACTGGACATTCGATGGTCGCCAGTTCGCCGTTGCGCGCGGAACATTGACGAGCGACGTTGTGCTGATTAGCAATTTCAGGTGAAGGTCGTTATTCGGAGAGATAGCGCAAGTAGCAATCCGACGCTTGAATTTGTATGTTGACTGAAGAAGGTTAAAGCCGCAAGCTTTAGCCAGCCAGAGGGCATCGGAGAAGCTGTGCTTGAATTATGACCACCAGAGTCAGAGGGTTA
>Ga0193747_1000053_pt1 | contig 76679 bp, 77 predicted proteins | sample L1m2metaG_FD_143048 | JGI IMG/M metagenome (GOLD analysis project Ga0193747, IMG submission 143048) | Soil microbial communities from a riparian zone of the East river system, Colorado, United States - L1m2 | ecosystem: Environmental > Terrestrial > Soil > Riparian zone | place: USA: East River... | reverse complement strand
CGGTGTCGTCGCCCTGAAGCTGCACAGCCGGCGTCGGGGCGCCAACGCGATTCGCCGTTGCCGGCGGCTCGCCCCGCTCTGCCGCCTGCGCCTCACGCTCGAGACCCCCGGCACCTCCAGGCCCGCCCCGATCGTTTTGCACAACGTGGGCGAGCTCATGGGCGAGCAGGCGCCGGCCTGCCGAGCTGCCCGGCTCGTAGCGCCCTTCGCCGAAGACCACGTGATTGCCGACCGTGAACGCGTTCGCCCAGAGTGCCCCGGCGGAGGCCGCTGCGGCTGCGTCCGCATGGACGCGGACGTTGCGGAGGTCGTGGGCGAAGAAGGCCTCCATGGACGCACGATGCTTCCCGTCCAGCGGGCTGCCGGCCGATCGGGGGACGTTCAGCGCCAGCTTGAACGCCAAGTCGCCGGGGTTCGCCGCGCCCTCGAGCCGGCGAGCGCCGGCTGCGGAACCTTTCGCGGGTCGCTCGCCGGACCGCGTCCGCGAATGCTCCTGCGCGGGTCCAGCGAGCACCGACACCTCTGGCTCCAGACTCGCACTGCGACCTACAGACAGTCAAGGGATTGCCTGCGAGGGTCACCAGGAACGCGGCGGCACGTTGACACGTGATCCTCGGCCTGCAAACGTCCTTCCAATTCGGCAAACGAATGGAGAGACCCGCCGTGGTCAGGGTGCTCGATTCTTTGCTGCGGCGCAGGTGCCGCCCGGTAGCGGGGGCGAGGTCCACGTGATCCGGGTCCTGATCGTTGCCGGCATCCGCTTCTACCGCGAGGGGATCGCCGCAGCGCTCACCGCGGACCCGCGCTTCGAGCTTGCGGGCACCGCGGCCAGCGCCGCCCAGGCCGCCGCCGAGCTCGACGAGCTTGCGCCCGACGTCGTCCTACTCGACCTGGCCGAAGGCGGCGGGCCCGACATCGTCCGGGCGTTCCTGGACCGAGTGCCAGGGGCTCAGGTCGTCGCGCTCGGCGTCACGGAGACCGACGACCACGTCCTGCCGCTCGTCGAGGCCGGCATCGCCGGCTACGTCACGCGCGAGGGCACCGTGGACGATCTCCTGGCAACCGTGGCGAGCGTGGCGGCGGGCGAGACGATCTGCTCACCGCGGATGACAGCGACGCTCCTTCGGCGTGTCGCCCTCCTCGCCCGCGACCGTCGCCCGGCTGCAGGCAGCGGGCGCGAGCTCACGCGGCGTGAGCGGGAGATCGTCGACCTGATCGACGAGGGCCTCTCGAACAAGGAGATCGCGGCGCGGCTGCGGATCGAGCTCGCGACGGTAAAGAATCACGTGCACAACATCCTCGACAAGCTGCACGTACACCGGCGAGCGGAGGCCGCGGCGGCCCTCCGGCGCCCCCCGATGATCTAGATCCTTCCGGGCCTGCGGTCCAGTTCCCCGCCGCGCCCCGACGGCTACCGATCCAGACCGTCGCCTGAATCCGATTCGGATCCGACGATCCATTGTCCGGATCGCGATGGCGCCGCACACTCCCGCCGAGGAATGTCCGATTGAGCCGATCCGGATTCTGCTCGTCGACCTGCCAGAGCTGGCGAGGACGATGATCGAGGCTGCCCTCGCAAAGCAGGACCTCGCGATCGTCGGCAAAGCGGCGTCCGAGCAGGAGATGTTGCGGGCGGCGCGCGTGACGTGCCCGAACTTCGTGATCGTGGGCGTCGATGGCCCGGCGCTCTCGGCCCCCTGCCGCGAGCTGCTTACGGAGCTGCCCGGGACGCGGCTGTTCGGCATCGACGCGACCTCCGGAGGCGCCCACCTGTACGAGCTGAGCGCCGTTCACATGGAGGAGATATCCCCGGACGAGCTCGTGGACGCGATCCTCGACCGCGCCCGGCGGCCGCTCGAAGGCGTGCGAGAACGTGGCTGACTTCCGGGCGATCGCGGCCGCCGGCAAGACGATCGAGCGCGTCCTCAACGCCTGCTTCACCGTCGACCAGCCGGTTCAGAACAAGGTCACCAAGGCGGTGCTCGTTCAGACCGAGGACTTCGCCCGGACAGGCGACTCGATCATCCCGACGAACGCGGTCTCGATCTTCCTCTACCGCGTCGAGGTCAACCGCGTCATGCGGGCGGCATGGGCCGGAGTCGGCAATCTCGACGGCCAGGCGCACCTTCCGGTCGACCTCCACTATCTGCTCACGGGCTGGGCGGAGAACGCCGAGCACGAGCACCAGATCCTCGGCAAGACGATGCAGTGCCTGGATTCGTTTCCGAGCATGAGCGGGCCGGTGCTGTACCCCACCGCCGGCTGGTCGGACACCGAAAGCATGCAGGTCCTGGTCGAGGACGTCGCGCTCGAGCCGCTGATGCGCACCTTCGACTCGCTCGAAGCGGACTTCCGGCTGAGCATCCCGTACCTGGCGCGGATCGTGCGCGTCGACGGGAGGGACATCGAGCCGGCGGAGCCGGCGACGACGGTCGTCACGGGCTTGGTGCCGGCGTAATGAACACGTTCCTGGCGGAGCCGTACATCGAGATCGTCCACCGGCTGGCCGTCGGCCTGGAGCCCCTGGACTCGACACGGCCGAGCCGCATCGCGAGGCCGCTCGACATCGCGGTCGAGAAGCCCCAGAGCCGGCTCGTCCGCTCGCGCTCGGGCCGCTTCAAGCTGGTCTACGGGCCAGGGGTGCCGAAGCCCGTCCCACCGGCCACCACGCCGCTGGTCGACGTGCGGTTCGTGCCACGCGACCGGCGGTACGTGCCGCGGCGCCTCAGCTTCTCGATCGCGGCCGAGACGGCCGTGCGAGCGGTCGAGCCGGGCGGGTCGGTTCCGGCGGCTCAGCGCAGCTGGCGGCCTCGCCTCTTCCCCGGCGCCGCCTACGACGTGTCCGAGACCACGACCGCGTTCCGCGGCCTGGTGACCCGCGGCGGCGCGCCCGTCCGCTGGACGCGCGTGCACGCTTCCATCAACGGCAAGGTGCTCGGCCGCGCGCACGGCGACGACCGCGGCGAGTTCCTGCTCCTCCTCGGCCCCAACCTGGCGAACGTCGGCGACCTCGATCCCCTGCAGGTCAAGGTCACCGTCCTCGCGCTCGTACCCCCGGACCCCGTCGACCCCGCCGACCCGCTCGGCGACCTGCAGCTCGAGCCGACCTCGGGAGCCGGAATCGTCACGGAGGACGTCCTGAAGGGCGTCCAGCCCCCGCCCGGCTACGCGCTGCTGGCCGAGCGGGCGGCCGTTCCGGTCCGCTTCGGCCGGATCGCCAGCCTCCAACCCTTCGCCATCCCGTAAGCGCCGAGTGCGCGGAAGGAGTTCGTCATGCCCGAATACCTAGCCCCCGGCGTCTACGTGGAAGAGGTCAGCTTCCGCTCCAAGAGCATCGAGGGAGTCCCCACGAGCACGACCGGCTTCGCGGGCCTGACGCGCTTCGGCCCCGTCCAGTACATCGACGGCGGCACGCGCGTCGGCCCCAACACGACCGAGCCGCGGCTCGTCACGAGCTTCACCGAGTTCGAGCGGATCTACGGAGGCCTCGAGCCGATCGACATCGACGGCGGCCGGCCGGCCTACCTCGCACACGCAGCCCGGGCGTTCTTCATGAACGGCGGCAAGCGCCTGTACGTGTCTCGGGTGTTCGGCCCTAGCGGCCCTGCGGATCCGCCGACCGACTACGGCGTGGCCCGTAAGCAGATCAACGTGAGCGCGGGCGGCAGCGTCGCCACGTGGCGTGCCCGCTGGCCCGGAAGCTTCGGCAACGTCTTCGTCGAGACCCAGCTGGTGCGGACGAAGAACGTCGCGTTCGCCTTCTCGGCGGATCCCTCCGACCCGCTCCATAAGGAGACGTGGGGGATGCAGATCAAGGGCGGCCGCGAGGGCACCGTCGTCGAGATCTACGACCCCGGCACCCCACCCGACGATCTGCCGAAGGGCAACGAGCCGGTCGATCCGAACCGGCTGGCGGTCGTCACCGTGAGCGCGTCCAAGCGCCAGCGGTTCATGCGCGGCCGGCCAGTCGCCGAGGTCCCCGGCCTGACCGGGGACCACATCGCCCAGATCGTCGAGTTGCGCGTGATCGTGCGCGTGGACGACGAGCGGATCGACGTCTACGACCGGCTGGGCACCCACCCGCAACAGATCCGATTCGTGGGCCGGATCCTCCAGAAGAACGATCCCGAGGACGAGAACTCGACGATCTTCCTCGACACGGACGACTGGGACTCGGGCGACGACGGCGCCGCCGAGCTCCTGGTCGCGCTGCACGACAACAGCGGGCGACTTCAGGGCGGCCATGACGGGCAGCTGGTGAGCGCCGCCGATCTCGCGGGCAAGGAGGCCGACCCGGACCACGTGGAGGTGAAGGCGACCGGGCTCGAGGCGCTCGGCGAGATCGACGACATCGCGATCGTCGCCCTCCCCGACGGTGGGACCTTCGGGACGGAGGACGAATGCTTCGCGGCCGGCGACGCGTTGATCACCCACGCCGAGCGGTACCGCTACCGCATCGCAGTCGTCGACGGCCCGGTCGAGAGCTCGATCAGCGAGATCCGGCGCTTCCGCGGCCGCTTCGACAGCAAGTATGCGGCGCTGTACCACCCGTGGGTCGAGATCTTCGACCCGCTCCAGCGTCCCGCGCAGGGAGCGCCGCCGGGGCGGATGCTCCTCCCGCCGTCCGGCTTCGTCACCGGGATCTACGCCCGCAGCGACATCGAGCGTGGCGTCTACAAGGCTCCCGCGAACGAGGTCGTGCGCGGCCTGACCAAGTTCGAGGCCAACATCAACAAGGCCCGGCAGGACGTGCTCAACCCGGAGGGGATCAACGCTCTCCGGTTCTTCCCGGGGCGCGGGAACCGCGTCTGGGGAGCGCGGACGATGAGCTCCGATCCGGAGTGGAAGTACGTCAATGTCCGGAGACTCTTCATCTACCTCGAGCACTCGATCGACAAGTCGACCCAGTGGGCCGTCTTCGAGCCGAACAACGAGCGACTCTGGGCGAACATCCGCTACACGATCGAGGACTTTCTCCTCGTGACCTGGAAGAGCGGCGCCCTCATGGGCACGAAGCCCGAGGAAGCGTACTTCGTCCGCTGCGACCGCACGACGATGACGCAGAACGACCTCGACAACGGACGGCTCATCTGCCTGATCGGGGTCTCCCCGACCAAGCCGGCGGAGTACGTGATCTTCCGGATCGGCCAGTGGACGGCCGACTCGAAGCTGAGCTGATTGGAGGCATGGAATGGCAACCCTTCGCGAAGAGACGCCGTACGGCGCGTTCAACTTCATCGTCGCGCTCGGCGACGCCCAGGGCACCGGCGACGAAGGCACGATCGTCGGGGGCTTCTCGGACGTCAGCGGGCTCGGCGTCGACGTCAGCTACTCGGAGTACCGCAACGGCAATGAGCGGGTGAACACGACCCGGAAGGTGCCGAACACGCACAAGCTCGACGACGTCACGCTGAAGCGCGGGCTCGTCGGGTCGACCGACCTGTTCGATTGGCTGAAGGGCGTCCGGGACGGCACCGCCAATCCGCGCGACATCACGATCACGCTGATGGACGAGGCGCGGACGGGTGTCGCGACCTGGCGGCTGCACCGCGCGCAGCCCAAGAAGTGGGTGGGCCCGACGCTGGCCGCAAAGGGCGGCGGCGAGGTGGCGATGGAGGAGCTGCACCTGGTCCACGAGGGCATCGAGTACAGCTAATGCTGGTCGATCGACCTGCGCTCGGGGCTCCCGGCGTCTACGCGGTCGCGACCCCGCCGCCGCGCGCTCTCCTGGGCGTCCGGATGGACGTGTGCGCCTTCGTGGGGCTCGCCCCGCAAGGACCGGCACGGGTGCCGTACACCGACGAGCAGTGGCTCGAGCAAGGGACCCTGCGCCCAGATCGTTCGGGCGGCCCCGAGCGCTCGGGCGTCGAGCCGGAGCGGCCGCGGCGCCGCTCGATCGCCGTGGCCGTGGAGAGCTGGGACGAATACCGCCGGCTCTACGGCGGCTTCGACGGGCCGGGCCGGCTGCCGTATGCGGTCGCGTCGTTCTTCGAGCAGGGCGGCCGCCGGGCCTACATCGTCCGCGTCGTCCACGACTACGGCGACGGCGACGTGCACAACCGGCTGGGCGTCGCCCGCGGTCCGGTCGGCGGCCTCGCGATCGACGGCAGACCCCGGCGGCTCTGGCTCCGGGCCCGCGACGACGGCAGCTGGGGCAACGGGCTGCGGGCGGAGCTGACGTTCTCCGCGCGCCCGCTGTCGTTCATCAGCGCGACCGACGAGGAGATGGTCCTGCCCCCAGGCACGGTGCTCGAGGAGGGCACGCTGCTGCGCCTGTCGCTGGTCGGCGGAGCCCGTGTGCTCCGCTTCGTCGCCGCCGGGCGGACCGAGCCGCGCCTCGACGCGCCCGGCCGGCACTGGATCGCAACGCTCGACACGCCGGCTCCGGCGGCGCCCCTCGCCGTGGAGGTCGTCGAAGCGGCCCTCGAGGCGAGCGACTCGGCCGGACGGCGCGAGCTGCTCGAGCGGATCGGCCTCGGCGCCGCGCACGCTCGCCGCCTTGCGCTCGTGCTCGCCCGGGAGTCGAGCCTCCTGCAAGCTGCCCCGAGCTGGGCCGACGCGGACCTGCTCCCCCTCGACGCGCGGCTCGAGCCGCTCGCGAGCACGGGCTTCCACCACGGCAAGGACCGCTACGAGGATCTCGTCCCGGACGACTTCTTCGACAGCGGCTTCGTGCTCGGTGACGAAGGCCCCGCCGACGGCGTCCACGCGGTGCTCGACGAGCCCGAGATCGCGACGGTCGTCGTGCCCGACCTCTACGACCCGTCCCCCTTACCCGAGCTGGACGCGATCGTCGATCCACCGAACCTCGCCGGCGCGACCTTCGAGCCGTGCGCCGACCCGGTCCCCGGCCCGCCGCAGGATCCGCCGCCCGCGCAGCCGCTCGGGCTGATGCTCGATCCCGCACAGCCGGTGGAGCTCGGCCGGATCCTCGCCTACCAGCAGCGGCTCGTCGAGCTGGCCGAGACGACGCGGGCGTTCATCGTGCTGCTCGACGTCCCGCCCAGGCTCGACCAGCGCCGGATCCTCACGTGGCGCGCGTCCTTTGACTCGGCTTGGGCTGCGGGCTACCACCCGTGGGTCGACGTGGTCAGGACGGACGACAAGCGGACGGCCAAGGTCCGGCTCAACCCATCCGCGGTCGCCGCGGGGATCGTGGCCCAGCGCGAGCGCCTACTGGGCGTCGCCTTCGGCGCGGCCAACGAGCTCGGCGTCCGCATCGTCGACGTGGCCGACCGCGTCTCCTCCGCACGGCACGACGAGCTGCACCAGTCGAACGTCAACGTGTTCCTGCGCGAGCGCGACGGGATCCGGCTGACCGCCTCGCGCACCCTGTCCCGCGGCCTGGACTACCGGCAGCTCAGCGTGCGCCGGCTCGTGACGATGATCGAGCGCACCTTGGAGCGGGAGCTGCAGTGGCTCGTCTTCGAGCCGAACGCCGACTCGCTGCGAGCCGAGGTCCGCCATCTCGTCACCTCGTATCTGCGCCGCCTCTTCCGCGCCGGCTCGTTCGCCGGTGCGACCGAGGACGACAGCTTCTTCGTCCGCTGCGACGAGCAGCTGAACCCGCAGTCCGTCGTCGACGAGGGCCGGCTGGTGGCCGAGATCGGCGTCGCGCCGGTCGAGCCCGTGGAGTTCATCGTCGTGCGGATCACGCGCGACGGTGACGGCACCCTGCTCGTGGAGGGCTCCGGTGGGTGACCCGTCCTACCCGCTCCTGCGCACGTTTCGCTTCCAGGTGAAGCTGCTGAAGAGCCTCGAGCTCGAGGCGGGTCTCGACAGGGCCGACGACGCGCCCCTCGGGACTGTCAACGAGACGTCCCCTGACCGGCTCGCTGCGGACGGCGCGTTCCAGGAGTGCACCGGTCTCGACGTCGACCTCGACGTGCAGGAGCTCGCCGAGGGCGGTCGCAACGACGGCGTCATCCGCCGCGTCGGGCGCGCCAAGTACCAGAACCTCGTCCTGAAGCGCGGGATGTTCCACAACGAGGACCGTGTCGACGCCGAGCTTTGGGACTGGGTTCAAGGGGTCGCCTCGGGCTCGCGCCCGATCACCCGTTACGACGGCCTCGTCGAGGTGATGAGCGTCGACGAAAACGTGGTCGCCCGCTGGGCGTTCGAGCGCGGCCTCCCTGTGAAGATCACCGGGCCGCAGCTGAACGCGAAGACCGGCGAGGTCGCAATCGAAGAGCTGCACATCGCCCACGAGGGCCTGCAGCTGGTGAGCTTCTAGATGGGTGCGCTCGCGAAGGCTTCCCTGGTTGCCATCGACGGCGCAGCGGCGGCGCAACCGCTGAACGGCGAGAAGCCCATCGATGTCCAGTTCAACCCTGCGACGATGCACGTCACGCTCGCGAAGGCGGCTGAGGGACGACGCTCGACTGCCGGTCAGTCCGAGCAGGCCATCGGCGCCGGGAACGCGACGCTCACTCTGGACCTCCACTTCGACACGGCCGACGAGGGGACGACCGAGCTCGCCGAAGACGTGCGGAAGAAGACCGCGAACGTCGCGCGCTTCATGCTTCCGACGGAGGGCTCGAGCGACCCGCCACCCCGCGTCCGCTTCCAGTGGGGCACGTTCGTGATGGACGGGCTGATGCAGTCGTACACGGAGGACCTCGACTTCTTCTCGTCCCAGGGCGTGCCGCTGCGGGCCAAGGTCGCGATCTCGATCAAGGGCCAGAACCCCGCCTTCATGGCGAAGACGGCCGGGCCGGGCGCGGCGACTGGTGCGGGCGCCCTGCCGCCTACCGGGTCGGCGGCCGCGCCGGGCGCGCCGGGAGCGCCGGGCGGGGGCCTACCCGGAGCGGCCGGCATCTCCGCGGGAGTTGGGCTCTCTGCGGGCCTGTCGCTCGGCGGGTCCGTAGGCTTGTCGCTCGGGGATCGGGTCGGAGTCGCGATCGGCGGCGAGAGCGCGGCGGAGTTCAGCGCCCGAATGGGGCTCGATCCCGGGGCTTGGCGCGGTGTCGCCGCCGGGCTCGATTCCACCATCTCGATCGACGCGGGGCTGGAGATCGCGTTCTCCGCCGGGCTGACGACGAGCCCCGGGCTCGGCGTCGCAGTCGGCGCCGAGGCGGGTGCCTCCGAGTCGCTGGAAGCCTCAGCGGGGCTTGCCGGCACCGCGGCCGCGCCGGCCGTGCCGGGCGCGGCTCCGGGGACCGGCGCCGGCTTCGCCCTCGCGGCCTCGGGCGGTGTTCGCGCCGCGGTCGAGTCGGTGCAGATCGCGCGCACCGGCGCGGCTGCGGCGCAGACCGTCGCGGCCTTCACGCCCCCGGCGGCGGCCGCAACCCCGGCTCCGCCGGCCTTGCCCCCTCCACCCGCCCGCGAGCAGCCTCGGCCGTCGCTTCGCAGCGCGCCCGCGCTTCCGGCCGCCGCGGCGCGGTCGAGCGCTCCCCCGGCGCCTGCGCCGCCGCGCGCCGACCCGCGCGCAACCTCGTTCGGCTACGGCGTCCCGCTGCGCCCGCGCGAAGCGGGAGCGGCCGAGGAACGCGCGAGCGAGACGAGCGGCTACGTCGTCGTCTCGCGGCGCGCACGCCCCGCGGCGGTCCCGGTGGCCACCGACCCGACCACCCCGCCGTGGCGCCGCCTGCCTGCGGTCGCGCCCGGCCGGCGAGAAGCCGACGCGCACGCTTCCGGCTGCGCCTGCGGCTGTGGCGGTGGGCGATGAGCGTCCGCATCGACGACCTCACCTCCGACGTGACGGCGGACGCGGAGCCACAGCAGCCGGCCGGAGCGAGCAGCGCCGGCGCGTGGGAGGCCGAGGAGCGCTATCGCGAGCTCCTCGAGCGGCTAGCACGCGACGCCGGCCGCACGCGCGCCGAGGGCTACGATGACTGACTCGCTCTATTCCTCGAGCGCCCCGGTGTTCAAGGTCGACGGGCAGGCGGACGGCGGCCTCGCGCGAGACCTGGTCCGGCTGGAGGTCGAGGAGACGACGGCCGGCCTGAAGACCCTCGCCGCGCGCTTCCTCGCCGTCGGACCGAAGGCGGGCGCGGAAACGGAGCAGCTGCAGTACCTCGACGGCGCGGTGCTCGACTTCGGCAAGAAGATCGAGGTCTCGCTCGGCCCTCCCGGCAACGAGCGGATCGTCTTCAGCGGGACGATCTCCGGGCTCGAGGCGCGCTTCGACGAAGGCGCCGAGCCCGAGGTGGTCGCGTTCGCCGAGGACAAGCTGATGAAGCTCCGGATGACCCGGCGCTCGAAGACCTACGAGCAGGTGTCCGACGCCGACATCGCGTCGGCCGTCGCCTCCGAGCACGGCCTGACGCCGAGCACCGCCGCGGACGGCCCCACCTACGACTTCGTCCAGCAGTGGAACCAGAGCGACCTCGCCTTCCTCCGGGAGCGCGCCGCCCTCGTGCAGGCCGAGCTCTGGTGCGAGGACGAGACCCTCAACTTCAAGACGCGCGGGAACCGGACGGGCACCTCGGTCACGCTGATCCAGGGCAACCAGCTGGTGTCGGTCGAGTGCCGGGCCGACCTCGCGCACCAGCGTACGAAGGTCGTCGTCAGCGGCTACGACGCCCAGGCCCGCGCGACGATCGAGCAGGAGTCCGGCTCGGACGCGATCCAGGCGGAGACCAGCGGTGGACAGACGGGCCCCGCGGTCCTGCAGCGCGCCTTCGGGGACCGCGCTTCGACCCGGGTCCGCGAGACGCCGCTCGTCGACGGGGAGGCGACGGCCTGGGCGAAGGCCGAGATGCTGCGCCGGAGCCGCGGCTTCGTCACCACCGTCGGGACGACCCACGGCACGCCGGAGCTCGTCGTCGGCAGCCGCATCACACTCGACAGGGTCGGCCAGCCCTTCAACGGCGGCGGCTACTACGTCACGCGTGTCCGACACACGTACGACCTCGAATCGGGGCACCGCACGCGCTTCGAGGCCGAGCGGCCCACGGTGAGCCAGTGAGCAGCGGCCGCTCGCAGGACGGCGAGGCCCGGCGCCACTTCGGCGTCTACCCGGCGATCGTCACCGACATCGTCGACCCCGACAACCTGGGCCGGATCCAGGTCAAGTTCCCGTGGCTCGGGACGAAGGGAGCCGACGACGTGCGCGCGTGGGCCACGCTGCTCAGCCCCTACGCCGACGACGACCAGGGTCTCGAGATCCTCCCGACGGTCGATACGCAGGTCGTCGTCGCGTTCGAGGCCGGCGAGCTGCGGCGGCCCTACATCATCGGCGCGGGCTGGAACGGCGTCGAATCGCTGCCGCAGTCGCCCGAGCAGGCGAACAACAAGCGCCTACTGAAGAGCCGGTCCGGGAGCCTGCTCGAGTTCGACGACAGCGACGGGGCCGCGAAGGTGACCGTGTCGATGAAGGCCGGGCACAAGCTCGTCCTCGACGACTCGTCCAAGGAGGTCACGCTCACCCACTCCAACGGCTGCGTCGTGAAGATGGACGTGGGCGGGATGATCACGATCCAGGCGAACGCCTCGGTCGACGTGACGGCGCCGGTTCTGAACGTGCACGCGGCCACGGCGAACTTCGACGGCCTGATCAACTGCACGACGCTGACCGCGTCGACGTCGGTCGTCTCGCCTTCGTACACGCCCGGCGCGGGGAACGTCTGGTGACCGAGCACCATCCCTGGCTGCTCGTAGGCCCATGGTATCGCTGGTCGCGGCAGGGCGTGCCGCCGCGCGAGACGCGGCCGGAGCTCCAGAAGTACGACAGCCCGAAGCACGTCACGGCCTTCCAGGCCGACCCGCAGCTTTCGCTCACCTACAACGAGGACGACTTCGTCTACACGACCAGCCCGTTGGTCCCGCCCATCGTCGCAAGCGGACCTCTCGCCGGCAAGGCGAAGCGGTTCGAGAAGTTCAAGCGCGACAAGACGACGACGCGGAAGCTCTTCCTCGACACGCACAAGCGCTTCTACCTGATCGTGTGCGAGCTCCACTGCGACGCGCCGGGCTTTCCGCGCGCGCGCCGCGACGACGTCTGCCAGGCCGGCTTCGTCATCCGTCGCCGGTACACGACGTACCCGAAGTCGGCGGAGAAGGAGGCGGCGCAGATCCTCAAGCGGATCGGCGCCCTCCAGATCGAGCTCGGCAAGCTCGAGCGCAAGCCGTCTGCGGCCCGCACGATCCGCCGCTGGGAAAAGCTGCCCGCGCCGGGCCAAAACGGCGGCTCGAACGGCAAGCACGGCGAGCTGACGACGAAGCTGGCAAAGGAGCGCAAACAGCTGCTCGCGTGGGCGAAGCAGTCGGGCGCGGCCGAGGCGCACGAGGGCTGGATCGCCGCGGCGCTGGAGGGAATCGGCTCATGGGAGGTCATCGAGGAGGAGCCGCAGACCCTGCTCGAGCAGAGCTACCCGCTCTACCCGCTGATCCCACATCCCGACGACGAGGGCAACGCGGGGCAGCGCGCCACCTTGTACTTCGGGGTCGTCCCGACTGGAAGCTCCGACGCCGACGCAGGCGGCACCGCGCGGTACGACGACGAAGCGCGGTACGAGATCCGCTGCTTCGTCCGCCGACACCGCGAGCCGTGCCCGCGCAAGCCGGAGCCGAACGACTGCAACGGGATGCTGTTCTGGAGCCGGCCGTCGGATCCCTACCAACTCGCGCCCCACTTCGACCTCACGGGCACCGCCAACCGGCCGCTGACGGTGCAGCTGCCGGACTTCGCGGACCTCGCCGCTCAGGCCGCCGCGATGCCGCCCGGGAAGGCGAATCCGATCAAGATGAAGCAGCCGAACAACTCCGTGCTGAAGTTCTCGAGCGACGCGGTCCCGCCCACCGGCGGATCGGTGCAAGCCACCGGGCAGGTCTGCTCCTTCGCGATCCCGCTGATCACGATCGTCGCGTATTTCCTCCTGAATCTGTTCCTGCCGATCGTCGTCCTGGTCTTCGGGCTCTGGTTCATGCTCAAGCTGAAGTTCTGCATCCCGCCGAGCCTCGAGGTCCAGGCCGCGGTGACCACAGAGCTCCAAGCTCTGACCCAGGCGGGCATCAGCGTCGACCTGTCGCTCGGGGTCGACCCGAAGCTCGAGCTGGGAATCGACGCGGCCGGTCACACGACGGCCGGCAAGACGGTCGCCGACCTGCAGGCGACCCTCGCGAGCGACATCGCGGCGCGGGTGGGCGGCGGCGCGGCGACGAAGGCTCAGTTCGATCTGCTCTCGAACGCCCCGCTGCTGGACCTGGAGACGTCGATGACCTCGAAGACGCAGGGACCCGACTTCACCGCCAACGTCGAGTTCGAGGCGCATGTCGACGTGGAGGAGGCGGTCGTCGTATGAGCTCACTGGCGCATCTCGGCAGGGGCTGGCCGTATCCGGTCGCCGTTGATCCCGAGCGGCACGGGCTCGAGTACGTGGCCGGCCCTGACAAGGTTCGCGAGTCGATCTGGGTCGTCCTCGACACCGACCCCGGGGAGCGGCTGATGCGCCCATCGTTCGGGTGCGGGCTCCGTCGCTACCTGCACGAGCCGAACTCCGTGGCCGTGCGCGCGCTGATCAAGCACGACGTCGAGCGTGCCCTCGTGGCGTGGGAGCCACGGATCAAGGTTACGGACGTCACCGTCACGCCCGGTGACGACCCCGCGCTCGTGAACATCGCGATCGCCTACGTCCACCTCCGCACCGGCCGCCCGGACAACCTCGTCTACCCGTTCTCGCTCGCCTGATGCCGCTGCCGACCCCGATCCTCGACGACCGCTCCTACCAGCAGCTCCGCGACGAGCTCGTCAAGCGCATCCCCGTCTACGCGCCGGAATGGACCGACCACAACCCGAGCGACCCCGGGATCGCGCTCGTCGAGCTGTTCGCCTTCCTCGGCGAGAACCTCCTCTTCCGCTTCAACCAGATCCCCGAGACGACGAAGCTGCAGTTCCTGCGCCTGCTCGACGTTCCGCTGCAGCCCGCGAGCGCCGCGCAGGGCGTGGTCACGTTCTCGACCAAGCAGCCGGGCGGAGTGCTCGTCGACCAGGAGACGACCGTCCGTGCCGGCAACCTGCCCTTCGAGACCCGGACGGAGACACACGCCTGGCCCGTGTCCATGCAGGCCGTGGGCCGGATCGCGCGCGGCGTCCCGCAGGCGGGCGAGGAGGATCACTTCGCCAGCCGCGCGCTGCAGGCCCGGCGCGACCTGGGGATCGGCGATCCGAACGAGCCGCCGGCCTACTACGCCACGCGGCTGCTCAACCCCGACCCGAACGCGCCGGAGGCGGAGCCGCTCGACCTGTCCGGCGCGGTCGACCACATGCTGTGGATCGCAGTCCTCTCCGAACCGGGCGCCGACCTCGAGCAGCTGCGCGACGGGATCGTCAACGTCGGTGTCTTCCCGGACGAGGTCGTGCTCTCGATGCGCGACGTCGAGGCGTGCCCCGGCAGCGGCGATGCACCGAAGGGGCCGTCCGTGGTCTGGCAGGCGTCCACCAGGCAGGACGTCACCGACGAGCCCCGGTACCAGCCGCTCTCGGTGGTCGGAGACACCACGGCCGGGCTCTCCCGTCCGGGAGTCGTGCGGATCCGGCTGCCCAAGGAGGTCGCGGACCTCGGCACCTTCACGCTGCCGGACCCGGACATGGCCGGAACCGGAGACCTGCCGCCGGAGCTCGACGAGAAGCTCACGCCTCGGATCCTCTTCTGGCTTCGGGTCTTCCGCGAGGACGGCGGCTCGTTCCCGCGGCTGCTGTGGGTGGGCGCCAACGCGACGGAGATCCGCCAGACCGAAAAGGCGGCGCCCGAGTTCCTCGGCACGGGAACCGGCGACGCCCATCAGCAGGTGACGCTGGTGCACACGCCCGTGATTCCCCGCACGGCCGAGCTCGAGGTGGAGGAGGTGGACGGCTGGACGACGTGGACCGAGGTCACGGACTTCGCCGCGAGCAAGGACGGCGACCGCCACTACACGCTCGATCCGGAGGCCGGCGTCGTCCGCTTCGGCGACGGCACGCGCGGCCTGCCGCCGCAGATCGGACAGCGGATCAGGGCGAAGGGCTACCGCTGGGGCGGCGGCCTGCAGGGAAACGTCGCGCCGAAGGCGATCTCGAAGCTCGAGGTCGCGAACGCCAAGGTCGAGAACCCGCTGCGGACGACGGGCGGCGGCGAGACCGAGCCGATCGTCGCCGCGCTCGAGCGCGTCCCGGGCGAGCTTCGGCGGCACGACCGCGCCGTGACCGCCTCTGACTTCCAAGAGCTCGCGCTGGCGACGCCGGGGACGACGCTCGGCCGCGCCGAGTGCCTGCCGCGGTTCCATCCGCGCCGCCCGGCCGACGTCGCCGCGGGAGTCGTCAGCGTCGTGGTCTGGCCGAGCGAGGACGGGCGCCATCCGAACGCACCGGTCCCCGACCGGACGACGCTCCGCACCGTCTGCCGCTGGCTCGACGCGCGTCGCCTCGTGACGACGGAGCTCCACGTGATCCCGCCGACGTACCGCAAGGTGGGCGTCGCCGTCGGGATCCACACGAAGCCCGGCTACGGCGTCGAGGCGGTTCGGCGCTGGGTTGAGCTGGTGATCAGGCAGTACCTCGCGCCGCTGCCGCCGTTCGGGCCCTCCGGCGAGGGCTGGCCGCTCGGGCGGCGCGTGCATGGCCCCGAGCTCGAGGCCGCCGCGCTTCAGGTCGAAGGAGTCGAGTACCTGGAAGGGCTGCGCATCGCCGAGACAGCCGACGGCAAGAACTTCACGGAGCGCACGCCGGTCGTGCTCGAGCCGTACGAGGTGCCGGAGCTCGTGGAAATCACGGTCGTCGAGGGCGATCCGGTCGAGCCTGGCCACGCACTTGCACCTCCACCGCTCGCGCCGCCCGAGGGGAGCCCGCCCGGAACGCCGCCGCCTGCTCCCGTCCCGATCCCGGCACCGCTGGAGGAGTGCTAGCCGTGGAGCGCCCGTTCGCCCTCGTCCGCACCCGCGACCAGTGGAGTCGCGCCCGCCACGACGGCACGGCGATCGACGTCGAAACCGACGGCATCGAGCTGGCCCGCGATCAGCGTGAGCTGCCGGCAGCGGACTTCCCGGACGCTGCGCTGTCCGGCGGACTGGCGTTCGACAGCGGCTGCCGGCTCTACCACAGCGTTCCCGCGGAGGGCCGGGTCGAGCGGCTGCTCTGGGGCGCGCTCGATCCCTCGCTTTCGCTGGCCGATCAACCCCAGGCGCTCGACTTCATCGCGGGGGCGCCGGCCGCGTCAGGAGACTTCGCCCCGGCAACCGGGCCGGCCACCGCGCTCGTCAGGCCCCGCGGTCTCGCCGTGGACGAGGACGACCGGCTTTTCATCGCCGAGGAAGGCGCGAGCCGCATCCTCGTGTTCGACCTCTGGAGCTCGCGTCTGATCCGCCGGCTCAGCGTCGCGCCCGGCCGCCCGCTCGATCTCGCCGGGCACGGCCGCACCGTGTGGGCTCTGCTCGCGGGAGGCTCCCTAGTCCGCCTCGGCGCGCGCTCCGGCCCGGTTCCCGTAGCGCTGCGGAGGACGGCGCGCGTCCCCGCGGCCGCCGAGCCCACGCGCGTCGCGGCGGCACCCGACGGGAGCCTCTACGTCCTCTTCGTCGACGCCGTGGGGATGGGCTGGATCGTCCCGCAGAGCGGCGGTCGGGCGCTCGAGGTGGCAAACGCCGGGGACCTCGAGTTTCTCGGCCCCGGGCTCCTCGTCGTCGCCCGGCGGCCGGGGGAGGAGCTGGCGCAGCTGAAGCTCGACGGAACGATCGTCGTGGAGGGCGACTCGTTGAAGGCGCGCGGGTACGACGGCGCGGGGATCGTCCGCACTCCCGAGGGCAAGATCGGCTTCTGGACGACAGCCGGCTTCCGGACCGCGGTCGTCGCGCGCCCGCGGTACGTCCGGGAGGGGCGCGTGACCACCTACCGGCTGGACAGCGGCGAGTACCAGACAGAGTGGGGCCGGGTCTTCGTGGACGCCTGCGTGCCGCGCGAGACCGAGCTCCGCCTGCTGTTCGCGACCGCGGACGAGGTCTCGGACGAACCGACGCTCGAGCGGATCCCGGCGCCCAACCTCGACGGGACGATCGAGCGGGCGGACCTCTCGCCGCCGATGCCGCCGCTGACGCTCGCCCCGGCGCCCACCGACCCAGGAGTGCCTCTCCACCGTCGGGAGACGGGGCGCGAGCTGGCGTGGGCGCGACCGGACGAGGACGACGAGTTCCAGACCTACGAGGTGCCCGTGCTCGCGCCGCCCGGCCGCTATCTCTGGCTCACGCTCGCCCTCGCCGGCAACGGCCGCGTCAGCCCGCGCGTCAAGGGCATACGGGCCGAGCATCCCTCGCACGACCTGCTGCGCCGGTTGCCGCGCGGATTCTCGCGGGACGATCGCGTGGCGGACTTCCTGCGCCGCTACCTCGCGATCTTCGAAGGTGCGTTCGGGGAGCTCGAGGCACGCGCGGAGACGCGCTCGACGTTGCTCGACCCGCACGCCACGCCCGAGGAGCTCCTGCCGTGGCTCGCCAGCTTCCTCGGCCTTACGCTCGACGAGTCTTGGCCGGAACGCTCGAAGCGGCAGCTGATCGACGAGATTCCGGACCTCTGGCGCCGGCGCGGAACGGTCGGCGGTCTGACGCGCTTCCTCGAGCTGTACCTCGGGCGAAAGCCGATCCTGGTCGAGCATTTCAAGCTCCGCGGACTGGGCGGCGCTCTGCTCACCGACGAGGCGAGCAGCCTCTACTCGGGCGCGATCGTCGGAGCGAACCTGCGTATAGGCGGCCAGGTCGGCACGGCGGGCGAGCAGCCGCTCCCGGGTACCGAGACGGACGCCTTCGAGACGCACGCGCACCGGTTCAGCGTCCTGATCCCGACCTTCCTCGACGCTGAGGGCATGGCTGCGGTGCGGCACATTCTCGACTCGCAGCGTCCCGCGCACACGGTCGTCGACATCTGCACCGTCGCGGCGGGGATGCGCGTGGGACTCGGCCTGCACGTCGAGCTGCTGTCGGTGATCGGCCGGACCGGCGGCTGGCAGGCGGCCTTCGTCGGCGGCTCGCGCCTCGACCGCGCCTCGGTGCTCGGCCGGCCGGACCGCGGGACACACGTCGGTGTCGACCGGCTGGGAGAGGGGCTGCGGGTCGGATGAGCGCGCCGACGCTGGAAGTCCGCCGCCTGCACGCGCGTTACCGCCTCCGCGGCGGTGACGAGCGAACGCGTGCGCGGCTCGACCGCCTGCTCTCGAACGTGGCCGGCAGCGGGCTCGACGCCGCGCTCGTGCGGCTCGGCGTGGGGTCGGAGGAGGAGATCTGCATCCGGTCGGTGCGCGCCCCGGTAAGGCTGACGCTGGCCGCCTCCGACGACGCGATCTGCGCAGCCTGGAGCAGCGTGATCGTCGCCGCGATCGACGCCGCTGCGTCCGGAGGCGGCCGCGACGTGATCCGCTATCGGTCTCGCAGGCACGCGGTCGTGGATCTCGTGGGATCCGTCGCGGGCGGCGACTACACGCGCTCGTGGGCGTGGCGACGGCTCGGCCTCTGGGCGGTGGGCGAGGAGCCGTCCGGCGCCGACGCGGCCGAGGCGCTTGTGGACGCACTGTGCTCCGACCCCGCGGCGATCGTCCCGGCCCTGGTCTCCGTCGCGCGCGCGGGCTCGCTGCTTCCGCTCCTGACGCTGCTCGACGAGCCGGGGTGGGCGCGGCTCGCCGCCACTGCCCTCGGCGCGGCCGGAGCTTCGGAGGACCTCGGCCGGATCGTTGCCGCGGGCACCGAGCTAGCCGGCCACCCCGGCCCGACCCCGGCGCACGACCCAGCCGCCTCGACGACCTCGGCGCTCTCGGAGCCAAGCAACAGTCTGTTACTTGGGCACGAAGGGGCGGGAGAGGCGGTGTTGCGGCGATCGGAGATCGCGCGGGCGACTCTCGAGAGCCGCCCGGCCGGGCTCCGAGAAAGCACGATCGTGTCCGTCGCGACTCTCAGCGTGCTCGAAGACGATCCAGCCGTCGTCGCTTCGGCGGTGCGCGCGGCTCGCGCGATCGCCGCGGTCGCAGCTGTCCTTCGACACACGCTGACCGGCAGGGGCGTAGAGCCCGACCCGAGCGGAGCCGAGACCGCTGCCGACGACGCAACGTCGAAGCCGTCCGAGCCGGCGGGCGCTTCCGCGAGTAACGGACTGTTAGAAGGAGAGCCGAAGAGCGCGGCGCTCGCCGAGGGCAACACCGACGGCGACGCGGACGGCCAGGGTGCGCGCGGGCCCACAGACGCGCCGGACGCCGCGGAGACTACGCGTGCCGACGAGCCGGCGACCCACCGCGCCGCCGAAACCCCATTTCCGCAGGACGCTCCCTCGTCCGAGCCTGAAGCTCCGCCGGACCAGCCTGACGCTCCGCTGCGCTACTCGACCCGGTTCGCAGGGCTCCTGTTCCTCCTGCCCCTCGTCGCGGAGCTCGGCCTGCCGGCGCGTCCGCCGGCGGCGCTTGCGGAGCGGCGGCTCCGCTGGGTGCTCCACCAGCTCGCCCTCGTCCTGCAACCGCTCGAGCCCGACGATCCGGCAGCGCTCGCATTCGCCGGGCTGCCCCCCGACGCGGAGCTGCCGACGGCGGCCGAGGAGCCTCCAACCATCGAGGAGCGTCTCGCGCTGGCGGACACCGGTGACGCGCTCGTCGAGCTTCTGCGGGTCGTGCTGGCGGAGCCGCACCGCCCACCGGACGAGCTGCTCGACTTCGTCTGCCGCCGCCGGGCGGAGGTCGTCGGCGATCCCGGCTGGGTCGAGCTCCGTTTCCGACTCGACGACGTCTCGATCGAGCTGCGGCGGGTAGGACTCGACCTCGACCCCGGCTGGGTGCCGTGGCTTGGGGCGGTCGTGAGGTTCGTCTATGTCTGAGCCGGTCACGATCGGCGCGCTCACGCTCGCGCCGACAGGGATGCCGGACGGACTCGCGGCCGATGCGGCGCGCGTCGCCGGCCGTCTCGCCGACCTGGTCGAGCACGTGATCTCCGGTGACCCGGCGCTGACCGAGACCGTCGCGTTCCTGCGTTCCATGGCCGCGACGGCGGACGGCTCCGCGACCGGATCCCCGGGACTCGAGCGGCTCGTCGCGGGCTGGTCGCTCTCGCGCGCCGAGGTCGACCTGATCGTGCTCGCAGGTCTGCCGGACGAGCACGAGGGGTACGCTGGGGTGCTGCGCCGCCTCAGCCCGACCGGCGAACCGCGGGCGAGCGCCGGTCTCGCCGCGCAGCTCTTCTGCACGAGCGTGGACGAGCGGCCGCGCTTCCGGGAGCTGCTCGAAGCGGGCACGGCCGTCCGCAACGGGATATTGGCGCTGGACGGGGACGGCCCCTTCTACGAGCGTCCGCTGCAACTCGCCGAGCGGCTCTGGTCGGCGCTCCACGGACTCGACGCGTGGCCGGACGCGATCCCGGCGCTCACGGCGCCGACTGCCACGCAAGGGCTCGAGGAATGGCTCGAGACCGCCGCTGCGCTGCGTGCCGTTGCCGCGCTGCACCGCGACTTCCGCGCGACGATCCTGGTCACGGCCGACAGCGAGCAGGTGGCGTTCGACCGCGCGGCCGGCCTCGTCTGGGCGGCGGGCGTGATCCCCGCTGCGGTCGAGCTTCCCCCGACGGTCGCGCCGGAGCTCGAGCGCCTCGTGTCCGTGCACGCGTGCGCTCGCGGCGCCGTGCCGCTCGTGCGGCTCGGTCGGCCCGAACCGCCCGCGGTGGCGGTCGCGCCTGCGTTCACCGCCCATCCGGGTCCCGTCGTCGTCTGTGCGCGCGCCGGCGGCACTTTGGCGCGGGGCTCTCGACCCCTGCTCGCCGTGCCCGTCGAGACCCTGTCGGGAGGCGCGCGCCGCCGGATGTGGCGCGCCGCGGTGCCCGCACTCGCAGGTTCGGCGCCGCTCCTCGCCGCACGGCACCGGATCGAGCCCGCCGCAGCGGCCGAGACTGCGGCCGACGTTGCGGCGGTAGAGCTGCTCGAGCGCCGCGCGGCCGAGCTCGACGACGTGACCGCCAGCGTGAGGATGCGCGCGGGGCTCTCGCTCTCGACGGGCGTGGCCCTCGTCCGTCCGACTGCACGCTGGGAGCAGCTTGTGCTCGCGCCCGACCGGCTGACCCAGCTCCGCGAGGCGCTCGACAGGCTCCTGCACCAGAGCCGTGTGATCGACGACTGGGGCTTCCTCGCCGGCCGTCCGGGGGCGCGAGGCGTGCGGATGCTCTTCGCCGGCCCGCCCGGCACTGGCAAGTCGCTCTCCGCCGAGATCCTGGCAGGCGCGCTCGGCGTCGACCTGCTCACGGTCGACATCTCCCGGGTCGTTTCCAAGTGGATCGGCGAGACGGAGAAGAACCTCGCCGAGGTCTTCGAGGCGGCCGAGCGGGCGCAGGCCGTCCTGTTCTTCGACGAGGCAGACGCGCTCTTCGGCAAGCGAACCGAGGTGTCGGACGCCCATGACCGGTACGCGAACCTCGAGACCGCCTACCTGCTCGCGCGCCTCGAGAAATTCGAGGGGCTCGCCGTGCTCGCGACGAACCTGCGCCAGAACGTCGACCCGGCGTTCACGCGTCGCCTCGAGTTCGTGGTGGACTTCGACCCGCCGAGCGCGGAGGAGCGATTGGCGTTGTGGCGCTGCCATCTGCCGCCGGGCGCTCCCGTCGAGGACGATCTCGACCTCGAGGAGCTCGCCGCGGTGTTCCCTGTCGTCGGCGGGCTGATCCGCAACGCCGCGGTCGCCGCCGGCTTCCTCGCCGCCGCCGAGGAGCGGCCCATCGCGCGCCGGCACCTGATCAGCTCGGTGCGACGCGAGTACGAGAAATCCGGCCGGGCTTTCCCCGGCCTCCCGACCGACCACACCCCGTAGGAGGAGCCATGGCCATCGAGACGCTGTTCGACCTAGCGGAAGACGACGCAACTGCATTCGAGAAGGAGAAGAAGCTCGCGCAGGCCGACCTGGCGCAAGCCATGAAGGACGTCTCGGATGCGCAGAAGGCGCTCTCCACGGCGGCGGACGACCTCGCGAAGCTCCAAGACGAGGCGGCGCGGACGCGGCGGGAGATCGCTGCGACGACAGTTGCCGCCGACGGCGCGGCCCTCTTCGTCAAGCTGGACAAGAACACCTCGGAGACGCGCGCCAAGCAGGCCGAGATGCTCGACCTCCAGGAGACGATCGCCGACGGCCAGGCGCGGACCGCCGCCGCCCAGGCCCAGGCCGAGGCCGCCGCGGCGGCTCAGAAGGGTGCCGAAGGACGCCGCCGAGCAGCGCGACAAGACCCACACCGCGTGGAAGAACGCCGCCAAGGCGGCGACGCTGAGCAACGTTCCAACCAATGCAGACGTGACGCAGGCGGGCGACGCGAAGACCGCAAAGGAGGATGCCGAGAACGTCCTCGACAGCGCCAAGAAGATCACGACGCCACAGGGCGACGTGAACGGCGACATTCCCACCAAGCTCTTCGCCCAGGGCCACGACCGCCGGGCGAAGCGCGCCACGCGCATCGGCAAGACGGCAGAGCACGCGCTCGAAGCCGAGGACGCCCTGGCCGACAAGCTCGCCGACGCGGGTCTCGAGGGCGAGATCGAGCAGAAGCGGATCGCCTTCGAGCGGAGCGAGGCGGCCCTGCGCGACTTCGCGATCAACGGCAAGGAGCGCTACGACCGTGCCCTCGCGCGGCTCGCCGAGGTGAAGAAGGGTGGCCGCATCAACGGCGACGAGCGGGCGCGGCTCACGAGCCTCACCGCCGACGGCGAGGCCGCGATCGCGCTCGAAGCGGCGGTCGTCACCGCCCAGGAGGCGCTGGACGCCCAACGCGACGCTGTCGAAGCGGCGAGGCGGACCGCCCTTGCGGCTGACCCGACAAAGAATCCCGACGACGCGACGGCAGTGAAGACGGAGCTCAACAAGCTGCCCGCGCTTCAGGCCACGCTCGACGGTGCGGAGGCCGCGTACACGCCGGCGGCCAGGTCGAATCTCGACGCGTGGGAGGCGGCAGTCCCCGACGCGACCTGGGCCCTCTTCGAAGCGTACGAGAGCGCCCTCGACACGCTCGCCGAGTTGACGGCGATCGGCGACCCCGCCACCGCGCTGGCCGACCAGCTGGACAAGGACGAGAAGGCGTACGTCCAGGCGCTCGCCGCCGCACGGGAGAACGAGCGCGTGGTCATCGCGCTGAGCGCGTTCACGCAGGGCCGCCGTGAGCGAGCGTCGGTCGCAAGCCAATCGGCGCCGGCGCGCTTGCTCGGCGCCTTGCGCGGCGACGACTGAGAGAGGAGGACCCGTGCCGCCCACCGACACGATCACCACCGACACGAAGTGCGTCCCGGACGAGACGAGCCTCTCCGACGGGCCCTTCACGTCGCTTCGCTACCACTTCGGAATGCTGCTCGGGGTCGACGACTTCACCACCGAGCAGCGCTATCACCGTGCCAAGATGCGGCTGCACAACGCCTGGCTCCACAGGGCGGGCGTCGTGTGGGGGCTCGAGGTCACGGCGGAGCTGGACCGGCGCGAGGTCCGGGTCGCCCCCGGGCTCGCACTCGATCCGACCGGTCGCGAGCTCCATCTCGACGCGCTGAGCTGCGTGGACGTCGCCGCCTGGCTGGACAAGCAGGATCCCGCCCCGGAGACGCGCGAGACCGGCACCGGCGCGCTGCAGCTCGACGCACACGTCGAGCTCAGGTTCTGCGCCTGTGCGACCCGCCAGGTGCCGGCCATCTCCGATCCGTGCGAGGGCGCCGACACCGACACGGCCTACTCGCGAACGTTCGAGACGGTCGAGATCCGTCTCGTGCCCGGGCTCGCCGAGCTCCCGCCGCCGCCCTATCCGCGGCTGCGCCTGCTCTTCGGGATCGAGGAAAGTCCCTACGAAGGTGCGGACCGCGACGAGATCGTGGCCGCGCGTGGGGATCCCGACAATCTGCTGGCGAACTTCCGCGAGTTCGCGAACCGCGACGCGATCGACCTCCAGCCCGCCCTGACGCCCGACGGCGAGCACGCCGTTCCGTTCCCGTTCCGCGACGACGAGCCGCTGGTGCTCGCGAACGTCCGCAACATCACGCTCGAAGGAAGCGGCGACGATCGCCGGCTGACCGCGGCCGAGATCGACACCGGCCCGCGGCGCTCGCATGTCGCGACAGCGACCATCCAGGAGCTGCTCTGTCGAGACGGCGTCGCCGCTTCGCCCTCCGGCAACGGTGGCGGCAGCACGGCTGTCGGCGATGCGGGCGGCCCGCGGGCCGTGTCCGCGACGCTCGACCGTGACAAGAAAGAGATCGTCCTGACCCTGACGGATGCGCTTGCGCCGGGGAGCATCGAAGCAGCGTTCCGGATCGCGTTCTTCGGCGATTCGAGCTGGCGTCCGATCAAGATCTCCGGGCATCCGGACCTGTCGGACGACGGGAAGCAGGTAACGCTGAAGTTCCGGGCAGATCCCGGAAAAGACCTCGTCCGTTTGCTCGTGCGCGGCACGGGTCAGACGCCGCTGCTCGGCGCCGATCTCGTTCCCTTCGCCGGAGCGCCCGACGGACCGCCCGGAACCGAGAGCGACGGCCGCGACTACGCCCAGATGTTCCACAACTCGCCGTGAAGGAGCCAGCTATGTCGACTCATGTTGAGACCCAGACAAACGACGAGCTCACGCTCCAGTCGGCCACGGTGGGCTACCCCCATGTCCCGGCGTCGACCCTGTTGACGAGGCTGAACTACTTCGACGGGAAGTTCCTGCGCGCCGACGACCTGCGGACCGAGCAGGAGTACCACCGCCGCCATGTCGAGCTGTCGAACCGCGGCGGGGGCTCCGGCGTGGTCGAGGGCTTCGACGTCAGGACGGGCGGCAGCGGGGACCTACTCGCGATCGGCGCCGGCCTCGCGATCGACGGCGCGGGCCGGGTTCTGTACCTTCCCGACGGCTTCTCGGCGTCGCTCGCCGACATCGTCGCCAAGAGCAGTCGTGCCGCGGAGCTCGTGAAGGCTTCGCGCAACGGCAGCTCCAAGTTCGCGCATTGCGTGGACGGCGAGACGAAGGGCGGCAGCGGCGGCCTTGCGCCCGGCGCGGAGTTCTACTTGCTGTCGATCGCCCATGCCGAGGACGCCTGCGGCAACGAAGACGTGTACGGGAAGCTCTGTGAGGACGCTTGTGCCACCGACGAGCAGCGGCGCTATCTGGTGGAGGGCATCGTCCTGCGCGCCACGCCGTTCAGGCCTCGGAGCCCGTTCCCGACCTCGAAGGCGGTCGCGCTCACCGAGCGCCACGTCCGCTCCCAGCTCGCCTCCGCGTGGTTCGCCGACGAGGCCGCGATTCACGGCACCCCGATGTCCGCCGAGTGGATCCGCTCGAGCGTCTGGTGTCATGCGTCGAGCCGCGAGACCGGCAGCGAGGTCCCGATCGCGATCGTCGGCCGGCTCGGCACCGGCCTCTTCGTCGACGTGTGGATCGTCCGGCGGGAGCGGATCGACGTCCCTCCGCGGCGGTACTGGGCCTGGAACATGGCCATGCGGCCGTGGGAGGTCTTCCTTGCACAGATCCTCCAATTCCAGTGCCAGCTGAGCTCGAAGACGAAGAACGGCGGCACGCCCGGCTTCACGGACCCGTGCCAGCCGCACGCGGACGCACTCGAGCAGGCGGAGCTCTACATCCAGCAGGTCGAGGTCTCCCGCCAGAAGATGATCAAGAAGGCCGCCGCCGACATGCCGGCGCTCGACATCGACCTGACCCAGCTGCGGGAGAAGTTCGAGAAGCTGCGCACGTCGGTCTCCGCACCGGCGCAGACCCTCCTCGACGCGGGCATCGTCGAGCTTCCCTCGGCCGGCTATCTCCCCGTCCTGCCGGGCGGAAAGCCCTCGGTCGAAGACCAGGTGCGCCGGCTGATGGGCGAGGGGGTGGACCTGCGCTTCTGCTCGGTCCGAACCGACTATGTGCCGCACGCCGTCGAGGAAGCGCAGCACATGGAGCGGATCTCGCTGCTCACCGGGCTCGACAACCCCGAAGCGAAGCCCAAGGTGGACATCCTGGTCCCCGACGCCACGATCGCCGAGACGAAGGCCCCGGTGACCGACCTGCTATTCGACACCGAGGTCGTGTTCGCCCCGCGGGCGCCGCTCCCGCTACTGGCCGCCGAGTCCGCAACGCGTGCGAGCGGGCCGGTCGGACTCCACGGCGCGGGGCGTGCCAAGAAGCTGGACAGCGGAGGCGCCGCGTTCTACTTCGCCGGGGCGAGCGAGCTCGAGGCCTCCGTCGACGCGGCGAAGCTCTTCGACGCGTTCACGAATGTGGCCGACCCCAGCGCGGACCCGACGCCGGCCACTGTCATCGACGAAGCCTCCACGCCAGCATCGGGATCCTTCACCGAGGTCACCGAACCCCTGCCGCCTTCGGAGGCGCGCGCACGAATCGTGAACCTGATCGGCGACGTCGGCGGGCAGGCAAAGGAATTCATCGCCGCCGACAAGACGGCGGGCGCGGTCATCTTCAAGCCCAAGCCAGTCGACCCGGCGCCGCTCTCGCTCTGGGCCGAGCTCGAGTCTGCGGAGAACCCGTTCAAGCTCGAGCTGCTCCAATCGACCAAGGTCTCGCTGCTCCTCGACATGGCGGCCTTTGCGAAGCAGGCCGTACTGGCCACGGTCGACCTGCACGGACAGCTCGTGGTCAGGCGGAAGGGCAAGGTCGCCAACGGCACGGTGCTCTACTGCCAGTTCACCGGCAAGTCCGCGATCGAATCTTCCCTGGGCGGCAAGAGCACGCCGGAAACGCACGGCAGTCCGAACTTCCCCGTCACGCTGACGTTGACCAAGACGGCGTCCGGCCCGCGTCTGCTCGTCGCGCTCATGCTGAACAAGCTCGTGCAACTCGAGTTCGTCGCACAGTGGAACGAAGGCCATCCGCTGAAGATCAGCGTCCTCGCCGGCTACGTCGGCGCGGCCGTCAACAAGGTGAAGAGCGTCGCAGCCCGGAACGAGGCGGTCGGCGTCATCGGCACGCAGACGTTCGCCCTGCCCCTCTTCGTCGCCCTGCTGAAGGAGGACGCATCAGTCGCCAAGGACGCCAACGACCTGCACCGCATCGCGCTGCACACCCTCGACGTCATCGAAGCGGGACTGGGAAAGAGCGACTTCGCCGAGACGGCAGCCGCGAAGCTGTTCCCCGCTCCGGCCGCCGTAACCGACCGGTCGCTGGTCGCGACCCGCGACTGGGTGCTCTTCCAGCGCCGCCGCATCGCCGACTGCCTGGGTCCGCCCGCGCCGATCCCGGTGCCTGAGCCAGTCCCTGTCGACACAATCCGCTACCGGGTCTACGAGACGACCGCGAAGGAGTCGCTCGTGCAGAAGTTCCTCTACGCCGGGGATGAGCGCCGGTTGAAGCCGCTGCTCACCCCGGTCGGCGACGTCGAGTTCGTCGCGGACTCGGACACGCTGAGCTCGGACCCGTCCACTCTCGCAGGCGACTGGAGCGCGGTTTCCCCCGAGGCGACCATCGTCTATGCCGCCGTCGTTACCGACGAGACGGAGCCGCAGCTCACGCTCGAGTCGCGCGCCCGCGCCTACGAGAACGCGGTGTCCGGCGTCTCGTCGACCGACGCCGACGCGACGCTCGAGTTCTTCGGCGGCTTCCCGGGCCTGCAGGACGGTGCCGACGGATTCCTCGTGTTCGTGACCGCCGCGGCGCCAATGGCGACCGTCTGCCACCACGTCTTCGTCGCCAGGTCGTCCGTCGAGCAGCCGGAGGACAGGCTCAAGGAAACCGGCGACGTCGCCCAGTTCCTCCACGTCACCGAGTCGTTGGAGGCCGGGCGGATCGTGTTCGACTCTCCAACCGCCACGGTGCGCAGTTCCGGCCTGAACGACCTCGAGGACTTCCGACGTGAGGTGGAACGCGTCGTAATCATCGTGTCCCCGGACGCGCCGGACGAGCCGCTGAAACAGCAGGCGGAGGCAATCACGAAGGACATGGCAGGCGTGCCTTGGGGAGAGCTGATTGTGGACGTCGTCACGGGCGTCACGAAATGGGAGGACGACTGCCCGTTCGTGACGGTCATCTATGGGACGACGCACATCAATTGAGCGTGAACCAGATGTTGGACGCGCTGCCGCGGCCGACGTTCGGCCGGTACACGCGGCCGGTCCCGGCGTTCAGGACCTGCGGGATCGTCGGGTTCTATGGCGCCGTGCTGACGCTGATGGCCGTCGGCCTCCTGACTGGAGGCTCGGCGGTCGTACTCGCGGGCATCGCGACAGTGGCGGGGCTCTCGTTCTTCGCCTGGGCGCTGATCCGCCGGGCTCTCGCCGGCTACGAGTCCCTGGTCCTGCTCGAGCATGTCTGGGTGGCCGAGGCTTGTGTCGCGGCAGGGCTCTGGGCCGCCGGCTACCCGGTGCTCCGCTATCTCGATGTGATGGCGGTCGCCCTGTGCGTCTTCCTAGCCGCGGGTCGCGTCGGATGCCTGCTGGTCGGTTGCTGCCACGGCCGGCCGTCGGGGTTCGGCATCCGGTACGGCGACGAGCTCATCGAGAGCGGGTTTACCGAACATCTCGTCGGAGTGCGGCTGCTCCCTGTGCCCGCGTTCGAGGCCGTCGCGCTCCTCGCAATCGGCAGTGTCGGGGTCGTGGCACTGCCGTTTACGCGGCCAGGTTCGGTCTTCACCTTCTTCCTCGTCGGCTACAGCGTCGTCCGCTTCGGCCTCGAAGGGCTGCGGGGGGACGAGCGCGCACACGTGGTCGGTTTGTCGGTGAACCGCTGGATGTGCGTCGCCGAGTTCGCCGCTGCGACCGCCATCTCGGCCCACGAGCAAGGGACGGCCGGCCCGCGCGAGCTCGCGCTGGCCGGCCTGCTCGCCACTCTGCTGGCAGTTGTCGCGGCTCGCGGCGGCCCAGAGGCGCGCAGGCAGCTGCTTGCCCCGGAGCATCTCGCGGAGGTGCAGGCCATCGCCTCTCGACGGAACGACAGCGGCGGGAAGGCCGTACCGAACCCGCTCAGCACGAGCCGCGGTGTCCGCATCGCGACGACGCCTGCCGCCGACGGATTACCCCTCAGGCACGTGTCGGTCTCCCTTGCGACCGGCCTCGACACCGAGCTCCTCTGCACACTCGCCGCCCACGCATGTCCAGGGGCGCTCGCGGAAAGCGTGACTATCTCGGATGCCGGAGTGCTGCACGTGCTCGTCGCGGATGTCGCGCCGGGCCGGGCCGACGTCGAGCTCCTCTCGAAGGCCCTGTTCGGATCGGTTGCACGCCGCGGGCAGAACGAAGCCGGGGAGGTCGAGGCTCCGCCGGAGGAGACCTCGGCGCTGCGGGCGGCCTATTTCGGCGCCTGATCGGTGAGCGAATCTTCGCCTCCGGCTCACGAGCCACGACGGCAGGCGCGAGAGCGGAAGAAACCCGACGCGAAAGCGCAGTCGAAGCCGCGCCCCACGGATCGCCGTCCCTTCCTCCAGCTCGCCGCGCGCTGCACATGCGGCGGGAGCGGTGGGGCGTGCGAGGAGTGCCAACGCAAGCGTCAGCTGCAGCTGCGTGCCAACTCGGGGCCGCATCGCGACTCGCTCGAGACCGAGGCCGACCGCGCGGCCTCGCGCGCTGGATCCGGCCTGGCGGTCGGGGCCATCGATGCCGCGACGACCGTCCCGGCCTTGCTCTTCCAGGAAGCGGACTCGCAGCTGATCGCCGCCGACGACGCGCCCGAGCTCCGCCCCGGCCAGCTGCGCAGGGCGGACTTCCTCGAGCAGGCGCGGACGCGCATCTGCGCCGCTGCGGACGCGGCTATGGCGGAAACTGATCAGACGACCGAGGGATGCCCCTACGTCGAGCGCTGGTTGTCCTACTACTCCGGGCGCGACCCCGCAGACATCGAGCGTGCAATCGTCCGCTACGCGCCCGAGGCCGCCGGCGCGGCGTCGGCGGCTGCTTACATCGAGGCTGTAGCGGACCGCGTCGCGGACGGCGTGCGCCGCTGGGCCACGACGGGTCAGGTGACCGGTCTTCCCGCGGACGTCTCGAGAGCCGAGCTCGGTCTCGGGGCCGCGGTCGATCGCCCCGGCGAAGCGGCGAGGGACGGCGCTGCGGGGACCGCCGCATCCGGGCCGGGCTCCGCCGCGCGCACAGATGGGCCGGCGGTCTCGCCGGTCCTGTTCGAGCGTCGACCGGGGGCGACGTCGAAAACCGCGGACCCGGAGGCGGTTCGCGCGAGTCTCGGCGCGGGCCACAGCCTTGAAGCCGGCGTGCGCGGCCGCATGGAGCGGGCGTTCGGGTCGAGCTTCGACGGCGTGCGCGTCCACACCGACTCCAGGGCCGGCTCGCTCGCCGACAGCCTGGGCGCCCGCGCCTTCACGGTCGGAAGCGACGTCGCCTTTGCGGGCGGCGAATACCGCCCGGGCTCGCTCGCCGGCGACGCGCTGATCGCCCACGAGCTGGCTCACACGATCCAGCAGCGCGGCGGTACCACAGCTGCGGACGCGCTCGAGTCGGACGCGGACAGCGCAGCATTCGATGCCCTCGCGACCGGGCGCGCGGTCGTCTCGGGCGGCAGCGGACTCGGCTTGCAGCGTTGCGCCACAACGCGACCCCGCCTCGTCGCGCCGCCGCCGCCGGATCGTGTCCCACCCGAGTACCGAGTGCTCGGTCGCATCCGCGCGCCCGGCGACACCGACGACCTGTTCTTCGATCGCAACGATGCGACGCTGTTCCCCGACCAGCAGCTCAAGATCCCTACGATCATCAGCTCCCGCCCAGCAGGAACTGCGCTCACGTTGAACGGATTCCGGAGCGAGGACGAACCACCCGCGCTTGCGGCGGCGCGGATCGCGGCCGTGGAGAGCGCGCTCGCGGGCGCTGTGCCACCGGCGGGTCCGCGTACCCCCAACCCTTTGCCGCTGCCCGGCCAAGGCCGGCTCGAGTACCGCCAGATGCGCAAGGTCGAGGTCCTGACGACAGGTGTCGTCTCGGCCGAGCCGAACTGCGCAGTCGCGCCGAAGACCTTCCCCTGCCCGCCCACGTACGAGACCGCGTTCACCGCCGCGCGCACGCTCGGCGTTGCGTGGATCAACACGGCGCGCACGCGTCTCGTGTCGCCGCGGTCGGCGGCGACGAACTCCTGGCTGACACGCTATTTCGCCTCGGCGTCGGACGCCACGGCGACCACCGTCGCCGCGAACCTGCTGCTGATCCGCAACCAGATCACGACCCTCGTGCCACCGGCCCGTCACCAATGCGGAAACCAGTGCGATGGGATCTGCGCGAGCGGCACGATCGCGTACAACCACGGCAGCGGCGCAGCGGCGATCATGACCATGTGTATCGGGTACGACGCTCGAGATCCCGACGACTCCGCACGAAACATGATCCATGAAGCGGCGCACGGCACGGTTGGGTTGACCGGCGCCAGACCGACAGGAACCAGGGACGAGGCGTACCGGCACGAGCGGAGGCTCGATTTCCTCACGACGGCCGTCGCACTCAACAACTCGGACAGCTACAGCTTGCTGGTGATGCGGTTGAACGGTGCGGTGCCATCCGAACAGCCTCCCGTGGATACTCCCGTCGGTCTGTCGCCACCGGAGTTCGAGACGGCGCGGCACGCGGTAGCCCTGCTCGAGAAGTGGGTGACCTCGGGCTCCCAGGCCGTCAAAGGCGTCTACGAGACGATCAAAACGTCCAAGCCGCCTGCCGGCGCCTGGACCAATACTGCCTACGAGACGAGAATGGGCGTGCTCGCCGCTCGCCTCACCGGTCTGACCGCGCCGCCCGCCCTTCCCTCCGACGACGACCAGATGCGCGTCGCGGGCATCGCGGACCGAGTCCAAAAGCTCGTGCGTGCCGTCAAGCGCCCGCTCAACCTGCAGAAGACAGGCGCGCCGCTGACCTGGGAGTTGGGGCCGGGAACCGACGTCACGGTGACGGCCGCGTTCGTCGCCCCGGCGTTCGGCACGCACGAGGATCGTGCCCTAGTTCTCCTCGAACAGCTGATCGCCGCCCTGCCCGACATACCGTCCGGACAGCGTGCGGGCTACCGAAACATCATCAACGACCTCAGGCTGCTCCCGTGAATGGCCCGATCAAGACGTTCCAGAGCGCGCTGCCGGTCGGAACCCTGCCGCCTGCCGCGTGCGCAGCGGCCTTCGGCGTGCTGCATCTCGTCGCTGGAGACGACGCGGGAACCGGCGGGGTGCACTTCGAGGTCGACGACCGCGGCGGAGTGCGGGTCGCACCGTCGCTGCCCCTGGTGCCGGCGGCGGTCTCGGCGGCTGGAGACACACTTCTCGTCACCGGCGGGATGCAGGGCCGGCCGCTTTGGCTGCGCCTCGCGCGCGACGGCAGCGCGCTCGAACGTGGGTTCATCGCGCCGAAGGGTGACCTGCTCCTCTGGCCGCAGCCGCTCGAGCAGGACACCCTCGTCTGGGCATCGGATCCCGAGCAGCTCCGCGTCTGGACGAGCCGAGCGGGCGGATCCGCGCCGACGGAGCCGGCTCTCGTCCTCAAGGGGCCGGCGCCGACGATCGAGGTGGACGTCGCACGCTTCGCTGGTGAGCTGACGGTGGCCAGCGTCGATGCGGAGGGCGTCCTAGAGCTCGCGAACAGAATCACGCGGACCACGGTCGACGTCGCGGGGCCGCTCTCGCCCCGTCTCGGAGTGCTCGGCTCGACGCTGGCGCTCGTCGTCGCCTCACGGATGGGAACTGTCGAGCTCCATCGGTTCGACACCGGCCTCCGTCCGGCGGCCCCGGCAATCCGTATCGCTGCCGTCGCGCCGGGTAGGCCGCGGGCCGCCCGGCTCGTCGTCGGCGCCGAGACAACCTACTTTGGCTGGCAGGTCGCCGGCCGCTCGCCGGACGCGGCTCGAGTCGATGCCTTCGGCTGCATCCTCGACTCGCGCTTCGAGCTCGTAGCAGAGGTGCAGCACGGACCGGCCGGGCCGTTCGACGCGGCTGCGTGGCTGGACTCGACGCTGGTGGTCGTGAGCGGGCAGGCGCCAACGATCACGGGGCTCAGACTGGAATGAGCACGTCCGAGCGCGAGTCGGCCCCCTCCGACAGCGGCGTCGCGGCGAAGCGGAATAGGCCGGCGGAGGCGCGCGCTCGCCGCTGCGCGTGCGGTGACGGGACGTGCGCCTCCTGCCGCGCAGCGCGGCTCCTCCAGCTTCAGCCGGTCGGCGGGTTGGAGGGGCCGCTCGAGGGCGAGGCCGAAGCGGCGGGTACGAGCGCCGCGGCAGGCGAGCCCGTGGGGGCGCTCTCCGCGGCGACCGGGGCGGTCGGCCCGCCCGCTAAGCGGCCGCTGCTCGCCGACGACGCCGCGGTCGTGCTCGGGCCCGGACAAGTGCGGCAGCAGACCTTCCTCGCGGCCCTCCAGCGCGCGATCTGTGCAGCCGCGGAGGAGGATCTCGCCGGCACTGGGCTGACGACCGACGGCTGTCCGGAACTCGACTACTGGTTTGCGTACTACTCGCAGCGAAGCGCCGAGCAGGTCGAGCGCGCGATCAGGCGCTACGCCCCCGAGACCACCGACGCGACCTCCGCGAGCGACCTGCTCCCGCCGCTGCTCGAGCGCGTGCGCCGCGCGGTGCGGATCTGGTTGGCGACGGGCCGCGTCAGCGGGGTGCCCGAGGAGCTCTCGTTCGTCCGTCTGGGCGAGGACGCCGTTCCCGGGGGCGCTGCAGACGCCTTCTCCGTGGACGATCGACTGCTCTTTGCCCGGGACGATGGCCCCTCCGTCCCCCGGTCGGCGGATCCCCACTCAATCCGCGACGAACTCGGGGCCGGCCGGCCGCTCGAATCCGGCACGCGAGCTCGCATGGAGAGCTCGTTCGCGCGCAGCTTCCAAGACGTGCGGATCCACGACGACGCGGCCACCGCGGCGCTTGCCGGAAGCCTCGGCGCCCGCGCGTTCACGGTCGGCGACGACATCGGCTTCGGGGCCGGCGAGTACAGGCCGGAGACGCTCCTTGGGCGGGGCCTCCTCGCGCACGAGCTGGCCCATACGATCCAGCAGCGCGGCGGCGGCGCTCCCGCAGCCGTGCACGAGCGTGACGCCACGCAGGCGGCACTCGCGGCTGCTACCGGTGGCACCGCGTTCGTCGGAGCGGGCAGCGGACTGGCGTTGCAGCGCTGCGGCAAGACGACTCCTTCGGACGACGCAGGCGTCCAGCAGGGAGGCACGACCGCGAAGACGCCCGTGAGCCCGACGCCGCAGCCGACGGCTCCCGCGAAGTCGCCCGAGCGGATCGGTGTCGAATCGGTCACGAGCCCCCAGATCGCGCAACAGCAGCGCAGCGCCACATCGAAGTGGAACTTTCTGAAGGACAAGAAGCTCCCGCAGAGGGACAAGTTCTTCGACGACACGTTCGACAAGGCCAAGAGCGCGAAGACTCCGTCGCCGGACCAGCCCACGCTCGACCGGATGAAGGCTCGGTGGTCGGGGCTTCGGAAGGCCGTCTCCGACGCGGGCTTCAACCCGGAGTCGAGCGCAGCGCCCTGGCTTGCGACCGTCCTCGCGGATGCCAAGGCCGAGGCCAGCGACGTCGCCGCGCTGAAGAAGAAGAATAAGTTCCTCGAGGGCGCGACGACGGAATTCGTGGACGCCGTCACAGACTTCGCCACCGTCCGAGGTGAGCTTGACCTCGAGCCGGCGCAGTTCCATCGCTTCGACGACGCGTTCCTCACACCGGACGTGACGACGCTGCTCGGACGCATCAGTCCCGCGATCGTCAGCGCCGCGGATCTCAAGGCCCTGCTCGGGAAGGAGAGCACCGACTTCACGAACATCAAAATCGCCGGCATCGACCCAAAGAAGCCCGGCATCCATTCGGAGCTCGTGAACGCGGACTTCGTCGGCATCGCGCAGATCGGTGATGACGGCCTCACGCAAGCGCTCAAGGAGGCCTCGAAGGCGGGCGTCACGATTCCCGAGTCCCCGGACCCGCGCACCATCCCGGTGCTCGCGATCAAGCTCGCGGCGGCGTTCCTCATCTTCGTCGCACGGTCGCTCGACAACCAGCTACCGGAGCCCAAGCCGACCGGGGCCGACCTCAAGCGGTTCATGTTCGCCGCGTACAACGCGGGACCGAAGGCAGTCGCAGGGTGTGTCAAGGGCACGGGTGGCAAGCCCTACTCCTTTGCCACGCCGGCGATCAGAAAGTGCCTCGCCAGCGTCACCGGTCAGCCACTCGGTCATGTCGAGGGCGTGGAGGAACGTCATCCGCTGTAGCGACGGCCCTACGATGCGGCGATGCGCGCCGTCGCTCTCGATACGGCGGGGATCCCGGAGCTGGTCGAGCTACCCGAGCCCGACGGCACCGGCCTGCTCGTGCGCGTGCAAGCCTGCGGACTGTGTGGTTCCGACGTGGAGAAGCTCGGCCGCGCGCCCGCGGGAACCGTGCTCGGGCACGAGATCGCGGGCGAGCTCGAGAACGGCGATCGGGTCGCCGTCGTGTCGCATGTCCCGTGCGGAACCTGCGAGCGTTGCCTCGCGGGTCACCAGTCGACCTGTGGCGAGTTCCGGGCTAGCCGCGTCGAGCCCGGCGGGTTCGCCGAGCTGGTGCGCGCGTCGCACTGCGTGCCCGTGCCCGGCGAGCTCGAGGAGCTCGCGATTGTCTACGTGGAGCCGCTCGCGTGCGTTCTGCGCGCGGCCGAGCGGGTGCCGCGCGGACGTGTGCTCGTGGTCGGGTGCGGATCGGTCGGCCTGCTCTTCGTGCAGGTCTTGCTCCGCCGTGGCGACGAGGTAGTTGCTTCGGATCCACGGGCCGACCGGCTGGCGCGCGCACTGGAGCTCGGAGCGACCGAGCGGCGCGACCCGGTCGCCGCTGCGGTGCTCACGGCGCCGGACGGGCTGAACGACGCGCTCGCCCGGCTCGAGCCCGGCGGGACGCTCGTGGTGTTCGCCGCGCCGCCGGATCCGATGCCGGCCGCGCTCGACGCGATCTACCGGAAGGAGCTGAGCGTCGTCGGCTCGCGCTCGGCCACGCCCGCGTACTTCCGCGCCGCGATCGGCCTGCTGCCCTGGCTCGAGCTGCCTCCGGCGAGGTGGCTTCCGCTCAATCGATTCGCCGAAGGGCTCGACCTCTATCGCAGCGGTGAGGCACTCAAGGTCGTCTTCCGGCCGTGAAAGCGTTGATGTTCCATGGCGCCGGCGATCTCCGCCTGGAGGAGGTTCCGCGGCCCGAGCCGGGGCCCGGCGACGTGCTCGTGCAGATCGAGGTCGCGCTCACGGACGGCACGGACGCAAAGACCTTCAGGCGCGGCCACCCGCTGCTGCTCGACGAGCTGCCGAGCCCGTTCGGGCATGAGTTCTGCGGGATCGACGTCGCGACCGGGCGGCGAGTCGTGGCGGCGAACTCGGCGCCCTGCGGCGCGTGTGCCGCCTGCGCACGGGGCGACGAGACGCTCTGCGAGGCGCTCCGTCCGTTCCTGAACGGCGCCTACGCCGAGTTCCTGGTCGTCCCCGAGCGCATCGCGCGCGTGAATCTGCTTCCAGTGCCCGACGGCGTCGCGTCCGCGGTTGCGGCGCTGGTCGAGCCGCTCGCGTGCTGCCTGCACGGGGTCGAGCGCGCCGGCGTACACGACGGCGACACGGTGGCGATCCTCGGCGCCGGCCCGATCGGGCTGATGCTGTGCGCGTGCATCGCGGACGCGGGTGGAACGCCTGTGGTCGTCGGCGGGCGCGCCGAGCGCCGCGAGCTCGTCCCCTTGTTCGGCGGTCGGCTCGGTGACGGACGCGGCGCCGACGTCGCGATCGAGGCCGCGGGCACAGACGATGCCTGGCGCGACGCGGTCGCGCTCGTCCGTCCCGGCGGAACCGCCGTCCTGTTCGGCGGGCGCGAGCCGGGCACGACGCTCGAGCTCGACACGTACCGCCTCCACTACGAGGAGCTGACGGTCGGCGGGGCGTTCCACCACACTCCGCGGGGCGTCCGGGCGGCGCTCGCGTTCCTCGTCAGCGGCGCCTATCCGTGGGAGCGGCTCGTGACGCACGAGGTCGGGCTGGACGGCGTGGCCGGGCTCTTCGCCGACCCACCGCGCGACTACCTGAAGGCAGCCGTCCGCCCGTGACCGAGCGCGTACTCGCCGAGCGCGAGCTCAACCGAGCGCTCCTCGCGCGCCAGCTTTTGCTCGAGCGGAAGCGGCTGAGCGTCGCCACGGCGCTCGAGCGCATCGGCGGCCTGCAGGCGCAGCACGGCCCGTCCCCGCACATCGCGCTCTGGTCACGCATCGCGGGCTTTCGTCCGGAGCAGCTCAACAAGGCTCTGCGGGAGCGCAAGGCGGTCAAGGCAACGCTGATGCGCGTGACCCTGCACATCCTCTCGACGCGCGACTACTACGCCTTCGAGCCGGCGCTTCGGCTTGCACGCGCGGCCTGGTGGGCCGAGGTCGGCCCGCGGGTGGGCGTGGAGTTCGACTTCGAGGAGATCGGGAGGCGAACGCTCGAGCTCGTCGGCGCCGGCGATCGCCCACCCAGCGAGCTCAAGGAGCTGACGCTCCGCCTAACCAAGGGGCCGGAGCCGAGCAGCGGCTTCCACTGGCGGCTCGCGGTCGGCTCGGCCTCCCTCGTCCACACCCCGCCCTCGGGCTTCTGGGGTCACCACGGTCCAGGGCGGTTCGCCTCGGACGCCGGCTGGCTCGGCCGAGCCGTGACGCCCGAGGACGGAGACCTCGCGCTGCTCGTGAGCCGCCACCTTGGCGCGTTCGGGCCGGCGACCAGAGGCGACGTCTCGTCCTGGAGCGGGCTTCCGGTCTCGGTGCTCGCGCCGGGCTTCGAGCGGCTGAAGTTGCTGGAGTACCGCGACGAGCGCGGGCGGCGCCTCTACGACGTTCCGCGCGGCCCACTTCCCCCGGCGGACACGCGCGCCCCGGTCCGCTTCCTGCCTAAGTGGGACAGCACCCTGCTGGCCTTCGAAGCGCCCGAGCGCACGCGGATCCTACCGGAGCGCTACCGGAAGACCGTGATCCGCAAGAACGGCGACGTCCTCCCCACGTTCCTGATCGACGGCTTCGTCGCGGGCTCTTGGAGCGTCAAGCGGACGACGAAGGTCGCGGTGCTGCTGCTCGACGCGTTCGAGGCGGTCCCGCGCGCGTGGAAGCGCGAGCTCGTCGAGGAAGGCGAGCGGCTGCTCGGGCTGCTCGAGCCGGAGGCGCCGGCATATCAGGTGAAGGTCTAGAACAGAACCAGATCGGGCTCGCGCTCGCCGCGCAGCACCGCGAGATCGACCTCGACGCAGCGGATCCCCCGCGTCTCCGCGAGCGTGGCCGCCTGCGGCTTCACCTGCTGCGCCGCAAGCACGCCGCGGCACTCCTGCTTCGCGGGGTCGAGCCGAATCCGCTCGAGATAGCGCGTGAGCTGCTCGACCGCGTCGATCGTCGCGACGCGCTTGATCTCGACCGCGACCCAGCCGTCGTCGCAATCGCGGCACATCAGATCCACGGGCCCGAGGTCGGTCGGCCACTCGCGCCGCACGAGCCGAAGCGCCTCGCCGAGCGACTCCGGCCGATCGGCGAGCGCCTCCTGGAGATGAGCCTCCACGCCGTCCTTCTCGAGCGCCGCCGCCTCCCCCATGTCGTGCTCGACGTCGCTCAGGACCTCGACGAGCCGGATCTCGAGCCGGTCCTCGGTCTTGCCCGCGCGCTTGCGCACGACCAGCGTCGATCCGTCGTCCTCGATCACGGTCGGCGGCGTCATCCAGTTCAAGGGCTTGTAGCCGCCGGCGTCCGCGTGCACGAGCAGCGACCCGTCGGACTTGAGCATCAGGAGCCGGGTCGACTCGGGCAAGTGCGCGCTGAGGCGGCCGGAGTACGTGACTTCGCAGCGGGCGACGATGAGACGCACGGCGGGGGACCGTACTGGCCATTTCGGACAGTACGGTCCCGCGCCGACTCTGGTTAGGTCCCGGTCAGGACGCAGTTGGAGCGCGCGTTCGAGTACTCCTGCTGGACGTAGTAGAAGTGCCCGTTGATCGTCTGGTTGTACTGGCCGTAGGCGGTCGAGCCGGTCGCCGTACCGAAGTTCCACGCGCACTTGTCGCCGTTCTCGTAGCCCGCCAGGTCGTACCAGGCGCTCCCGAGCGGGTCGGTGATCGTCTCGGCGTGCTCGTGGCTGACCACGTTGATCGTGGGATCGGCGGCATCGCCGTTCGGGTGCTGCGTCGAGTCGCAGCCGCTCGGGACGGTCATCGTGTACGGCTGATTCGCATAGAGCGTGACCGTCGAGCCGCTGCCATACGAGCTGTGGTAGGCGCAGTACTGGCTGAAGGCGCAGTTGGCGGAGTCGTAACAGCTGCCGACGTTCTGTGGCGTGAACAGGAAGAACTCCGTCGTCCCGTTCGAAACCCACCCCTGCGCATTCTTGATGCGCGTGATCTCCGCCTGTAGCTGTGCGTCGGACAGGCAGACGCTCGTCTGGGTCACGGTGTCGGTACAGCCGCTCGCCGGGAAGGCCGCCGAGTCGACAACCGAGCCGGCAAACGTGGAGCTGTACTGGATGTAGGTCTTCGGATTCGAGCCCTGGTAGTACTGCGTCGTCGAGTAGTAGACGTTCGAGGTTCGGCCGCTGTCGGTCGCGACATCGCCGAAGTACCGGTTGATCGTCGACGTGTAGCCCGGGCTGACCGAGTAGCCGGCCGGGATCCAGTAGATCGCGTAGGCCTTGTTCGTCGGCATGATCGGCCCGCCGTGGTACGAGAGCTTGCCGAGGCCGCTGACGTTGGTCGCAAAGTTGCTCGCCTTCGTGAGAGCCGGAACCTGGCCCAGGATGCGTTGGGCGGCGGGCGGCGAACCGTCACCGAACGCTCCGGCGGCTAGGACCAGGGCTGTTGCGGTCGTCAGGGCGACCGCGATGATGAGACGGCGCATCGATGAACCCCTTTCGTGAGGACTGCGGAGGCGGCGGAGCGTAAGCGACCTCGACGCTGCTGTCAACAAAAGAAAACAGCAGATTTGCAGCAGGAAACTACAGGCTTACGCTAGTTGCGCTGGATTCGAGAGCCGCCGACGATCCGCTCGCGGCCGTCGTCGAAGCGCACCCAGGCCTTTCCCTTGCCGTCGTAGTCCGGCGACCAGACGAGGAGCGTCGCGGGCTCTCCGCCAGCCTGGACCCGCTCCGTCCCTTCCGGCTCCGCGCCGCTCCAAACGCGCACGAACGGGTTCTCTTCCGCCTCGCGGCCGATCGTCGTCTCCTCGGTGTGGCCGGGCAGCACCCGGATCTCCGGCGGCAGCGGCAGCAGCACGTCCATCACCGACCGGCGGACCTGCTCGACGTCGCCGCCGCCGACCGCGTCGCGGAACAGAGTGTCGCCCGTGAAGCACACGATCTCGTTCACGACGAAGGACAGCCCGTCGTCCGAGTGGCCGGGAGTGTCGAGCGCCCGCACGACGAGCCCGCCGGTCTCGAGGTCGCCTTTGACGATCTCGAGGCCGAAGCGCCGGACGAGCTCGTCGTCGCCGGCGACATGATCTGGGTGCGAGTGCGTCGTCAGCAGGTGCGTGACCGTCAGCTGCTCCTCCTCAACCGCCCGAAACAGGGGCTGGAGCGGGGCGCCACTGTCGACGAACACCGCCGTGCCTCCCGGCTGGTCGCCGACGAGGTAGGCGTTCGACAGCCAGTCGGGATGCATGCTGCGATGAACGAGCATCGGCGCGTTAGGCTACTAGCGAACCCGAGGATGGAGGTCAGATGCCCGGCCTGATGGCACGTACTGCGGAGATCATCAAAGCGAAGTACTCGAAGCTGCTCAACCGCACCGAGAACCCGACGGAGACGCTCGACTACTCGTACGAGAAGCAGCTCGAGCTGCTCCAGAACGTCAAGCGTGGGGTCGCCGACGTCACGACCTCCAAGAAGCGGCTCCAGCTGCAGACTCAGCAGCTCGAGCAGAGCCTCGTCAAGCTCGAGACCCAGGCGCGCCAGGCGCTCGGGGCCGGCCGCGAGGACCTCGCCCGCCAGGCGCTCGAGCGCAAGTCAGGCATCCAGGCGCAGCTCCAGGGACTCGACGAGCAGGTGAAAGGTCTCGATGCGCAGCAGCAGAAGCTCGTGTCCAGCGAGCAGCAGCTGCAGGCGAAGATCGAGGCGTTCCGCTCGCAGAAGGAAGTGATCAAGGCTCAGTACTCCGCGGCCGAGGCGCAGGTTCGCATCGGCGAGGCGGCGACGGGTATCGGCGAGCAGATGGCCGACACGGGCCTCGCGATCCAGCGCGCGAAGGACAAGACGGAGCAGATGCAGGCCCGCGCCGGCGCGATCGAAGAGCTCGTCGACTCGGGTGCGCTCGAGGACTTCACCAGCGACGGGCAGACGCAGCTCGACCGCGAGCTGTCGCAGATCTCCTCGCAGTCACAGGTCGACGACGAGCTCGCGAAGATGAAGGCCGAGCTTGGGTCGGGCGAGACCAAGAAGGAGATCCAGCAGTGATCGTCCGGATCATGGCCGAGGGGCAATACCGGGTCGACGACGAGACCGCGCGGAAGCTGAACGAGCTCGACGACCAGGTCAGCTCGGCCGTCGCAGGCGGCGACGAGGAGCAGATTCGGGGCCTGCTCCAGCAGCTCGCGCAGGCGGTCCGCGACGGCGGCGAACGGCTCGACGATGCGGATCTCTCCGCGTCCGAGGCGATCGTCCCACCCGAAGATCTCTCGCTGGAGGAGCTGCGCGAGCTGCTCGAGGGCGAGGGGCTGATTCCGGACCTGCCCGAGGCCTAGCGTCGCGCAGCTGCACGGGCGCGGCGCAGAAGTCGGACAGGCGCGGCGCAAAAGCCGGCTCGCGATTGGCACAGACTCGTGCGGCCGGGAGCGTTAGCCTCGATCGCAGAGGGTGGTGGTTGGCCACCACCCTTCTTAATGAGGGGAGGGGGTCGCGCGCACACGCGCGTGCGCGCGTGAACCTCGTAGGACGACTCCGCTAGACCGGTGCGCCGTACGTGGCGAACCAGCGCGAGAGATCCTGCTCGATGGGCAGCTCTCCCTCGAGCTTCGCCTTCAGCTCGAGCTCGCGCGCGTTGTCGCGCTCCTGACCCTCGCCTTTGGGGACGAACGGCCAGAAAGCGCCCCGCTTGTAGCCGTAGATCAGGTACACCGGCTTTCCTTCGCCCTCGAACCGGAAGACGGCTGCGAGCAGCTGAGGCCCGAAGCCCTGCGACTCGAGCTCCGAGGAGATCGCGTGGATTCCGGTGACGAGATCCTCGAGCTCGGGGTCGCGCAGGACGATCCACGTGTACCCGTACTGATCGTCGCGCCGCTCGAGCTTCGTTCCCGACTCGGCCGCGACGCTGTCGAGCAGCTGCTGCATCTCGCTCTCCGCGCGCACGAACTCGCCGGAGGACTGAGGCTTGAAGACGATTCCAGCCGCTCCCGCCGGCTTCAGCCCGAGCTCCGCGTCGAGCGTGACCGCGGCCGTCGAGAGCGCGAAGAGCCGCTCGCCGGCGGCCTCCTTGAGCTGCTTGCGCCCCAGCAGGACGTCGCGCAAGCCCACAGGCTCAGGCCTGGACGCGACCCATCTCGCGGGCGATCTTCTCGAGCGCCGCGAGCCGCTTCTCGAGCGGCGGGTGATCCATGAACAGCTCGGCGGTGCGCCGCTTGATGCTGGTCGGGACGATGAAGAACGCGTTCATCCCGGCGACCTCACGGAGATCGCGGTCGGGGATCTGCATGATGTTGCTCGAGATCCGCTGCAGCGCGCTCATCAGGTGCTCCGGCGCGCCGGTGATCAACGCCGAGCCGCGATCGGCCGCGTACTCGCGGTAGCGCGAGATCGTCCGGATCAAGACGTAGCTCAGCGCGTAGGTGACGACCGACACGACCAGCACGATCAGCCAGATGGGCGGGCCGTTCGAGTCGCGGCCGCGTCCGCCGCCGAGCATGCCGCTGTACATCGAGATCCGCGTCAGCATTGCCGCGCACATGGCGAAGAAGCTCGCCACGGTCATGATCAGCACGTCGCGGTTCGCGATGTGCGAGAGCTCGTGCGCGAGCACCGCCTCGACCTCCTGCGGCTCGAGCCGCCGCCAGAGCCCCGTGGTGACCGCCACGGCCGCGTGCTTCGGGCTGCGGCCGGTCGCGAACGCGTTCGGGACGTCGCTGTCGACGATCGCGATCTTCGGCTTAGGGAGGTCTGCCAGGGCGCAGAGCCGCTCGACCATGTCGTGCAACTCGGGGGCCTGGTCGCGCTCGACGACCTTCGCGCCGGCCGCGGCGAGCGCGAGCTTGTCGGAGGTGAAGTACTGGAAGAAGGCGATCCCCGCGATGATCACGAGCATCCCGAACCATCCGACGCCCGTGAACTGGAACAGCACCACCGCGAACACCACGTACAGCAGCCCGAGCAGGGCGCTCGTGAGCAGCATCCGCAGGGACAGACCGGCGTCTCTTCCGAATGACTTGCGTTTCATCGACAATCGCGCTCCTTGAAGGGGACTACGCGAATCAGTGTAGTTGCGGCGGTGCTGGTCACCGCGGCCGGATCGGCCGCCTCGGCGCGGTCCGCCGACGTCTCCGTCCTGGTCGTACCGCCGTTCTCGCCGGGGCGCTACGCGGATCGCGGCGCGGTCGGCCTGCTGGTCCCGGGAGCCGGTCCAACCGTGAGCGGGGCGGGAGCGAGGGCATCGCTCGTCCGCGGCAAGGTCCAGAGCTCCGTGATCGGCGGCCTGCCGACCGGGCCGCCCCTGTTCGAGCTCGGAACAGCCCCGGCGCGGACGACGATCTACGTCTCCCTGCCAACCCTCGGAACGCACCGGAACCGGCGGCGCTACGGCATCGCGATCGTCGGCCCGGGCTACCACGGCTTGCTCGTCTCGAGCCGCACGCGCGTACCGGGCTTGATCGCGATCGCCGACGTCGCACCCACCGTCGTGGCGCTGCGCGAAGGGCGAACGCCGGTGATCGAGGCTCGCGCTGACACCGACGCCCCCATGCATCTGCGGAACCTCGACGCCCGCTTCAGGCATCTCGGCGGGGCGCGGCTCTGGGCCCGGATCCTGACCCTGGGCTCCACCTTTCTGCTCGCGCTGATCGGCGCGGCGACTCGCTCGCCCCTGTTCGGCCGAGCGGCGCTGTTCGCCGCCCCGTTCGCGGTCGGCGGCCTCCTCGTCCTGTCGGCGCTCGGAAGCACAGGAACGCTGCCGACGGTCGCGCTCGTCGCCGCGGTCGGCATGCCCGGTGCGCTGGTCGTGGCTGCGGTGGCGTCGACGCGACTCCGCCTCTCGGCTGTGCTCGCGGGGCTGATCGCGGCGTTCCTCGTCGTGCTGGTCGCCTGGCCGGAGGTTCCCGCGCTCGCCGCGATCGGGCCGCGGCCCGACGGCGGTGGCCGCTTCTACGGGATCACGAACAGCCTCGAGACGCTGCTGCTCGTCCCGACCCTCGTCCCGGCTGCGATCCTCGGGACGGCAGGACTGGTCGCGGTCGGGCTGCTGGCGCTGATCACCCTGGGCTGGAGCCGCGCCGGCGCGGACGGAGGAGGCGTGCTCGTCATCCTGGCCGGCCTGGCCGTGCTCGCCGCACGCGTACGCCGCGCCGAGCTCACCGCCCGTCAGGTGCTCGTATGGGCCGCTGCGCTCGTTGCGCTCGCAGCAGCTCTCGTCGCCCTCGACGCGCTGACAGGAGGCTCGAGCCATGTCACGCGCGCGCTCGGCGGCGGGCCGACAGCGCTCGCCCGCGACTTCGGCCACCGCATGCACCTCTCGTACAACTCCGCGACCTCGACTTGGCGCAGCCTGGCCATGGTGGTCGGCTGCCTGGCCGCGATCGGGATCCTCGTGCTGCGCCGGCCGAGGACGCCGTTGCTCGAGGCTTACGGCGCGGCGATTCTCGTTTCGATGCTCGTCAACGACTCGCCGCGGGACGTCTCGCTATTCGGGTTCGCGGCCTGCGCGGCACTCTGGTCGTGGGAACGGGCCCGGCTACCGGGGCGCGTCTGACCGCTTCGGTTCAGGCGTCCCTCCGGCGGGGACGTTCACTAGACTCGCCGCGATGCGCCGCGCCCAAGTCCTGCTCCTGCTCGCGCTCGCACTGCTGCTGACGGCGTGCGCTCCCCCGGGCCGGAAGAAGAAGGCTGCTTCCCCGCTGCCCCAGACCGTGATCGGGACGCTGCCGAAGGATCAGAGCTCGTCGCTCAAGGGCGATGCGGCGAAGGGCAAGACGCTGTTCCTTTCGAACGGCTGCGGCGGCTGCCACGTCTACAAGCCCGCAGGCAGCGCCGGAAAGGTCGGACCTAATCTCGACAACGTGGCTGCCGACGCGAAGAAGGCGAACCAGGGAACGCTCCCCGAGTACGTCGCGAACTCGATCAAGAACCCCGCCACGTACGTCGTTCCGGGGTTCCCGAACGGCGTGATGCCGAACTACGGCGGCCAGCTGACCGACCAGCAGGTCGCCGATCTCGTCGCGTTCGTGACGAAGCCGTCCTGAAGCTCCCCGACGGCTTCCCGGCGGAGGTCGCCGCGATCGCGTGCGACCTCGACCGGACACTGATCGCGGAGGACGGCGTGCTCCGGCCGCGCACGCGTGCGGCCATCCGCGCCGCGCGCGAGGCGGGGATCCACGCCGTCGTCGTGACCGGACGCATGTTCCGATCCGTCCGGCCCTACCTCGACGAGGCCGGACTCGAGGATCCGGCCGTGTGCTACCAGGGCGCGGTCGTCGCCGATCCGGTCACGGGCGAGTTCCTCCTCCACGTTCCGGTTCCCCTCGACCTGGCACGCGAGGCGATCGCCGCGGTCGAGGAGGAGGGCTTCGGACTGAACTGCTACGTCGACGACGAGCTCTACGTGGCGGAGATCACTGCGGAGGCCCGCCGCTACGCCGACTTCCAGCACCTGGAGCTGCACGTCGTCGGGGGACTGCTCGAGTGGCTCGACCGCCCGCCGACGAAGCTGGTCGTGATCGGGGATCCCGAGGTGCTCGACGGCCTCGAGGCCCGGCTGAAGGAGCGCTTCCGCGGCCGCCTGTACATCTCGAAGTCGCTGCCGTTCTTCCTCGAGCTCGCCCATCCCGACGTGACAAAAGCCTCGGGTCTCGGCTTCCTCGCCGAGCGGCTGGGCTTCACCGCCGCCGAGACGGTCGCGTTCGGCGACGGGGAGAACGACGTCGAGCTGCTCGAATGGGCCGGCTACGCGGTCGCCGTCGCGAACGCGCACGAGCGCGTGCTCGAGGTCGCCGACTTCGTCTGTCCGTCCGTGGACGAGGAGGGCGTGGCTCAAACGATCGAAGCGCTTCTAGACTCCAAGGCGTGATCGACCTCAAAGCCGCCCGGGCGAACCCGGAGGAATACCGGAAGGCGCTCGCGCGCAAGGGCAAGGCCGCCGAGTTCGACCGGCTGCTCGCCGCCGACGAGCGCTGGCGGCAGCTTGTCCCCGCGGTCGACGATCTCCGCGCCCGGCAGAAGCTGAACGGCAAGCCGACGCCCGAGCAAATCGAGGAACTGAAGGGCGTGAAGGAGGAGCTGCGCGTTCAGGAGGAGGCGCTCGCCGCGGCGGAAGCGGAGCGCGACGAGCTCCTCCGCGCGGTTCCCAATCCCCCGCACCAGTCGGCGCCCGACGGCGACACCGAAGACGACGCGGAGGAGATCAAGCGCTGGGGCGAGCCGCCCGAGCTTGCCGAGCCGAAGGAGCACACGGAGATCGGCCGCTTCGACATGGAGCGCGCCGCGCGCCTCTCGGGCTCGCGGTTCGGCTACCTGATCGGCGACACCGCGCTCGTTGCGCTGGCGCTCTACCGATTCGCGATCGAGCACGCGTTGCGTGCCGGCTGCACGCCGATGATCCCGCCGATCCTCGTCCGCGAGGAGGCGATGTACGGCACCGGCTTCTTCCCGACCGAGGCGTCGAACATCTACGGCGTCGAGAAGGACGGCCTGTACCTGACGGGCACGTCCGAAGTAGCGCTGGCCGGGCTGCACATGGGCGAGATCGTCGAGGAGCTTCCCGTCCGCTACAGCGCGTTCTCGACCAATTTCCGCCGCGAGTCGGGCGCCGCGGGACGCGACACACGCGGGATGTTCCGCGTCCACCAGTTCAACAAGGTCGAGCTGTTCGCGTTCGTGCGCCCCGAGGACTCGTGGGCCGAGCACGAACGCATGCTGGCCGTCGAGGAGCAGATCGTGCAGGAGCTGGGGCTCCCGTACCGCGTCGTGAACGTCGCCGCGGGCGATCTCGGGGATCCGGCGGCGAAGAAGTACGACATCGAGGCGTGGTTCCCGTCGCAGGACCGGTACCGCGAGATCACGTCGTGCTCGAACACGACCGACTTCCAGGCGCGGCGGCTAGGGATCCGGCACCGCAAGGAGAACGGCGGGCTCGAGTACGTGCACACGCTGAACGGGACCGCCGTCACCGACCGCGCCGTACTCGCGATCCTCGAGAACTTCCAGGGCGAGGTGCCGGAGGCGCTGCGCGCGTTCGGCGCGCCCGCGCGCATCGAGCGCTAGCCGCCTGCGACAATCGCCCGCATGGCGGGGTGCCGGAGCGGCCGAACGGGGCGGTCTTGAAAACCGCTGACGGGGCAACTCGTCCCTGGGTTCGAATCCCAGCCCCGCCGCTGCACCGCGACCGTCACCGGAGGCACCGCGCTACCGCCGGGAGCCAGCGGCGCGCGCGGTTCACGTTTGGGCCATCCGGTGCGAGAGCGACCGTCTCGGATTGCAGCTCGCTCATGACCAGCATCGCGCGCCGCGGGTCTGGCTCCGAGAAGGCCTCTTCGATTCGCTCTGCGAGCCGATCAGGCTTCGCAGCGAGCGGCTCTAGGCGTGCCGCGAGGCGTTTGTGGGTCGGTGGCCAGACCCGGTTGACCGCATAGACGATGCGCAGGACACGTGTGGCGTCATCCAGCATCCGCTCCGTGCGCGCGAGCAGCTCTCCCGGGCGGGCGAGCGTGAGAAACCCCGCAGGCGTAAAGCCACCCCAGGTCAGAGCAGCCTCCTCGATCTGCGCGGCGGCGAGGTCGTCCGGATAGTCGCTGAGACGCGCTTGCCACCGCGCCAGTGAGCCGGACGTCCGCAGAGCTACGCCGTTGGCGATCGCGTCAGCCGACGACGAGACATCGCCGAGGAAGATCGCGTCGAGGGACGACTCGGCGTGCTCCCGCGGCCACCAGATGAGCTCCAGAGGCACCCGCTCGCGGTAGCCGGAAACGCGTTGCGTCGGGGTGCCCTGCGCGCCCCAGGTATCGAGCTCATCGAGGCCCGCAGCGCGGGCGTGCTCGAAGCAAGCCGCCAGTTCGAGTGGCTCTGGCGTGACGATCAGCATCTCGATGTCGGAGACCTCATCGGCGACGCCGCGTGAGACGCTGCCGGTCAGGACTACTTCCTCCACCACCTCGAGCGGAAGCGCATCAGCGACGCGCTGGGCGAGATTCCGCAGCTGCCGGCTCCGCTCTGTCGCCACGACCCGCCGGTCCTGCTAGCCGGGAAGCCAGCCCTCGCGATACGGCGACGCCACCGAGTCCGGCACGTTCGCATACGCGACGCCCGCGTCCTGCGTTTCCTGTTCGGGGCACGCCCCGTGACGGCGCGCGACCTCGTCCACCGTGTACGCGCCGTAGGGCCCGAACTCCTGATTCTCGCGGGAGCTCATTGCCAGTACGACGCAAGGCCCCTCGCCGGCTCCGACGATCACGTGCTCGGTCTTGGGGGGACAGTGCACGAAGTCCCACTGCCGCAACGGGCGCTCCTGTCCCTCGACGATCAGGAGCGCCTCGCCCGAAATGACGAGGAAGGCCTCCGTCTCCGTCTCCCAGTGGTACATCGAATTGGGCTCGCCGGGCTCGAGGACGGCGAGGTTGACGCCGAGCTGCGGGAAGTACGTGTCGGACTCGAACTCCGTCTGGCCGGTGAAGGACACACTCTTGCGGCCGGGGCGATCGTTCCAGCTCGCCTCATGCGCGTTGAGGACGAACCAGCCGCCGCCGACACCGACGAGGCCGGCCTCGGTCTGCTCGGGCGGGGCTTCGGGGATCATCGCGGGATTGTACGGCGCGGTTCCAAATCCGCTGCGGGGGCGGCTGCGTATCCCCCTGTGTTCGTTTCCCCGTAGAAGGAGGCACGATGAAATCGTTCGTGGCACTCGCATCCGGCGTCCTGCTCGCGCTCGCATTCGCGGGCATCGGAACTGCCGGCCACGCAAAGTCGACCGGGCTCGTCGGCGAGGTCGGACCGGGCTTCTCGATCGAGGTCAAGAAGAACGGGACCGACCTTAAGACGATCAGGCACGGCACTTACAAGATCAAGATCGAAGACAAGTCCTCGATCCACAATTTCCACCTGAAGGGTCCGGGCCTGAGCAAGAAGACGGGGATCGCTTTCAAGGGCGACACCACCTGGACGATCACGCTCAAGAAGGGCACCTACACGTACCAGTGCGACCCTCACGCCAAGCGCGGCATGAAGGGGACCTTCAAGGTCACGTAGGGCTCCGGAGAAAGAAAGCGCCGATCGTCGACTGCGGCCCTCGACGATCGGCGCTCTGACGCGGAAGGAACGGCGGCCACCGCTTCCGCGTGGGGGGAGCTCCGGGGCTACGGACGATGTCCTGCTCACCCGGTTACTGCCTTGCATGACCTAAGAAGCCGGATCGCCGGAGAATCTTGCGCCGGCCTCCGCGGTTCCCTCGATCGAGGGACGCCTCAGCGCAACAGCAGATAGAGAAAGAAAGTGACCGCGACCAAGAGCGCCGCAAGGGCGCCAAGACGGATCCAGGCGGGATCGCGCGGGGGCGGTAGCACCTTCACACGCACGTAGGCATCCGCGCTGCCCGCCGCGTGCGCGAGGCGTATCCACCTGCCGTCCTCGACGCCCGCGGGGACGGTCACCCCGACACGCCGTCGCCGCCACACGTCCCCCACGCCGTTGCATGACCCGCAGACCGCCGAGACATCTCGGCCGGAGCCAAGGCACTCGGGGCACGGGTCGACGCGCAGCATCCGCCCCGACCCGGAGGCAGACACGCTTTTCAGCCGTCCGGAGCCGCCGCACGTGGCGCACACCGCGGTCGCGGCTCCCTCGGCGGCGCCGGTGCCGCGGCAGTCCCGGCACGACTCGCGCGCCTCGATCTCGACGGTCCGGCGCGCGCCGCGGGCCGCCTCGAAGTGTCCGAGCTCCACTTCGACCGCCTGCGCGGCGCGGCGCCGGCGCGTGCGCCAGAACTCGAACAGCGGGTCGCGGGCGGCGCTCGCGAAGCCGCCGTTCCCGCGTCCGCGGTAGCCGATCCGGTCGTACAGCCGCTTCCGACTGGGCCGCGAGAGCACGTGGTAGGCCTCGGCGACGTCGCGGAAGCGCTCCTCCGCGTCGGAAGCGTCGTTCACGTCGGGATGGAGCTCGCGCGCGAGCGACCGGAAGGCCTTCCGGATCGTCTCCGCGTCGGCCTCCGCCGGCACGCCGAGAACGGCGTAGTAGTCCTTGTCTCGCTGTGTCTGCATCTCCCGCTCGCAGCCGTCAGGCCCGTCGGCTCCTCGCGATCGACAGCGTAGTCCGCGTCGCGGCCGTGCGCACCGGAGGCTGCAATTTGCGAACTTCGACGCGTCCGAGGCGTGACCGTACGCGGCCGATCGGGGTTGTACAGACGGATGCGGAAGGCCTCGCCGATCCTGTGCTGCGCGGTGGCGGCGGCCGCCACGCTCGTCGCGCCGGCGCTCGCCCTCGACCCTCCGGCGCCCCCGACCCTCCCGACGGTGACCGTGCCCACGCTTCCGACGCCGACTGTCCCGGTCCCGGTGCCGGTGCCGACCGTTTCCGTTCCGGCGCCCGTGCCGCCCGGCACAACGCCTGCGCCACCCGTAGCGACGCCGCGACATTCGCCCGCGCGCTCCGCAGGATCCTCCGGAACAACGGGACCGTCGACGAGTCCCGGTGAGGGATCCGCTCCGAGCAGCGGCTCGGCGCCGTCGGGGTCGAGCGCCTCGAGCACCTCGACCGGCACGCCCTCGCGCCGCGCGTCGAGCGTCGGTCGCGCGCGCGTGCGAGCGTCGCGTCGATGGGCCTCTCCGAGTGCCAACCGGCCGACGACGATCGTGATCGTGCTGCGCGCCGCGGGGGTCGTCCAGCTGCGCGTGACGCAGGTCGCGCCCTTGTGCCGGAGTGCCGGCCGGATCCTGGTGCGCGGCCACGCCGGCCGCAACGTGATTCGCTTCCGCGCTCGCGTCGGCGGCCACGCGCTGGCGCCGGGCACCTACCGGATCACGCCGCGTCTCCGCAGCGGCAGGCGGCTCCGGACCCTACTGGTGGTCGTCATTGCGGGTCGGACGCCGGCTCCCGGCGAGATCGCGTCCGCCCGCGCGGCCAACGCTTGCGTCGGTGGAAGCGACGCGAGCAGAGCGGGGACCGGATCGACCGCCGCGATCTCCCGGACGGTCGCGGCGGCCCCGCGCGTGCGAGAGACGAAGCTTGCGGCCGGAGCGCCCCAGCGCACGCAGATCCCCAGAAAGGGCGGCGTCCTGGGCGCCGACTTCACGCAGACGCTCCGCGACCCGACCAGCGTCTCGCCCGTCCTGCTGATCCTGCTCGCGATGGCGATCTGCCTGCTCGGGCTCGCCGCCCTCCCGCGCTCGGTCGTCGCCAGCCCGGTCCTCGCGGAGCAGCTCACTCATCGGAGGCTCGAGCTTGCGCTCGCGGGAACGACAACGCTGCTCGTCGTCGTCCTGGCGTACATGATCTTTTGAGCAAGCGAGTTCTTCGGCTCGGAGGGAGGCAGAGATGAAAGACCGCTCGACCGTTCAATCGGCTGCGTTGCTCGCGGGGATCTTGTTCCTCGCAGTGGGCATTCTGGGCTTCGTCCCGGGGATCACCACCCACTACGGCGACCTGACCTTCGCCGGGCACGACTCGGGCGCGAAGCTGCTCGGGATCTTCCAGACGAGCATCCTCCACAACATCGTCCACCTCCTCTTCGGCCTTGTCGGCATCGCCATGGCGCGGTCGTGGGAGGGTGCGCGGACGTTCTTGATCGGAGGCGGGGTCGTCTACCTCGTCCTGTTCGTCTACGGCCTGCTCGCGCACGGGAGCTCGAGCGCGAACTTCATTCCGGTGAACTCGGCCGACAACGTCCTGCACGTGGCACTCGGCGTCGCGATGATCGTGCTGGGCATCGTTCTCGGCCGCGAGCTGATCCCGACCGATCGACACGCCACCGCGGCCTAGGCGCCCCACCAGAAGCTCGCGGCCAGGACGACGTAGAGGCCGATCAGAATCGCGCCCTCCTGCCACGTGCTCTCGCCGTCGTAGACGATCAGGGCGCCGATGCCGGCGGTCATCAGCAGCGCGATCGCCAGCAAGGGCGCGAACACGAGGGTCAGCGAGGTCGCGAAGAAGAGGCTTGCGAACACGAGCAGCGGCGTCAGCGCGAGCGCGATCTGCAGCGACGAGCTCAGGATCACCGTGATCGCAAAATCGGGCCGATTGCGCGCCGCGAGCTGCACGCCGACGACGTTCTCCACCGCGTTCCCCGCGATCGCGACGACGACGAGACCCGCGAACGCCTCGCTCATGTGCAGCGTCTTCGTCGCCGGCTCCAAGGCCTTCACGAACCAGTCGCTGACGAGCGCGGCCGCAACACCGCTCGCGAAGAGCACCGCGACCGTCGTGGCGAGCGACCACCGCGGCCGGTGCTGCGGTCCCTCGTCCGCGGGAGTCCCTGCGATGAAGCCGCGCAACGTCACGAGGAAGATCACGAGCAGGACGCCGGCGCCGATCAGGCTGAGCGTGCGTGAGTGCGCGGCCGCGGGCGCGTGGAACGTGTGCGCGAGCGTGGGGACGGCCATGACCGCGGCGGCCAGGGCGGTGAGCGTCGCGATCATCCGGGCCTGCGGCGAGTCGAAGGTCTGAGGCCCGTGCCTCAGCCCGCCGACGACGAACGCCAGCCCGAGCACGAGCAGTGAGTTCGCCAGAATCGAGCCGACCAGCGCAGCCTTCACGACCTCGTCGAGCCCCGCCGACAATGCGAACAAGGCGATGAAGAGCTCCGGGAGGTTCCCGAGCGCAGACTGAATCGTCGCGGCAGGTCCCGACCCGAGCCGCGCACCGAGCTGCTCGGTCGCGGATCCCACGAGCCTCGCGAGCACGGCGATCGCACCCGCCGCGACCGCGAACGTGACCACGGGAGTGGCGCCCGCGAAGTGCGCGAGGCCGGCCGCGAGCACGGCGGCGGCGCCGAGCGCGAGCTCGACGAGCTCTCTGCGGCGGAGCCCCGTAGCCACGGGCGCGACCGTAACGAGTCGGAAGCGGCTCCGTATGATCGAGCCGTGGCGAGTGGAGAGGACCTGCGGGCGGTGATGCGCGGATATCCGCACGGCGTCTCCGTTCTCACCGTGGATCTCGAGGGCGAGCGGATGGGCGTCACGATCGGGTCGCTGGTGTCGCTGTCGCTCGAGCCGCCGCTCGTGGGCGTGTCGATCGGCAAGGAGGCGTCCTCGTACGAGCTCCTTCGGCAATCCGGCCGCTTCGCGATCAGCCTGCTCGCCGAGGACCAGGACGCACTGGCCCAGCACTTCGCGCGCGGCGTGCCGCCGATCGCGCACTGGACCGGGATCTCGACCCGTGAAGGCGGGCTCGGGCCGCCGCTGATCGAGGGAGCGGTCGGCTGGCTGGAGTGCCGCACCTGGGCGGACTACGACGCGGGTGACCACACGCTGTTCGTCGGCGAGGTGATACACGCCTCGCGGGACGAGTCGAAGCAGCCGCTCCTCTACATCGAGAGCGCGTATCGCGCCCTGTGATCGAAGCGGTCGTCTTCGATCTCGACGGCGTGCTGCTCGACTCCGAGCAGCTGTGGGACGAGGTGCGCGAAGGTCTTGCGGGTGAGCGCGGCGGCCGGTGGCACGACGGCGCACAGGCGGACATGATGGGCATGAGCTCGCGCGAGTGGTCGGTCTACATGCACGAGCGGATCGGGCTTGCCGAGCCGCCCGAAGAGATCAGCGCCGAGGTCGTCCGCCGCATGCTCGAGCGGTATAAGCGCGAGCTGCCGCTGATTCCCGGCGCCGTGGAGGCTGTGGAGCGGATCGCGGCCCGCTGGCCGCTCGGGCTCGCCTCCTCGTCCAACCGCGAGCTCATCGACGCGGCGCTCGATGCGGCCGGCCTCGCGCGATGCTTCCGCGTGACCGTTTCCTCCGAGGAGGTGGATCGCGGCAAGCCCGCGCCGGACGTCTATCTCGAAGCGGCGCGGCGGCTCGAGGTCGCGCCCGGGCACTGCGCGGCGATCGAGGACTCGCAGAACGGCATCCGCTCGGCGAAGGCGGCCGGCATGCGCGTGATCGCGATCCCGAATCCCCGCTTTCCTCCGCCTACGGAAGTGTTGGCCGAGGCAGACGTCGTCCTCGACGCGATCGGGAAGCTCAGCCCCGAGGTCGTCGCCGGATGAGCGTCATGCCGTCCCGCACGGTCAGCATCACGGCGACGACGCGGTCGTCGTTCCGGACGTGGTCGTTGAACGCCATGATCGTGCGCGTCGTCTCCTCGGGGTCCGGCTCGACCACGCGACCTGACCAGAGGACGTTGTCCGCGACGATCAGGCCGTCGTCCGCGAGCTTCGGCAGCACCGCCTCGTAGTAGTCGACGTAGCTCTCCTTGTCGGCGTCGATGAAGACGAAGTCGAACGGCCCGTCGAGCCCGGCGATCGTCTCCAGCCCCGGCCCCAGCCGGTAGTCGATCCGACCGACGACGCCTGCCTCCTCGGCGTAGCGACGCGCGATCGCGACCGCACGCTCGTCGATGTCGCACGTGACGATGCGGCCGCCCTCGGGCAGCGCGGGAGCCATCGAGATCGACGAGTACCCGGTGAACGTGCCCAGCTCGAGCACGAGGCGCGGAGCCGCGAGTCGTACGAGCAGCTCCAGGAAGCGGCCCTCCAGCGGGCCGACCATCATCTGCGGGGCGTCCATCGTCTCGCGGGTCTCCGCCGCAAGCCGCTCGAGGACGTCGATCGGAGGCTCGGTGTGCGCGAGCGCGTACTCCTCGATCTCCTCCCAGCCCTCGATGGAGATCATTCGACCCGTCCCACCAGGACGCAGCCGTTGTGGCCGCCAAGCCCCATTGCATTCGACAGCGCGACGTCGACGCGCGCCTCGCGCGCCACGTTCGGAACGTAGTCGAGGTCGCAGGCCGGGTCGGGCTCGTTGTAGTTGATCGTCGGAGGCAGCACGCCGTGGTGGATCGCGAGAACGCACATCATCGCCTCGATCGCACCGGCCGCGCCGAAGCAGTGGCCCATCATCGACTTGGTGGACGACACGGCGAGGTCGTATGCGTGATCGCCGAAGACGTCCTTGATCGCCTTCGTCTCGGCCGCGTCGCCGAGCGGCGTCGAGGTTCCATGGGCGTTGATGTAGCCGACCCGCTCGGGCTCGATGCCGGCGCGGTCGATCGCCGCACGCATCATCTCCCCGACGCCGATCGCCTCGGGATCGGGCTGCGCCATGTGGTGCGCGTCGTTCGAGGCTCCGTACCCGAGCACCTCGCTGTAGATCGTGGCGCCTCGCGCACGCGCTGCATCGAGGTCCTCGAGTACGAGCACGGCAGCGCCCTCACCCATTACGAAGCCTGCTCGGGTCGCGTCGAACGGGCGAGACGCGCGCGCGGGATCCTCCTCCTCGGCGACCAGCCCGCGCATCGCGCAGAAGCCCGCCAGGATCAGCGGGTGCATGCAGGCCTCGGTGCCGCCGGCGAGCACCACGTCGGCGTCGCCGCGCTTGATCAGCTCGGCTGCCTCGCCGACAGCGTGCGACCCGGTCGCGCAGGCCGATACGACCGCGTAGTTCGGCCCGCGGATGCCGAGTGAGATCGCGAGCTGCCCGCTCGCCGAGTCGACGAGCACGTTCGGAAGGAAGTTCGGCGAGACCCGTTCCGGCCCCCGCTCCAGCAGGATGTCGTGCTGCTCCATTACCCCGAGGAAGCCGCCGATCGCCGAGCCGAAGACGATCCCGACGCGGGTCGGGTCGAAGCCGTTCAGACCGGCGTCCCCCATCGCCTCCCGCGCGGCTCCGAGCGCAAGCAGGACGTTGCGATCGAGCTTCCGCGCTTCCTTGGGCGAGGCGACATCGGTGGGATCGAAGTCGTTGACCTCCGCGGCGATCCGCACGGGATACTCCGAGGCGTCGAACGAGCGGATCCAGTCGACGCCGCTCCGGCCCGCGAGGGCCGCGTCCCAGGTCGTGGGGACGTCCTTGCCGAGCGGGGTCACCGCTCCGAGTCCGGTGACCGCTACCCGCCTCATCGTCAGAGCTTAGACACGCCCACCGCGCCAGGAGTTGCGTTAGGAAGTGCGCTGATTTGGGCAGAGAATGTCCAAGTTCCCCGGGCCAGGTCCCCGCCCCCTCTCGTCCGCCCACAGGAGGTAGCGATGACCACAGCTGTCGAGGCCACACGACCTGACGGCCAGGCCACGAAGCCCGGCCTCGTGTTCTTCCATTCCGCCCAGTCGGGCAGCTGCCGCCGCGTCGAGGGATTCTTGGCGCAGGTCCTGCAGCGCCGTAGGAACCACGGCACCTTCAAGCTCTACCGCGTCGACGGCGCCGAGCGGCCCGATCTGGTCGAGCGTTTCGGCGTCGACTCGATGCCGACCCTGGTCGTGGTCGAGGGGAAGAGCGTGCGGGCGAGGCTCCCGAAGCCGCGCGGCTGCCGCGACATCGAGAGGTTCCTGGCGCCCTGGCTCAACTGACTGCGGCTCTCCTCAGCCGGAAGCGTCCGAACTCCCGGCCGAGGAACGTCGCGCGGCCGCGGTAGCCGTCGCCGTCCGCTTCGAGGAGGTCGACGAGGCCGGCGAAGGGCGCGCGGTAACGCAGCTCGAGCCCGCGAACGTCGAAGCGCATCCTCACCGGGCCTGCGAGTGTCACGCCGCGATCCCCTGCGATGCGCTTGCGGACGCCTCTCATTGGCGGGAGCGCACCGCCGACCCGCTCGACCTTCCAGGTCCCGTCGAGATCGCCCATGGCGGTAGCGTTGCACACGATGCCCGGCCCAAACGTTCCGTTCCCCCCCATGGAAGCCGAGCACGTCGCGGAGCTTCCCCGCGGCGCCTGGCAGTACGAACCGAAGTGGGACGGCTTCCGAGGCGTGCTCGAGAACGACGGCGGCGAGCTCGCACTCTGGAGCCGAAACGGCCGCCCGCTCCTGCGCTACTTCCCCGAGCTGCGGGCGCTCGGCGAGCTCATGCCGCCCCACTCCGCCCTCGACGGCGAGATCGTGATCGCACGTGACGGCGTGCTCGACTTCGACTCGATGCAGATGCGCCTGCACCCGGCCGAGAGCCGTGTGAACAGGCTCGCGGGCGAGATCCCCGCTGAGTTCATCGCCTTCGACATCCTGCTCTGGAACCGCAAGAAGATCCACAAGCTTCCCCTGGAGGAGCGGCGCGCGGCGCTCGAGGCGAGCGGCGAGGGGTTCCGGCTCTCGCCGATCTCTACCGACCCTGACGACGCGCAGGAATGGCTCGGCTCGCTCGAGGCGGCCGGGCTCGACGGCGTCGTGGCGAAGCGCCTGGGGATGCCGTATCTCCCCGGCTCGCGCGAAGGCGTCGTCAAGGTCAAGCAACGCAAGACCGCGGACTGCGTGGTCGTGGGCCTCCGCTGGAAGGAGAAGGGCAAGCGCATCGCGACGCTGCTCCTCGGGCTGTACCGGAAGGACGGAAAGCTCGACTACGTCGGCTCGTGCGCGGTCGGTGCGAGGCGGCACGACGAGGTCGCGGAGCGGGTGCTGCCGCTTCTGGAAGGCGCCGACGAGCGCGGCTTCTCGGAGCCGAACCGCTGGGGGTCGGGCGGGCTGGAGGAGGCGGCCGTCCGCCCGGAGCTCGTCGTCGAGGTGGCGTTCGACAAGGTGCAGGGCAACCGCTTCCGCCACGGCGCGAAGCTGCTGCGCTTCCGTCCCGACAAGGACCCGAAGCAGTGCACGTGGCGCGAGGTACGGCCGCCGAAGCGGAAGGGCGACCCGACGTTCGAGAGCCTGCTAGCCCTTTAGGCGACGGGCGAAGCGACGAGCGCCGACAGCGAGGCCGCCGATCGCGGCCATGCCGAGGCCGACGATGTTCGTGGTCACGCAGGTGCGGCAGGCGTTGCAGCAAACCGTGGCGGCAGGGCCGAGATCGTTTGCCCGGTTTGCGAGCGGAAGCATCCGCATCTGGGCCTTCTCCAGCACACTCTCAGTGTAGAGGCAGTATCAGCCCCCGTCTGTAACGGGCGGATCCAGCCCCAGCCGGTCGAAGAGCGGCACGAGGCTCCGCTTGCGCCGCCACATTCCGCGCATCAGGTCGCCGATCTCGGCGACGCGCGCCGGCAGCGTCTCGAGCGTGAACGCCTCGGGCTCGACGGTCGCGACCTCCTCCCACGCGAGGGGCGCGGACGCGCGCGCGTCGGGCGTCGGGCGGATCGAGTACGCGCTGGCGATCGTGCGGTCGCGCGCGTTCTGGCCGAAGTCGACGAAGACGCCGACGCGGTCAGCGACGCGCCACGTGGTCGTTGCGACGACCTGGTCGCCGACGCGCCGCTCCACTTCCTCCGCGAGGGCCTTCGCAAAGCGCCGCACCTCCGGGAAGACGAGCTCCGGCTTGATCGGCGCGAGGATGTGCAGTCCGGTCGCGCCGGAAGTCTTCGGGAACGAGGCGAGCCTCAGCTCGTCCATCACCTCGCGCACGACGATGGCGATCTCACGGACGAACGGCCACTGACCGTCCGTCGTCGGGTCGAGGTCGATCAGCAGGTAGTCCGGCCGCTCGATGTCAGAGACCCGCGAGTGCCAGGTGTGCAGCTCGATGCAGCCGAGGTTCACCACCCAGGCGAGCGCGGCCGCGTTGTCGACGATCGCGAAGTCGGTCGAGTGGCCGCTCGGGAACTCGACGTGAACCTCGTCCACGTAGGGCGGATGACCCTTCGGGACGCGCTTCTGGTGGAAGAACTCGCCGGCGACACCGTCGGTGAACCGCTTCATGTGGAAGGGGCGGCGGCGTAGGTGCGGGAGCACGGAGTCCGCGAGTCCGACGTAGTAATCGACGAGATCGCCCTTCGTCAGCCCTCGTTCCGGGAAAAAGGGCTTCTGCGGGTTCGAGATCGTGACTTCGTGTCCGCCAAGGCGCACGACGGCAGTATCGTTTCCGGGACGTGTTGGAGGATCCGCGTCGAATCGATCTCTCGCTCGAGCCGCTCGACGATTTCATCGTGGTCGAGCCCAGCGACGAGGAGACCGAGACCCGCGCCGGCCTGATCATCCCGGCAAGCGACGAGGCCGGCTGCCGCACCGGAATCGTGACCGCTGTCGGATCGGATCCCGGTGGAGTGGAGCCGGGCGACAAGGTGTTGTTCCCGAAGGACGCGGGCTTCGACGTCCGGCTCGGAGGCTCGGCCGTCAAGCTCCTGCGCCGCCTCGAGCTGATTGCGCGGGTCCACGATTAGCGACAAGCACATCGTTGCGCTCGGCGGCGGGTGGTTTCCGGCGGACGAGGCACGGCCGCTCGCCGACTTCGTGTTCGGGTTGACGGGGAAGGAGCGCCCGCGCGTCCTGGTCGTCCCGACGGCGAGCGCGGAGCCGGCTCACGTGATCCTCGACTTCTACGAGGAGCTCCGCGACCGCGCGGACGTGTCGCACCTGAGCTTCTTCCCCTGGCCGCCGGAAGATCTGCGCGGCTTCGCGCTCGGGCACGACGTGATCTACGTCGGAGGCGGCAACACGGCCAACATGCTGGCGATCTGGCGCGTGCACGGGTTCGACGGGATCCTGCGCGAGGCCTGGGAGGCGGGCGTCGTCCTCTGCGGCGTCAGCGCCGGCCTGATCTGCTGGTTCGAGGCCGGGGTAACCGACTCGTTCGGCCCGCAGCTCGAAGGGTTGCGCGACGGCCTCGGATTCCTCGCCGGTAGCGCATGCCCGCACTACGACGGGGAGGAGCGGCGGCGACCCGTGTACCAGCAGCTCGTTGCCGACGGCTTCCCGCCCGGAATCGCCGCGGACGACCTCGTCGGGCTGCACTACGTGGGTACGGAGCTCAGCGAAGCGGTCTCGGCGCGCGAGGGCAGCGGCGCCTACCGCGTCGAGCCCGGTTCCGAGACTGCGCTCGAGACGCGACTTCTCCTCTAGAAACGCGAAGCCCGCCGTGTAGGCGGGCGCCGCACGCCGGATTGAGGGGGGAGCCGGCACCTCTCATCCTGGTCCCCAGAGCCCTTGCGGCATGCCGCAGAAGGGGTAATTCAAAACACGGGGGAGCCGCCGGTTTCCCGTGCGCTGTCTGAGCGGCAGCAACTTCCCGGCCGGTGACGCGTCTGAGCGAGCATCCCCCGCTCGTTCCTCCTCCTCGCCGCAGTCGTGCTCGTGTCAGGCGCGGGCTGCGGGTCGTCGCGCCACGCTCCAGGCGCCGGCCGGATCGTGGAAGAGCACCTCGGGCGCGGAGCAGACGAAGTGTGGATCTTCCGTCCGGCCGACCGGCCGCGCAGCCTCGTCGTCTTCGTCCACGGGCTCGGCCTCGGAGAAACGACGCCCGTTAACCACCGGCCTTGGCTGGAGCATCTCGCCAGGCAGGGGAACGCCGTCATCTACCCGCGCTACGAGCGCAACCTCGGCAGCCGCCTCGCAGTCCGCCACCTTGTCGTGGGCGTGCGGCTCGCGTTCCGCCGCCTCGGATCGCCTAAGCTGCCGCTCGTGGCGATCGGCTACTCGCGCGGAGGCGAGCTCGTGGCCGACTACGCAGCCGTCGCCCGGCTCGCCGGGCCGCCGCCCGCCGCGGTGCTGACGGTGTTCCCGGCAGGGCAGGACCCCGCCGACCCGCCGTTCGACCTCCGCGGGGTCGACCGTCGCGCGCGGTTCACGATCCTCCTGGGCGACCACGACGAGGTGGTCGACGGCTCCGGCGGGCACCAGCTGCTCCTACGGCTCGAGGCGGCGAGCTTCCCGCCGGATCGCATCTCGGTCCAGGTGATCCGATCACGCGGCGGCTTCGTCGCCACGCACCTCGCGCCGCTCGAGGTCTCGCCGGCGGCGAAAGCTGCTTTCTGGGCACGCGCGGACCGGATCGTCGACCGGGCGCGCGCCGACACTCCCTAGCGTCACAAAGCGGCCCTTGTGGAACAACGTTCGAACACCGATGAGTGGTGGAAACTCGCCAGACTGCTCTAACCGGCGGAGTCTCTCTGCGCCAGGTCGCTGGTTTGAGTCCACATCGGTGGGCCTGAGGCACGGGTCAGCGACGGAACGAAGGTCTACTACACGGATTGCGGGCCGCGGGGGAACCGCCTCTCCGCGTTGGCCGCCCGGATTCGGGGTTCCGCTGCGCGCCCGCACGAGCGCGTGGGTGAAGGGGACGTAGCAGCTTCATTCTTGCCCTTTCCCCAGCTGGTCTGAGATGGTAGGGCCAAGAGCTAGCGGGAGGGCGACCTGGATCTGGGGTGGACGAGCACCCAGGGTCAGAGCGGCACGCAGCCGTACTCCCGTTACATCCGAGGCGACATCCGCAACCGCATTCCATGATGCAAGGAGCGAACATGGCCCCTGAACTTGTAGGCACAAGCGAGACCGGCATTGGAGTGTCCGGCGAAAGCACGCAAGGCGAGGGTGTGCGCGGCGCGAGCCGTGAAGGCGCGGGCGTGGTGGGCTCGGGGAGTCCCGCTGGGAGATTCAGTGGCAACGTTGAGGTGGACGGAACCGTGAATACCACTCACGTGAGCGCGGAGGGCAACATCAGCGCTCGCGGAAATATCAATGGCGGCAATGTGAACGTCGCGGATGCAGTCAACGCCGCGCGGGTGGTTCTCTCAAAAACGGTGCACTTCTCCGATGAGCACGGCGCCGGTGCAGGCCTGCTCACCTCGGTGCTCGAATGCAACGACGCAGACACGCTCACTCTTGGGCACCTCAGCGCGGGCGGAAACGTGAGTGCAGTCGGAAACGTAAACGCCGGCGCGACGGTAAGCACCATTCACGTGAGCGCTCAGGGCAACATCAGCGCCGCCGGCAACATCAATGCCGGAAAAACCCTCAACACGACTCACGTGCGCGCACAGGGTAACATCAGTGCTCTGGGCAACGTGAACGCCCGCGACATGAACGTCACTGGTGACATCAAACTGGTGAACGCAGACTGCGCGGAGGAGTTCGACGTCGAGGCGACCTGCGCTCAGGAGGTCGCCCCCGGAACAGTCGTGATTCTCGGCGACGACGGATGCATCGGCCGCAGCCGGTCCGCCTATGACAAGCGCGTTGCCGGCGTCGTCTCCGGTGCGGCGAACTACAGGCCGGGGATCATTCTCGACCGAGCAAAGGGGAAATCGGACAGACTTCCCGTTGCATTGCTGGGCAAGGTGTTCTGCAACGTGGACGCCAGGTACGGCCCCGTCGAAACCGGTGACCTCCTCACGACCTCCGACACCCCAGGCCACGCAATGAAAGCAACCGATCCCTCACGCGCATTCGGCGCGGTCATCGGCAAGGCTCTGCGGCCGCTTCGCGAGGGGCAAGCTCTGGTCCCGATTCTCGTTGCACTGCAATAGGGGGCACTATTTCGTCCGGGACACAGGCAACATTCGCTCCTTGGCATTATGGCAGTGGCGGTTGCCGGATCGAAGCGCGTACGCCGCTTGGCTGGAAAAACACGATGGACGTCTCTTGCTTTCCCGCGGGGACGCGGTACGCGGCCAACTGGCGTATCCGGGATAACGTCCTCTGCTTGATCGACTGGGACGTCGCTGTGCAAGCCCTCCGCAACGAGGTCCGCGCAAGCGGCCGCCGGCGAGGGCGTCGAGGAGGTCCAAAGGGCGGCGCCCGGGTAGAGGCACTGGGAACGCACCAAGCGACGCCACGACCCCGCGCGAGCTTCGGTGTTAATGGGGCAGGCGGTTGGCGGACTTGACGCGGGAAAAGTATGGTCCCGTCGTGATCTCCCTCCAGTAGCCGATCGCACGCAGGATTGAACGGACATGCTCTCAGTACGAGCCTCACGCACGTTCGTCGGCGACGCACCGATCAGCGTCCGCGCCTGGGCGCAGCTCGAGCGACGTGACTTCCCTGTCAGCGTCCGCGACTTATTGAACGTAGAACGCCGGGACTACCAGGGTCGCATCACCGCCGGCGACGTTGAGTGCTCCTACGACGTCACCCTACACAACTCAGGCCGGTGGTTCGTCACGGCGGACTTCAACGACCACGGCACCGTCCTTGGCGACTTCTTCGTGCTTGACTTTGCGGTCGACGGGGGGCACCGGGGCATTCGACTCGATCACGGTGACTCGGCACTCGGGGCCGGGGACACGCTGCGAATGAACGATGACGGTGTTGACTCTTGGATCCGGGACCACTGGGAAACCATCCGTGACGCACCATTAACCGCGCACCTGCATGCATCGCCGGATGTCGCGTCGGTCATCTCCACCATCGTGTTGGTCGTCACCGGCATCGGCATTATCACCTTCTTCGCCAGTCCCGGGAAGGTGCAGGCCGACCCATGCCCTGACCAGCCGCCAGACGATCATGGGCAGTGCATTCGCTTCCACAAGGTCTCTGGCAACGGTGGGGACGACGGTGCGGGGACGCCCGCGCTCACGGGCTGACCATGCCCGAACTCGACGTCCGCGCCGCATTAGCCCCGGTAACCCCTACCGGAACGATCGCCATCTCGGTGGACGCGATCATGAGCAAGCTCGGCGCTCCACGCCCGCTCACAGTCACAGATCTTGTGCACGGTCTGGATCCGGTCACGCTCTCGTTTCGATTGAACGCAGGCACGTGTACGGGCTCATGCGAGATCGTCGTGTCGCGAGATGGCGGCGTCACGTACACCGGGCGTGTTCACAACAGCGGCGGGCTCGACGCCCGCTACATCGCCATCACTAGCATCCCTGTCGTCTTCGGGCCGATGCTTGTCGCCCACCAGAGCACCGCTGGGGGCACATTCGGACTCGATCCGCGAGACGACGATTGGCACGAGGTCGGCCAGTCCCAGCTGGCTGCCAACGACTGGTGGGCGTTCCGCGGCGCGGCCGTCCGGGCGACAACCCAGTTCGGCACCAACACCGGTGCGTTCGAGATCCTCAGCTCCGTCGTAGGAGCAGGGACGGGCGTCTGGGTGTTCAGCCTCTGAGGAGGCGAAGCACTGCGCTCTGCCTCGCGTCGCCGCAAGAAGATCTCGCCCACGCTTTGGCACCGTTCTCTCGTGCGGAGGTCGAGGCCGGGTGACTCGCTGCCAAACGCCCTGAGTTCTCAACCGCAGTGATCGTGTCGACCGAAAGCTTCTTAGAAATCTGCGCCAGCTTTGTGCGCGCTTGAACACACCGATACCACAGAGGCAAAGGAGAAACTCCCCAGGCCGTCCAGGGCCACCACGAGGCGACGAGAGACCGTCCACGCCAGGGCCCAGACAAGACAGAACCCCGCGGCCTCACGGCGGCAGGGTTCTAACTTGCTACTTATGGCGGAGGGGGAGGGATTTGAACCCTCGACGGACCTAACGGCCCGTAACGGTTTTCGAGACCGCCGCATTCGACCGCTCTGCCACCCCTCCGAGGTCGCACAGCGTACCGGCTAGTCTTCGCGCGCTTGGAGAGGTGTCCGAGCGGTCTAAGGAGCGCGACTGGAAATCGCGTACGTGCTGCAAGGTGCGTCGCGGGTTCAAATCCCGCCCTCTCCGCCATAAGTACCACGTTTGAACCCCGGGGCCGTGAGGCCTCGGGGTTTCTCGTCATCGAGGGTTTTATCGGGTCGGCGCTGACGAGACGTGAAACGGTCTGTCTCCGCCTCCGGGATCGTTCCTCGTCTGCGGCCTCGGGCGTGGGGTCCGGGCCCTCAGGTCCTGTCTCGGGACCTCGGTCGTCGTCCCCATTATCGGCGAAGCCGATGCTGCGGTCTGTCAGTTCGGCGAATGGTGAGTTGAGGACGGCGCGCCTGACGCCGTCGCGGTCCATGTGAAGTCCGGCGAAGAAGGCGAGGTTGAGGGCTCGGCGGGAGTTGTCATCGGCACCGATGTAGAGGCGATCACAGCGTTCGAGCAGACCGAGCGCGATATCGAGCCTCTCGTCGAAGAGTTCGTGGTTGACGCTGCCAAGTTCGATTAACCGCTCGGCGTCGCGTTGCTCGGCGGCGAACGCTTCCTGTCGCCGCTTGAGATCCGCAACGGCGATTGCCCCAGCGAGATAGGCGTCGATTAGCTTCTCGCGTTGGTTCTCGACTCGGCGCAGCCGTCGTTGTTGGATAGTAAGAAGCTTCTTGTCTGCGAGTCGTTGTTCCCGCATCTCGTCCCGGATCGAGGTTCGGGTGAGGGAGATGACTTCGGAGGCGAGCATTACTGTCCGCCAGTGTTGGAGGACCTTCTCCTCCATCAGCTCGGCAGGCAGGTAAGGCAAATCGCAGTCAGTGCGTTTCTTGCTGCGACCCAGGCAGAAGAAGTACGGATAGAGCCCGCCACCCTTTCCTCGTGATGAGCCGAAACCGAGCCTAGAGTCGCAGCGTGAACAGAAGAGGGTTCCCTTGAGATAGTGCTCGTGCCGCCAAGAGCGATCGCCGGCCAGCCTCCGGCCGCAGAGCGTGTCCTGGACTCGCTGCCAGGTCGCTCGGTCGATCAGCGAGGGGTGAGAACCGTCGTACTCGACGCCGGTGTAGACGAGTCTTCCGATGTAGTACGGGCTGGACAGGATCCGGTGCACCTGGCTTCGGCTCAGCGCTACGGCGAGGCGCGTCGCTGTCGGTCGGGTGCGCATGCCGCGCCGAGCGAGCTCGTCGACGAGGTCAGTGATCGACCACTCGCCGGTGGCGTACGCCTCGAAGGCCCACTTGACGTGTGGCGCACGCTCCGGGTCGAGCGCAATCGCTTTCACCTCGTGTCCGTCGACCCGGACCGTCGTGTTCAGATAGCCAAGTGGCGCGTATCCGGGTGTGCCCCCGCGCTTGGCCTTTTCATGCAGACCCTTTTTTGCTTCGTGGGAGAGGTTCTTCGAATAGAACTCCGCGATTGCGGCCATGATCCCGTGCAGCAGCGTGCCGGCCGGTGTGTCATCGATCTGCTCGGACGCCGACACGAGAACGGCTCCCGCCTTGTGGATGGTCAGGCCGATCGCGACGTCGTCGGCTCTGTCGCGCGCGAGCCGATCCACCTTGTGCACGATCACGTAATCAAGATCGCCGTTCGTCCGAAGACGCTCGAGAAGCTTTTGCAGAGCCGGCCGATCCGCGGAACGCGCCGACGCACCCGCATCGACATACTCCTCGACCACCGATGCGCCGAGATCCTCAGCCTTGCGTCGGCACGCCTCGCGCTGCGCGGGGATGGAGTAACCCTCGACTTCGCCGCCCCTCCGCGCCTGTTCCTTCGTCGAGACGCGAAGATAGGTAGCCGCGTGAGGAGCGCCCATTGTCTCCCTCGCCGCAGGCTCTGCCAAGGTCACCTGGTTCTTCTTGTGCGGCTTCGGGAGATGCCACCAAGGAGCATGCGCAGAGACATTCGCAGCCCGCGGTATCCTGGTTTGCTCGGTGCGAGACCACACTGGGTGAGCCGTGCCTCGGCGATTGGCACTGGAACACCGAACAGCCGCGCGACTTCTTGGGGAGTCTTCTCGCCGGTGGCGCAGGCCTTCTTCAACCAGCGTCGGGGCATCAGCAAGCAGCCAGCGAAGTAGTCAGCGGCACGTTCGGCCTGCTCGACCGGGTTCATGCTCGGCATCGCGTCATAGAGAAAGGATCGCGTGGTGTGGTCGATGATGTGCTTGAACTCATGCGCGAGCGCAAAGCGCCGCCGCGGTTGATGCTCGCGCATGTTAAGGACGATCAACCAGTTCTTCCCATCCCAGTGTGCAGAGCCAGAGACGGGGACGTCTTCGGCGACGACTTGCAGGCGCGGCAACGAGGTAATCAATTCAATCGGCACCGGCGGCTCCTTGAGCCCGGCGAGACGAAGCAGCAACTCGGCTTGCTGCTCGGCGATCCGAAGCGCCTCGGCGTAGCGCAACGGTCGCCGCGGTACGAGGTCGCGCAGCGCCGCCAAGGTGCCGTGTTGTCCATCTGCCGGCGATCGTCTCTTGGTACCCACCCCCATGTTCCTCCGCCTGCTTCATCGCTTCCGCGGCTTAGGTTCAGATGCTTCATCCTCACCAGGTGCCGGGCCGCTGGGGTCGATCCCGTAACGAGCAGCGAGCTTGTCGAAGTAATGCTCAAGCTCATCGACCGCCTTCGGAGGAAGCGACCGGTATTTGGCGCGCAGGTATGGCGTGAAGGTCGGCAGATCCGTCGGCACGGCGTAGTCGGCGAGTGCGAAGACATCCGCAAGGCTGAGACCGAGCGCATCGGCAATGCGGCTTAGTTTGTCGGGCGCGGGCGCAGCAAACGCTCCTTGCTCGATCCTGGTAATCGTGGCGTCGGTTGTGCCAACCTCCTTGGCGAGTTGAATTGTCGATAGGCCCGCTCGTCGACGGCGGCTTCGCAGCCATTCCCCGAGGCGCTTTGCTTGTTCGTGATCCATTGGAGCTACTCCATTTAGCTGTTTCCATTGTCTCACAGGTCCTGCGCAAATGCAGAGCATTGTCGACCATTTCACAACACACACTCAGAAGATACATTTGACTTTAATTTTCATATATTCTATCAGTTTCAGTTCGCTGCCTTGCCCAGGTAATTTCCGTCCAGTGGCCCGGATTGTTCTCAATCCGGGCCATTTGCCATCCCGGCGCGGTTATGCCTTCAGAGCGTCGATCTTGGCCTTGAATGTGGCCTTGCGCTCGCCGGCCGAATCACGCAGGTGCTCGTACTCGGTCTTCGCCTCGTCAGCGCGCGCCTTGGCGGCGGTGACTTCGGCGTCGATGGCTTCGACCGCCTTCTCGAGGACGATCGTGGCCGACTCGATCGGGTCGATCACGGTCTCGCGCTTGGCGGACCGCTTCGGAGACCCACCGAGCGAGCGGGTGTGGGCGTAGTAGGCGCCGCGGATCGAGTTGAACTCGCTTCCGTATTGCTCGGCGACTTGCCGGAAGGCATCTGCCTTCTTTACGCCTGAGGCCACGAGGGCTTCGACCCGTTCGTACACCTCTTGAGCCTTGGTCATGGCTCTTCCTCCTTGATAGGGGTGGATGGACTTGCGGCGGGCAGAACTGCCAGAACGCTTGTTCTGACCGCCGTCCGACCATCAACTCCCCCGTTCATGCCGCCCTGCGTTCCCGCGCGTCACGAGCAGCTGTAATGCGCTCGCTGGCGAGTTGGGCGAAGGTCGGGTTGATCTCGATCCCCAGCCAGTTACACCCGTGCTGCTCGGCGGCGATCGCCGTCGTGCCCGAGCCGATAAAGGGATCGAGCACGGTGCCGGGCTCCCATCGGGCGCGGCACTCGCAGCTCGCCTGAAGCTCGCCGCGTACCGCGAGGTGGCCCAGCCTGCGAACCGTCTGCCGCTTCCACGGCAATCGGCAGCGCCGGCAGCGGCGCTCGGGGCAGCCAGCCTTGATTGGACGCTCAGCGAGTGCGACCGGAAAGACGGCGTGGTGAGCGCCACGATATGAGGCGGTCGAGAGCTGCCAGACATCGCCGGGGTTCTTGCCGAGCGGATGCCCGACCCGCCCCGAGGCCCTGAGGGCCTCAAGCCCACTGTGACTACTCGTAGCGACCCGCCAGTCCGGCGGCACCGACCACCCGGAGTTTGAGGTTCCGGCCGGTCTGCTGCTTGTGTGCGGCAGGCGGATCGCGTCGAGGTCGAAGAAGTAGCTTCGCTCGCGGACGAGCAGGTAGATGACCTCCCAGGTGCAGGAGAGCCGATCCCGTGCGGGGTTCGGCATCGGGTTCCGCTTCGCCCAGACGATCTTGTTGCGCACGATCCAGCCGTCGCTGATGAGGGCAAGCGCCAGCCGCTCCGGGCCGAGCAGCAAGCTCTTGGTCGATGCACCCTCGCGGCCCATGCTGTAGCTGTCGCCGAGATTGAGCCAAACCGAGCCGGTCGGCACGACTACTCGGTGAAGCTCCCGGAGCACCCCTAGCATCGCCTCGACCCACTGATCGACGTGCGCTTCGAGGCCGAGCTGCCCAGCGTGTTGGTAGTTGCGGAGCCGGAAGTAGGGCGGGCTGGTAACGACGCAGTCCACGAAGTGGTCCGGTAGCCGGCTGAGCGTGTCCTGGGCGTCGCCGACCAGAATCTGGTTAAGCCCGATCATCCGACGCCTCCTGCGATCAGCTCGACAAGACGGTCGGAGGTCGTGACGCGGAAGAGGTCCTGCTTAAGTGAGCGGGCAGAGCGGATGGCTGCTTCGATCTCTTGCTCGCGGGCCTCGTCGGGGGCGACCCAGACGATGAGGGGGAAGGTGCCTGAGCGCTGCTGCTCGATGCCTGTCCGCCAGTAGGTCGCGAACTGGCGGCACTTGCGCAGGAGTGTGGGCTTGTGCTCGGTGCCGCGGTCGATCTCGAGGAACCAGCAGTACTCGAACTCGTCATGAGCGCTAACGACATAGAGATCGGGCCGCAGCGTCTCTCGGGCGCCCGCGGCGTTCGGGTAGCGCCGCCAGGCGGCCGGCTCGATCTCGACCTCGATCAGCTCAAAGCCGCCCTCGCTCGCGGCCTCGATCATCGCTAGGTGCGCGTCGGCGAGCGCCAGCGTGTGTTCTAGGAAGGTGCGTGAGGGCTCGCTGACATGGCGAGCGGATCCCTCGTCTATCAGGCGCCGGCCAACGGGCCCTAACGCGTAGACGTAGGAGGCTGAGCCTGCCCTGATGCCGCCGACCCGCCGTTGCAGTCGGGTCAGCAGGCGCTGCTTGGTGAGACGGGCAAGAACGTCTCGGCAGACGCGGGCGCCCGTTGCTGGCGTGGAGTGATCGTTGAAGTGCAACCGCCCAAGCTGCTTGCCAGTCAGAAAGCGGTGCTTGGCAACCGACTCGATCACGGCGATGTCGCGTTCGCGCAAGCGGTCGTGCAGGCGGGCCAGGCCCCGCCGGCCGAGTCGAGCGCTCACAAGGAACTCCTTGAGAGCGAGACAGTCCCTGCTCTTAACTCACTGAATCTCACCAGTTTGCAGGTGGAACCTTTCCGGTTGGTCCACGCGAGCGGTAGGGCGAGCGGTAGCCTCATCGCTGCCTCCGCTCGCGCTTCCAGCGCGGATCATCGTCCGCCGGATCACCCTCAACGAGCTTCCTGATCTCCGCTTCGACCTCGTCCACCGGCCGGCCGTAGCGCAGCCGGCTCATCTCTCGCACCGCGGCCGGATCCGAGATCGGCGAGGGCATCGGCAGAGTCCGGATCGAGGCGTAGTCCGTGACCTCACTCCCGACGACGAGCTGCGCATAAGCCTCATAGCGGCCAAGTCGCTGGAAGTCGCTGTGCTGCAGCAGTCCTCCCGAGAAGCGCGCCATCGCCTGCGCGTCAGCGCCGGAGAGCTGAAAGCAGACACGCGAGCGGGCGTTCGCCAGCACCGCAGCCCTGATGTTGCCGGGCAGCTGTGCGAGGTGCTGATGGGCGAGCGTTAGTCCGACGCCGAGCCCGCGCGCCTGCGCCAGCGCGTCCGCCAGATCGGTTGGCAGATGGACGTAGTCCTGGAACTCGTCCGCATAGACGACGACTGGATGCCGCCGCTCGGCCGGCACGCGCGCCCGCCCGAGCACCGCTTGCCACAGCTCGGCGACAAATAGCGAGCCGAGGAGCGCAGCCGCTTCTGGGCCGATCAAGCCCTTGGCGAGTGACACGAGCACGATCTTCCGTTTGGTGAAGACCTCGTCGATGCGGAAGCGGGGCTCGATCTGGCCCACGATCGCCCGCACGCTCTTTCGCAGCAGAAACGGGCGCAGCTTATTCAGCACCGGCGAGGTCGCTTGCAAGCGCTCGGCGTCGGAGATCGCCTCGAACCAGGCCCAGAACGGCTCTAACGCAATTGGGTCGTCAACGGCTGCGAGTAGTCGGCGCCGGACGGTCGGGTTGGTGAGCAGCGCCGGCAGCGCGCAGAGGCTGGCGTCGCCGCGGCCGGCGAGTGTCAGCAGGCTCGCGTGCAGGATGTCCTGCATCCGCGGTCCCCAGTTCTGCTCGTACAGGCCGTGGAAGACGGCCAGCACTTGATCGGCGATCAGCTCTGGTCGTCGGCCGCGGCCGAGCAGTGGATTGAGCCCGATCGGGTGTTCGGTCTCGGTCGGGTCGAGAACGACCACGTCCTCGAGCCGCTCCTTCGGAATTCTGGTCAGAACGTCTTGGACGAGGTCGCCCTTCGGCTCGATCACAACCGCGCCTCGGCCGGCGGCGATGTCCTGGCAGATCAGGTTGGCGAGCAAGGTGCTCTTGCCGGTGCCGGTCGGCCCGATCACGTGCAGGTGCTGGCGGGCGTCGTCGATCGACAACCCCAGCCGCCGGTCTTCACCAGGTGCTGTCGCCTCCCCGAGTACCCGCCGGTTTGGCTGGATGCGAGTGTCGGGGCGAAGCCAGCGGCTGGCGTCGCGGGGGATACCGGGAAGCGGCTGATCTCCGAGCGGCCAGCCGAGCAACCCCACGAGTTCGGCGACGTTCAAAACCATCGGCCAGCGCCAGGGCACGCTCACGCTGTTGAAGCGGTCGCTTCGTTCCTTCAAGAGCTTCACACCGACGCCCGGCGCCTCCGCGACACGGAGTCCAGCCAGGACGCCGACGGCGAGTGCGCGGGTTCGGCCTATGGTTGCGGCGTTGATCGCGATCCGCCCGACGCAAGCAAAGGCGTGATCGCTTCGCTTGGCCTGGAGGGCGTGACGGCGCTCGGCATCAAGTTGCCCGTCGCTGTTGCCGGCGAGTGGGCGCCACCAGGGCTCGACTGTCGCGGCTGGTGTCGCCGCCGCTACCGGCCGTGGGGCGTGCGTTCGCCCGAGCAGCCATTGCAAGACAATGCGCTCGTCCTTCCTGCCTGCGGTCACGGCGGCGAGGACTGCGCGCGCGATCTGCTCGGGATTCGTGATCTGAAGCGGTCGTTGACGCGTAGTAAGTGCAATTCGCCAGGCTGCCCTGTGCTCCGAGCTCCTCGCGGCGACCGTGAGGGCGCTATCTGGCACAAGCGCCGCGACGAGCTGCTCGATCCGGTTCATGGCCTGTTCAGGCACACCGATCCGGTGGACAACCAGACCGTCGGTCGCTTCGACCTCGAAGACGACCAAGCGAACCAGGTGATCGGTAGCGAGCTGACGGAGCACGGCGAGCGCGAACTCGGGGTCGAGCTCCGCCGGCCAGTGGATCTCTCGCCAGACAAACTCCGGGCCTGCGCCCATGAGCGACTTTGCGAGGTCAAGCCGCACGCGGGCGGTCCTCCTCGCCCTTCTTCGCCTCGTGCGCCGCTTGGGCATCGGCTTCGGCCTGAGCTTGAGCCATCGCCAAAGCGATCAGCGCCCGACTCAGCTTCTTGATGTCCGGCGGATCGCGGCGGATGCCGCGAACGCGGATCCGACGATCGCCCGCAGACAATCTCTTGTTGTCGCTCATCTAGTAGTGACCCTCCTTCCAGCCCCGGCAGACAGCCCTGCGTTTACGCAGGACATGGAGCTACTTCCAGTAAACACTGCGTAAACGCAGGACGTCAACGATGTTTGCCGATTCCACAACAGCGACCGGAACTGCGTCATCTCGGGCTACCAGCGGCCGTGGTACCAACGGACAAGTCGAAAGATCGTGAAGACGATCAGCGCAGCCAGCAGGTATGGCGCGACCGGCGTGAGCAGCCAGAAGATGATCCGGATGCCCACGGCGACCATGACGATCACCATGAGCACCCGGATCACGGGGTTGCTCTCCAGGTTCAGCGGTACTCCTCGAACCGCTGCCGGCCGAGCTCGTTGATGCAGGTGCGCATCTCATACTCAACGCGGTCGAGCTGGCGGTTCATTTGACTGACCTGCCGCTGGAGGCGGATGACCTGGGCGATGAACGCGATCGCCTGACGGCGTTCTTGCTCGGCCTTGGCCGCGAGCGTATGCATCTACTTGCCCCGCCCGAAGCCGTGCGAGCGGGCCTCGTCGAGCATCGTCTGGAACGAGCCCCTGGCGATGTCGTGGAGGCGATGCTCGGCCTTGCGGACCTCCATTTCGATCCGCGCCCGCTTGGCTGCCTCGTCGTTCTCGACCATGCGCGAGGCGAGGACGAGCACGGCGAGCAGAGCGAGGAACACGACGACGGCCAGGACGGTGATGAGGAACCAGGTCATCACTTCACCCGCCGGACTGTCTCGCTGACGACGTCGGCCATGGCCAGCGCCGTCAGGTCGCCGATGCCCTGGAGCCGCGGGATCGCAGCCGGCACCAAAGCCGAAAGCTGAACCTCGAGCTGGCTGACCATCGCCACCTCGTGCATCGCCCTTTTGCCGACGTAACCGACAGCCGAGACGCGCTCGGCCTGGAGGTCGGCCTGCTGGTTGATCCGGGCCAGCTCCAACTGACCCTGGCTGTCCATCCGAGCCAGCTCACGGATGACGCGGCGGGACTCGCGCCGAGCGAGCCCGCCGCTGTACGGCGTCAGTTCGTTCATGCGTTCTCTCCTTCCTGGTCGATGAACCAGTGCGGCACGTCGACGCCGTCGACCACGGCGTACGGCGGCCAGAGCCAGTGCTTGCAGTCGATCTCGACCACCTCCGGCACGGCTGCCACCTCCTCGGTGTTGTTGGTGAACACAGCCGTCCCAGGGAACATGCGGCGGTCAGTCAGCCGGGACTCGCAGCCTGGTCAAAACCTGGTCAGAATCGAAGCCATGCTTAGCACCCCGGATCAGCCGTCCCGAGACCAGCTCGTCGACGACCTCAAGCTCCTTCGCGAGAAGGGACTCCCAGAGATCGAGAACCTCGAACTACCCGCGCTTGGATCGGCGGCGCTGATCGTCGTCCCAGCCGGAGAGAGGCCCGACGAGGCAGCCCTCGTAGAGACGCTTCTTCGACGAGCAGCCGCTCGACTCGGTGGCGGAAAGTTCGGAGACTCGGCGCAGGCGCTGTTCGGCCTCGACGGGGACACCCGAACCGTGACGGCTGGTGTGCGCCGGGAGATCGCGGCCGAGCGGCTCGGGGTCGCTGTCAGGACGTTCCGCCGTAAGCACGAGGATCCGATGCTCGATCAAGTCGCCCACCAGGTTCTCGTCCTCTGCAGCGAGCAGGGTCAGCGGGAGGGCCGCGACGAGATGGCAGCCGAGCATCCGGTCGAATCGGGCATGGCCGCCCTGTGGGTGGAGCGCTTCGAGGCCTATTACCGGATCTGGTCGCCGATCACCGGCCTCGCTTCTGACCTCACCGCCTACAGATCAACACTGCTCGAAGAACCTCGGCCTTACGACCGCCGCTTCGGCACCGATGGTCCCGAGGATGAGGGCTATAGCCAAGAGGAGCAGGCAGAAGGCTACGCGCGAGATGCGCTCTACCACTACGCCTTCTTCGAGTGGCAGGTACGTCAGTTCCGCGCCCTACACGGCGGGCTCTGGCTCCTCTCCGAACCAGATGTGGAAAACGCTGTGAGTAACGCGGTCTATCGGATCTCCTGGCACGTCAACCCGTACAACGAACGCGACCAGTCGTATCTACGGACGCTGATAGACGAGACGCCGGGCCAGGAGCTGCACGGCTTTCTCACGCGGCTCACGAGCACTGTTCTTGGTAAGGCGACGCATCAAGAGTGGCAGGACTGGTGCGCGGGGTGCGAGTGCACTTGGCCCCCCGGTGCAGGCGAGGAAGAGCTACCAACGGCGCGCAGCCAGCGAGGCGTGTCAGACGAGTGCCAGGTTCACCAGGTGATCACCGCGTGCGTCGATTACTGCGAATTGATCGACACGGATTGGCGCAAGATCGCCGACTGGTATCACCTGGAGGGCGACCAGATCACAAAGGGCAAGACGGCCGAGGCCTTGTACTCGCATTGGCGGTCTACCCAGATCGCCACCACGCCCGACTGAGGGCTTGTCTTAGCTAACAGAGCTTGAAGCGCGATGAAGAACCGTGTTTTACTCAGTGCGCGTGTCGAGTAGTCGTGTAACGGGAGAGGAGCACGCACATGCCAAGGCCACCCGCGAGCGAACTCAATGTGGGATTCGTCTCGCCCCGAGCCTCCGTGGCCGCCAGCGCGTTGATCTCGCCTGCCGCGCGGGTTTATGGACCCGCCGTCATCGGAGATCATGTCGTCGTTGACGCGAACGCTGTCGTAGGATATCCCTCACCACGAGAGCAAGCGCTGCTCCGAGAACGCTTAGCGGCAGGCACAAATCCCGTGGCCGCCTTTGATGAGGTTTTTGATGCATCGGTCGAGGTCGCCACGACGGTCGGTGCCCACACCTTTGTCCGCTCCGGCACGGTCATCTACAGTGGCACTCAGATCGGCAAGAGTGTCGACGTAGCCCACAACGTTCATATTCGCGAAGACTGCATCGTTGGTCGAGCAACGATGATCGTTACGGGGGCGCATATCATGGCCACGGTTGAGATAGGACGCGGATGTCGCATCGCCGGCACAATCTGCAATAGATGTCAGGTTGGGGACGGGTCATCAGTACTTGGACACCTCATGCACAATTACCGCGTAGCCGTAGCCGGACACATCGAGGACTCTCCGCGGATCGGAGACGGCGTACTGATTGGACGCGAGTCGGCGGTAATCGGCGGTGTCCATGTAGGCGATTTTTCGATAGTCGCGGCAGGCGCAGTTGTGACACAGTCTATTCCACCTCATACCATCTGGGGACGCAACCCCGCAGAACAGATCGGCGCTCGCCAGCCAGATGAGATCGATAGCTTGACACAACGGATAGCGACTTTGAAGGAGAGCGACCAGGATCATGCTTCTTCCTGAGTCTCCGCACCGCCACCAGAGTCGGGCCCATTCTCTGCGAGTTCGTGTAAACCCCGAGTCGGAACCGCTAAGGCTTACGACAACCGACAGTCAGTCTTTGGCGATCGACGCAATGCTCTTTGATCTCGACGACACTCTTATCGATCGTCGGGCTGCCTTTGAATCATGGGCGTCGTGGACTGCGCCCATCTGGCTCAACGCGCCGCCAGATAGCCCTGAAGTTAGAGAGACGGTCTCTTGGATGAAGGAAATAGACGCGGAGGGGTTCACACCACGAGAAGAGTTCTTTCGTCTCGTTACGTCTCGCGTATCGGGGCTCACACGCAATCTCGACGACCTCGTCGGGAGCTACTATAGAGATATTCTTCGATTTGTACGACTAAACAACGGTGCCTTTAGTGTTCTTAACGAGCTGGAGCACATGGGAGTGCCATTTGGAATTGTAACCAACGGCTTCCCTCACCAAAGGGACAAAGCTGCAGCCGTCGGCCTTACGGACCGTTGCGCGTGCTTCGTAATATCATGCGAGTGCACTGCGGCCAAGCCGGCGCCGGAGATTTTTACGCACGCTGCGCGCCGCCTTGGCGTGGCCTCCTCTGATATCGGCTTTGTTGGGGATCAGCCTGAAATCGATATATGTGGAGCGCACCGTGCCGGGATGCGGACGATCTGGTTAACAGATGGCCGTGAATGGCCTGTGCATCTGCCGCATGAGTGCTGCGACCTATCAATGGATTCGCTCGAGCAATTGGTGCTCGACTAGACTCAGAACGATGAAATACTCATCCGGGTCACAGTGCTTGACCGGCTTATACAGCAGTGATAATCTCGGAAGTGCGATCGACGCTGTGCGATTTCATTACGCTGGCCGACGGTTAGCTTAAGAGCGAGAGGGTTAAAATAGATATGACCGACGACAAACAACATCGTCGTCTTCCCGTTCACAATGGCGAGTGCGTGCACGCCATGGTGCTTCGCGCGCCTCGCATGGAAGTCCCCCCGGGTGTCGTAGTCTTTTCCCACGGCTTCACTGTCGACGGCACCGAGAGTGGTCGGCATTTCCTGCTGCTCGCGGAAAAGCTGTGCGCGGTCGGCATCGCGGCTGTGCTTTTCGATTATCGCGGTTCGGGATATAGTGATCTGCCTTTCGAGGCCATGACCTTCGCCACTGAGGTTGCGGACTTGAGGACCGTACTTGATTACGTCCACGAGG